>Ga0078894_10000863_pt1 | contig 21756 bp, 30 predicted proteins | sample LauGreSu1BDMLBSD_2_FD_67506 | JGI IMG/M metagenome (GOLD analysis project Ga0078894, IMG submission 67506) | Freshwater lake microbial communities from Lake Michigan, USA - Su13.BD.MLB.SD (version 4) (version 4) | ecosystem: Environmental > Aquatic > Freshwater > Lake | place: Lake Michigan... | reverse complement strand
GGACTCGGAAACGGGTTTGCAATTGATTTTGGTGTTAGAGCTGCGCAAAATGACTACAGTACATCGTCTTCTAAATCATTCAGAGGCTCAACTAGAGTCGAAGCAGGAGTTTTTTATACACAGCCAATTTATGGTCCAGTTGACGGGTATGCTCGTTTAGCTATAGGACAAAAAGCTCCAAGTGGTACAGAAGGTTTTTGGTATCACAGCGAAGAAGTTGGTGTTATTGGTAAATTGCCCTACGGATTTAAGGCCAGAGTGGGCTATCGTTGGAGACAGGAAATGTTCACAGAAACATCAAGTCAACTTGACACCAACGAAACATTCCGTTTGGGCCTGTCCTATGACATTAACAAGAACAATACTATTGGTATAAACCGCGACAAGATTAGTCAAGATGCTGCCAACGGCGGCAATCAAACTGCTCACTTTGTCACATACACTCGTAGGTTTTAATTTACAGTAGATAGAAAAACAAAAACCCACTTTGCGTGGGTTTTTTGTTGGCTTATGATAATTATATTATACTTTTAAAGGAAATATTATGCCATCTAGAATTTTAATAATGGGATTGCCCGGAAGCGGTAAAACCACTTTGGCTACAGCATTGAAATCGTATATCGAACAAAACGGAGATATGGAAAAGATAAATCCGGGAAGAATTTTAGGTTATGAAGGCATCCCTGGGCCTGATTTTTTTAAAGTTCATGTTGATTGGTTCAATGCCGATGATGTTCGTAGAAAATTCAACGACTGGGATTTTTCAAAAGAAGGAAGAATTCGTCAGAGTATACGTATGCTACAGTTCTCTCTAGAATGTGCAGGCGAGTATGTCATTTGCGACTTTGTGGCTCCATTAGTCGAGATGAGAAATAATTTTAAAGCAGACTGGACCATCTGGGTAGATACCATTCGCGAAGGACGTTATGCAGATACCAATGCGGCCTTTGTCGAACCAGAACAATATGATTTCCGAGTCACAGAACAGAATGCAGAAAAATGGGCAGAGTTCATCGGTGAACACATTATTAACAATCGTAGACGCCCTGCATTTGACTGGAAGAAAGAAACAGTACAGATGTTGGGACGCTGGCAACCATGGCACGAAGGACATCGTGCATTATTTGACCGTTTGATTGCACGTACAGGACAAGTGGTTATTCAAATACGTGATGTGCAAGGATGGCAGGGATCAAATCCTTTTGAAGTAGAAAAAGTCAAAGCATTTATCAAGCGTGACCTAGATCCTATCTATCAAGGACAATATGAAATACAGGTAGTACCTAATATTGTACACATTGGTTGGGGACGCGGTGTAGGATATACCAGTGGAGAGGAAACATTTGATGAAGCAATCGCAGACATCAGTGCTACAAAGATTCGTAAGGAACTTGGTCTTAAATAATGTCCAAGTTTCACATTCGATTTAATACCAAGCACGGTGGCAACACTGACTTGGTATGGCGAATCTTCGAAGACGGTGTAGAACACCTTGCTTCAGATGTTAGAATACACAGTCCGTTGTACACTGAAACAACAGTGGAGTACGGCGAAACCAAATGGAATGTGGCCTGCAATGGCCGCATTGTTTGGGATGGCACAGTGGCCATTATCACTAACGACAAGGATTAAATTCTTAATTGGTTTTTTCAATAAGCGTCATAGAAATAATTATTGAAAAATCTATTAAAATCGCTTGATTAATAGGCTATATAATAGTACAATAAAATATCAGTGGAAACACTGAGTTTTAGTTTTTATCACACACAAGGAGAAGATATGAAAACAGTTGGCGATAAGTTAGAAAAATTTGTAGTCACTGGCGTCAAGCCAGGACAACCAGAAGATGCGTTCTTTGACATCACAGACGAGTCATTTCCAGGCAAGTGGAAAGTGATCGTTTACTATCCAAAGGACTTTACATTTGTATGTCCTACAGAAATTGTAGCCTACGACAAGTTGACACAAGACTTTGCGGATCGTGATGCAGTATTGCTCACAGGAAGCACAGACAATGAGTTCTGTAAAGTGGCATGGCAAAAGAGCCACAGTGACTTGATCAAGATCACACACAATCAGTTTGCTGACACACAGCGTTATGATCCAAAAACATGTGATGACTTGAGCCTGATCGAACAGCTTGGTGTATTCTATGCTCCAGCAGGTGCTGCACTTCGCGCCACATTCATTGTTGATCCAGCGAACGTTATCCAACATGTCACAGTTAACAACTTAAATGTTGGCCGTAGCCCAGAAGAAACACTTCGTGTATTAGATGCGCTACAAACTGGCGAGTTGTGTGCATGTAATCGTACAGTTGGCGGCGAGACACTATAATGGCATTCATCGACGCTATCAAAGAAGCGTTGCCGGACTACGCCAAGGACACCAAGTTAAACCTTGATGCTGTTCTTGTGCGTAGCACATTGGATGCTGATGTGGCCATGGGATGTGCTGTGGCTGCATTGGCTGCAACTGGCAACGGTAAGGTACTGGCTGTATTACTAGCTGATGCTCCTGTTCACGCAGACAGCGCAATGACTGCCGCAAGCATCATGGCACAAAACAACGTTTGGTATCCCTACGTTGAAATGGCTGACGATCCTAGTCTAAAAGGTTTACCAGCAGGCCTACGTATGAATGCAATCGCAAGTCACGGCGGAACTACTAAGGCAAACTTTGAAGCATTTAGTTTGGCGGCTAGTATTGTGGGCAAGTGTCACTTCTGTGTTAAGGCACATTATGAAACACTCAAGACAGAAGGATACACGGTGGAGAACCTACGTGACATTGGACGAATTGCCAGCGTTATGAATTCAGTTGCTAAGGTTTTGAATAGTTAATTTTACGATAGTAGATTAATGATATTCACTATGTGAAATAGGCGGTTTCTCCAGTATACTAATGATACATACTAATGCAGTATGTTTATTAAAAGGAGAACTACTATGTGGACAACACCATCAGCAACAGAAATGCGTTATGGTTTCGAAATCACAATGTATGTGATGAACCGATAAGTGAAATGAAACGTCTTTTGGAAACAGGAGACTGCTATTGAGACTTAGCCCACTTTGGTGGGCTTTTTCTTGACTTTGATTTCTAAAGATAGTATACTCTTTTTATGATCGAAACTTTTGGAGGAATTATGTTAGAGTGTTTAATTATGGGTGATAGTATTGCAGTTGGCACCGCCCTGGTGCGACCAGAATGTGTTTCATATTCCAAAGGCGGCATTAACAGTCATCAATGGTTGAATACTAATGTGGGTAAAAGTCCTTACATTGCCGAGACTGTTATTATCAGTTTGGGATCAAACGATCACAAATATGTTAAAACTGAAGAAGAACTTCGAACCATTCGTAAACTAACAAATGCTCGGAGAGTTTTTTGGATTATGCCAAGTGATAAATTTCCCGTGGCACAATCAGCAGTGTGGCACGTGGCTAACGAGAATAATGATATTATCTTAAGGACAGATCGTATGCAGAAAGATAACGTTCATCCAAGTTGGGCCGGCTATAAAGAGCTAGCTACTCAATCTAAATGATTGACAAAATCTAAAATAGATGTTAAACTAGTATCTATAGTAAACAAGTTAGGAGTTCATTTTGAGTATGCATCTTGAAGGCCCGTGGTTAAGCACTACCGGCAAGAAAAAGACAAAACGAAAATTTGCTTCGGCAGAGCATGCCCGCAAAGCTCGTGACCAACAAGATTCTTGGAAAGAGTTTATGAAACGGTGGGGAATTGAAGCAGAAGAAAAGAAACGCAAACGGGCGCTTTCAAGCGAAGTTTGGAAGCCCGATAATAAACCATTTACTCGGTATGGCACAGATGTTAAGCATCCTAGTTTACCGTTTACTGGCGGACCGTGTACTGTAGCACCGCCAAAAGTCTATACAGGAACCAAAGTGAAAGGTATCGCTACCATGCATAAATCAAATGCTGTCCCTGTCTTTAGTGATGAACAAGCAGTTGACATTTCTAAGATGCGGAGATAATTATGGCACTAACTCAAGAACGATTAGAGTATCAGCGGCAATGGCGTAAAGAAAATCAAAATCTTTACAAAGAACAGCAACGTAGGTCAAGCGACAGCCAAAAAAAGAAAATCAATTCAGACCCTGAGTATTTTATTAATTACACATTTACCAGTCTCAAAAAAGGCGCAGAGGTAAGAGGGTATGCATTTAACCTTAACAAATCTCAACTAACTGAAATTATCAATTCTAATACTAAATGTGCTCTCTCAGGAAGAGAGTTGGTAATGAAACAAAATGATCCTAACAAGGTATCGATTGATAGAATTGATAATAGATACGGCTACTCATTAAAAAATTGTCAAGCAGTTAGTCAACAAATTAATAAACATAGACTAGATTTGAGTGTTGAAGATTTTGTTGCCATGTGTTGTGATGTGGCAAAGAATCATGGTTATGTCTTAAAATGAAGCAATAATGCCAGGTTTTACCGAACATATTGGACAAATGGAATATATATTAAACGTTTCGCAAAGAAACTAAGATAGTTGACATGACAGAGATACCATCAACATCATGTCCGCGAGTCTTGGCCAATTGGAAACCCGTGAGATTCGGGCGGTCAAGGCTCCAAAGGTACCACAAGTTATGAGCTGTGGTGGCTAATGGAGACAACTACACGTATGTCAGGGTTCTTTCATGAGCCTCGTGAAGTTAACTCCCTTTATGTAATGTGATTTGAATTTTGAATCACACCAAGTCAAAGGAGGACTTATGGAAAAGTTATTTAGATTTACAGCCTATATCATGGGCTTGTTAGTAGTAGTCGTGTTGGTTCAAAGTATTACTCACGCCAAAATGGAAAAACTACGTGAAGGTCAAATGTTAACATCAACCGATGTTGTGACAATTAAGACCAGAGAGCGACAACTTGAATGTTTAGCAATGAACATTTATCGAGAAGCAGGACACGAAAACTTTGAAGGCAAAGTTGCCGTGGCACAGGTCACTATGAATAGAGCATCGCACCCGTCCTTTCCAAAAGACGTTTGTGGTGTTGTCTACCAAAAAAATGTTGTTATGGACAAGGTCATTTGCCAATTCTCATGGTACTGCGACAATGCTCATAAAGCTAGACCTGTTAATAATGCAGCCTACAACGAAAGTATGGCTGTTGCCAAAAAGGTATTATTGGAAGGCTTTAGACTTGACGTTATGAAAGAAGCATTGTATTATCATGCTAACTATGTCAACCCTCGTTGGCCGCTAGAAAAAATTGGATCAATCGGTAATCATATTTTTTACAAAGGAAAGAACTAAAATGGTAGACTTTAAGAAATTCAACCCCGTCCCACATTTTGATAATATTACAGATTTCAAAAATTGGGCAGTAGAAAAAGTCAGCCACATCTCAGCAGAAACATTTGGATGGCTGGCTGTTCTTGTTCTTCATGCCGCAACAATCCCTAGTCTTCTTGCGGTAATGAGCGGCTTAACTGACAAGCTGCCATCTGTAGACCTAGTACTATTAGTTTGGAGCGGTCTAACATTAATGTTTGTAAAAGCGGCTGTCCAAAAAGACATGCTGAATGTAGTCACTATTGGCGTTGGATTTATTCTTCAAGCTGTAATGATGGCATTAATCTTCTTCAAATAAATTGGTAAGGCACACAGTTGACTTTGAGCAACTGTGGTGCTATACTTATTATATCGTTAACACACACAGAAAGGTACACGATGAAAAAGGCAATTTTGGTAGGCTTAATGGCAGCGGCTATTACTGGCTGTTCGTCAATGAAAGATGTTCCAGAGCGCAAGACATTTGCTCAACCTAGTTGGTATCAGGACTGCGCACAAGAAGGTGTCAAGGGTTGGTTCTGGTGGAGTGAAGATTACGTATATGCCTGCGGTGCCGGCGATAGTAATTATGCTCAAGCAGCTGAAGAACAAATGGATGCTATTGCAATGAACAACTTTGCAAAACGCATCAATGGTACAGTCAACAGTGAAACATCTATTGATATTATCAACGATAAGAAAACAACTCGTACTAAGATCAGCTATAAGGTAGAAGACACTGCTATCCGCCGTCATGTAAAATCCGAACGTGGTCATTTTACTATGGCTGGAAAGCATTATACCTTTGTTCGTCTTGAGATGAAGAAAGCTACATTTGATCAACTGATTGCCGAAGCGCAGACTAAGCGAGCACAGTAATGAAAGCTCTTGTCATTGCCGTGGGACCTACACTAGCATTGTCGTGTATCATGGCAATGACCGGTTGTAGCTCTGCACCGAAAGCAGTTGCACAGAAACCTCAGTACTGTTATACCAGTCAAACTATTACTACTCATAACAAAGAGACAGTAGATAGTAAGACTGTCTTAGAATGTACTGACGACGATGTCAAACGAATTACCACAGCCCGATTAGGTATGTCTACTAACTGCGGTGAATTTACTTACTGGATGCAAATTGGAGGACGTGATGTTCAACGCAAAGGTATCAGCTGCCAAAAGTTGGATGGTGGCTGGGAAATTGTTAATACTGGTCGCAACTAGTCCAGCATTGGCTAATGATATCACAAATCCTAGATTCTTTGAATATAGGAGTGGTTCATTTATCAATGAAGTGTCACAGATGACGTTTGGTTGGTTTAAAACTTTAGATGATGACCAAAAAGATTCTTACACTCAGTCTTTACAACATGCAGTGATGTATGCTGAAAACGGACAGGGAGTAGAATGGTATAAACGTGATGCGAGTGGCGTTGCCATGCCTGTAATGACTTGGCCTACCGGCTCTGGATATTGCCGTCGCATGCATATTCAGGCGATAGCCTATGGTGTAGAAAAAACGCTAAGTAAAACTGCTTGTTATTCAAATGCTAGCAGAAATTGGCAATGGATACGGGAATAAATATTAGTTCATGAAGATTAATTTAAGCGATAAAATCATTGCCTGGCTTGCCTTACTCAGCGGATTAACCATATCCGCTGTTGCCATTTGGTATAGCGTAGCAGGACTTGTTAGCATATTTGCGGCCGCAGTGATCCCTATTATTGTTATGGGGGTGGCATTAGAAATCAGTAAACTAATTGCTACAGTATGGCTGAAAATAAATTGGACTCGTGCTCCGATGTTCATTAGGGCATATTTAATAGCCGCAATTGCCATCCTAATGATTATTACCTCAATGGGTATCTTTGGATTCCTTTCTAAAGCACACAGCGATCAAAGTTTAGTATCCGGTGATGTACAGGCAAAAATCGCTGTCTACGATGAAAAGATTAAAACTGAAAAAGAAAATATTGAAGCCAATCGCAAAGCACTCAAACAAATGGACGAAGCTGTGGATCAAAGCATGGCTCGGACAACCGACGAGAAAGGCGCTAATCGCGCTGTAGCAATCCGTCAACAACAGACTAAAGAACGTGTTCGCCTACAAAAAGAAATCACCGAAAGTCAAAAGAAAATTGCTGGCCTAAACGAAGAACGTGCCCCAATTGCCGCTGAAGTTAGAAAAGTAGAAGCCGAAGTCGGGCCTATCAAATATATTGCGGCCTTTGTCTATGGTGATAATCCTGATGCAAACGTATTAGAAAAAGCTGTCACATGGGTAATCATTATCATTGTTTCAGTGTTTGATCCGTTAGCTGTTATTCTATTGTTAGCCAGTCAATACAGTTTTCAATGGTTCCGTAAACAAGAAGAAGATGAGACTTCGACGACTATTAATGACATTGTTCCACAACCTCAGACATTAGACGTAGAGGACGAGGAGCCTGTAGAAAAACCAGAACCGTTCTTACCAACTGCCAATGGATTGTGGCCGTTTCCATCAACAGCATATACTCCAGCACCTGACTGGGGTACAACACCTATACACACAGAAGAGCCCGTAGACACAGAAGAAGCCTCAAGCGAAACGCCGGTGACTGCACTAGGAGGTGATATAACAGCACCAGAAGAACTGCATGATGACGATGATGATGACGAAAATGATTCATTAGAAGTCAAAGAGGCAAAGAAAAATTGGAAACACGATCATCCGGGAGACTCCTTAAAAAGACATAGACGTCTTTTTGAACAGGGTCAAATTGATCGTCTTCCGTGGGAATCCTATCTCAAAGCTACTCCTGATTTTACAGACAACGAAGCCGCTGAAGAAGCTGCCAAGTGGGCTTTAGAACAAGTTGAAGAATCTAAAAAAAAAGATAACGACTTGGATGGAGAGAGTGGGAGATCAACAGATAAAGAAGACCAAGGAAGAATAGAAGGCTATGTTCAAAATGCAGAACAAAACTCTTCTACAATTTGGCAACGAGTGAAGAATGCGAAAGGTCAGGAATGACTGAAAAAGTTCTAGTAGTGACTCCGCCAGATGATGTTTTAATTGATGGCTTTAGATTGTTGTTAGTTGATTTAGATGCTGATCAAACTAAAACAATCTCAAACTGTCTTTTAAACATTTCTTCTAAGTCGACAATTATAACCTATCTATGGACCTCCTTGGATAGCTTCAATTGGCTGTTAGATAAAAAATTAAAAAGTGATCTAATTATTTTTAATGCTAACAGCCAAAACGAATTAATAATTGGATACATGGCTGCACAGAGAAATTCTCATTATTTTGGGACACTGAAAACTTTATCAGTGGCAAACTCAAAGGCTATATACGCTAGTGAGGATTGTGAATCACTAATTACATTAACTTTAAATACTTATGAATAAATCAAGACCATTAATAGGAAGAACAGTAGTACTAAAAGAACACGAAAATATCAACCAAGCTCTTAGACGTTTTAAGAAAAAGGTTGAAGAGTCAGGCGTCCTTGAAGAACTTAGACAAAAAGAGTTTTATGAAAAACCAACAACTAAACGTAAGCGTCTAAAAGGTGCTGCCGTCGCTCGTTGGAAGAAGAAGCTTCGCGAAAACGAATTACCTAAAAAAATGTTTTAATCTATTGACATTCTGTCAGAAAGGTAGTATAATAACTGTATGAACACAGATATTATGATCGACTTGGAAACGCTAGACGTTCTCCCCACAGCAACTATTTTATCAATCGGAGCAGTTAAGTTTGATCCTTTTGGTGACGAAGTTAATGAACCCTCTGCTATTAAATTCTATACTCGTGTAGACGTTGACAGTTGCGACCGTATAGGAGCAACAGTTAGTCAAAGCACACTAGATTGGTGGGCAGGTCAAAGTAAAGAAGCACAAGATGAAGCGTTCAACCCTAATGACAGAATTGACGTACATATTGCGTTAGACCAGCTGTATAAATTTTGCTGGGGTGCTAAACGTGTATGGAGTCACGGTGCTGGATTTGACGTCACTATTTTAGAATGGTATTTCCGTAAAATTGGCAAAGCTATTCCTTGGCAATTTTGGGAAGTACGAGATACCCGCACAATCTTTGATGTAGGTATTAACCCTAATCGCCCTCCGGTATTAAAACACCACGCACTTGAAGATGCATGGAATCAAGCAGTAGGCGTACAAAATGTCTATAAAGCTCTGCGTACCAGTACAATGAGCAACGGTAATTATATTGCACCTTTTGCGAGCACAAGATGAACGAGCAAACTAAAGAAGTTATGGACATTCTGCAAGAAGAATGCGCAGAAGTTATTCAAGCTGTTAGTAAAATCAGCCGCTTTGGCCTTGATAATTTTAAGCCAGGAAAACCCAAAACTAATAGGGAACACTTGGAAGAAGAATTAGGCGATATGCTGGCCATGATTGATATTCTACAGAGCATGGATATTGTTAGCTATACTAACATTGAACGTGCCCAAGTAGCTAAAATCGAAAAACTAAAAAAATGGTCAAATATTCAGAATTTAGAGAATATCTGATATAAATAAAATTGTAGATTGTACCATAAGGGCAAACTACCGGGCATAGGGCCCATATAGATCTTACTTTATAAGGAGATGACAAATGTCAAAGATCATCGGTATCGACTTAGGTACCACAAACTCATGTGTAGCCGTTATTGAAAACGGCATCCCCAAAGTCATTGAAAATTCAGAAGGTGCTAGAACTACTCCTTCTATTGTTGCTTATGCCCCAGAAGAAATTCTAGTTGGCGCATCAGCAAAACGTCAAGCAGTGACTAATCCAAAAAACACCATCTATGCTTCAAAGCGTTTGATTGGTCGTAAATTTAAAGAACAAGCAGTACAGAAAGATATCGACTTGATGCCATATGAAATTATGGAAGCCAAGAACGGTGATGCTTGGGTACGTGCTCAAAATAAAGAACTTGCACCTCCACAGATTAGTGCAGAAGTTCTACGTAAGATGAAAAAGACAGCGGAGGATTATCTAGGTGAAACAGTTTCTCAAGCGGTTATCACAGTCCCCGCATATTTTAATGACAGCCAAAGACAGGCAACTAAGGATGCTGGCCAAATCGCAGGCCTGGAAGTACTGCGTATTATTAACGAGCCTACTGCGGCAGCTCTTAGTTATGGCGTTGATAAAGCTGATAAAGCTGACAGGAAAATTGCTGTTTACGATCTTGGTGGCGGTACTTTTGACGTATCGATCATTGAAATTGCGAATGTTGAAGGCGACAAACAGATTGAAGTACTAAGCACCAACGGTGATACATTCTTAGGTGGTGAAGACTTTGATCAACGTATTATGGATTATTTGGTTGACGAGTTTAAGAAAGAGCAAGGCATTGATCTTAAGAAAGACATGCTAGCTCTACAACGTTTGAAAGAATCAGCTGAAAAGGCAAAAATTGAATTATCGAGCTCTGCTCAAACTGATGTCAACTTACCATACATCACTGCTGACGCTAGCGGTCCCAAGCACATGAACATCAAGCTGACTCGTGCTAAATTAGAAAGTCTAGTTGACGAGTTAATTGAACGCAGTATGGCTCCATGTAAGACCGCTATGCAAGATGCAGGCGTGAGTGCCTCAGACATTGACGAAGTTATCCTTGTTGGCGGTATGACACGTATGCCTAAAGTACAAGAAGCAGTTGAGAAACTGTTCGGCAAGGCTCCACGTAAAGATGTTAACCCAGACGAAGCGGTTGCTGTAGGTGCAGCTATTCAAGGTGATGTATTAGGTGGCGGCCGCAAAGATGTTCTATTGTTGGACGTCACACCGTTGTCACTAGGCATTGAAACAATGGGCGGCATCATGAGCAAGCTGGTTCAGAAGAATACTACTATTCCAACTAAGGCCAGCCAAACATTTAGTACTGCCGAAGACAATCAACCGGCTGTGACCATTAAGGCATTCCAAGGCGAACGTGAACTTGTACAATACAATAAGTTGTTAGGTGAATTCAACTTAGAAGGCATTGCACCAGCTCGTCGTGGTCAGCCACAGATTGAAGTGTCATTTGATATTGACGCCAACGGCATCATGCACGTTTCTGCAAAAGACAAGAACACAGGCAAAGAAAACAAGATCACTATTAAATCTGATTCGGGCCTAAGCAAAGAAGAAATCGATCGCATGGTACAAGATGCTGAAGTTAATGCAGAAGCGGATCAGAAAGCACGTACACTGATTGAAGCACGTAATTCGGCAGAAGCACAAATGCACGAAGTTAAGAAAGATCTAGAAGAATTTAAAGATCAACTTACAGATACAGAAAAGACAGAACTTGAAACTGCTATCACAGCAGTTGAAGAAGCTGTCAAAGGCGATGATGCTGAAAAAATCAAATCAGAGCTTGAAAAGATTTATCCTGCAATGAAAGTTTTGTTGGATAAAAAGCAGGCAGCAGAACAAGCCAAAGCACAAGCCGAAGCTCCACAGCAGCCTGCAGACGATAACGTAGTTGATGCTACATTCACAGAGAAGAAAGCAGACTAAGTTATAAGAGGGGGTACTTTCGAGGCCCCCATTGTTCTTACTTTATAAGGAGACTATTATGAACAATAACGCATTACAAAGAATCGACGCTATCAATAGAGCACTAATTGGTTTTGACACCATGTTTGACCAAATGGAGCGCCGCTATGGAAATAGTGTTAACAACAACTATCCCCCACACAATATACTCAAGACTGGTGAGAATCAGTACGAGATTCAAATTGCTGTGACAGGATTTGAAAAATCGGAAATTGCTGTATCTGTAGAATCTAATGTTCTTACAGTTAAAGGCGAAGGAGCAGAATCTATTCGCCACGAAAATCCGGAAATTGTTTACTTACATAGAGGACTTGCTACTCGAGACTTTTCTAGAGAATTTCCTCTTGCAGAACACATTGAAGTCAATGGTGCAGAAATCAAGAATGGTATGCTGATCGTTAAATTGATTCGCAACGTTCCTGAATCTGAAAAGCCACGTGTAATTGACATTGTGGAAGTTAAATAAATTATTAGGGGGAGCAATCCCCCTAATTACCGGAGAACCAAATGACAACTGACGTTAAAATAGATGAGAAGATCACAGTAGCAATTCAACCACCAAGGCTGTGGAAAGTTATTTTCCTAAATGACGACCAAACTCCTATGGAGTTTGTTATCGAATTGCTCACCGGAATATTTAAACATAACGAAGCTACGGCTAAAGATCTTACTTTAGAAATTCATAATACTGGGTGTGCTGTTGCAGGTGTGTACACTCATGAAATTGCTGAAACCAAAGGTATTGAATCTACCCACTTGGCACGTTCCAACGGATTTCCATTACAAATTACTCTAGAACAAGAGCAATGACATTTGATGATGTTCGATTGATCAAACATCAAATTACTGGGGCACGGAGATTTGGCTATTGGGTACATTTTAGAGATCAACGTCCCAGATCTCAGTCTAGCGGTAAAGCTGGCAAACTAAGTATAATACGATTTGTAGAATCAGCATTTGGTCCGTTAGGTACACGTTGGCAGTATCAAAGATTTAATACCAACGATTATATTCTTAAACTCAATAGCGAGCAGGATCTAGTAATGTTGATACTACGTTTTAAATAACAACGGATATCAATTATGAGCCTAAAAGACCTAACTAAAGACAATCACACCAATGCAGAAAGACAAGAATTTGTAAAAATTCTTTTTTCGGGTAATATAGATCCCAAGCTATATGCTACCTATCTATACAATCAATTCCCTATGTATGAGCTATTAGAAGTATGTGCCATGCCACACGGACTATTATCAGACATGCCGGGTATTCTAAGAGCTAAATCTATTAGAGTAGACTTTGATGAGCTATGGGGTTCGGACGAAGACGACCGACCCAAACTCTGTCCGGTAGTTAAACAGTATATGGATCACATTATGTCTATCAAGGACGATCCTAAAAAACTTATGGCACATATCTATGTTCGACACATGGGCGATCTTGCTGGCGGACAAATGATTGCTAAACGAGTACCAGGGGCTGGCAAGTACTACCAATTTGAAGATGCCGATAATTTAAAAGCAGCAGTTCGTTTAAAGATAGACGATAGCATGGCAGACGAAGCAAAGATTTGTTTTGATTTTGCCACCCAATTTTTTAAAGAGATGATGGAAATTGCAAACACAACAAAGTAAAGTATGGGACACACTGATAGAGATACAACATCTATTAGAAGAAAACTTTAATCGTACCGGTATAGAAATCTTTGAGCCGGGCATGGATCGATTCAATCAACCAGGTTGGGTCAATCGAGTGTGGACCAGTTTTAAGTATCGCAGAGCACACGTTGATGTAGTTGATGCTCGTGAATCAAAAGGTCTTTGGATGATGCACTGTTGCATTTTCCCGCATATACATAATCCTGCACCTATATACGGTTTCGATGTTATTGCAGGTAAGAACAAGATCACCGGCTGTTTTCACGATTACTCAAAAGCAGGAGATCCCAAGCATCCTATGATGGCTTGGTTTGCTGATGAAGTAGCTAAACTTGAATGGCGCAGAGAACGAGCTTTACCTGAGTGGGCTACCAACATATTCAGTCCTAGCATGGTTGCCGCAGGCAATGTACAAGACGAGCAAGAACTAGAACAAATTACAAATCTTGCTAAAACTACCATAGCACACTATCTTAGCACAGTAGATGAAACCAACAACACTGTGACAAACACCACATGGTATCAGAATTACTATGCACAGAATCAGAAACAAAACCCGCATACACCGCGTGTTATGGTTAGTTTAGGGCTAAGTGAAGAGGATGTTACGCACTTTATACAGGAATGCCTGTTTCCCGAAATCAGCTAAATATTAGTATGAGATTTTTTGAATTTAAACTACCTGCTGAGGGATCTGATTTATCTGCTGTTATTAATGCAGAATTAGAAAAATTGTCTAATATTGTAGATCAAAAGCCCGAAATACAAACTTCTATAAATGCAGAATTAGAAAAATTAATATCAATGGCAAAGAGTGCGGCTGTAGAGCCTGCGCCAGTAGCTAAAGAGCCACCGCCAGCTGATGCTAATCCAGTAGCAACTCCGCCCGGGCAACCGCCTGCAGAAGAAACAAAAGAAACACAATTTGATGAAGCAACTGCGGCAATGGATACTGATATGCTTATCAATACATTGATGGCCGAAATTGAAAAAGTAATTGATAAAGCTAAAAAGAAATCAATGCTAGCTATGGTTAAGAATCTTGTGGCAACAGCAAAGCAAGAAGAATTTACAACAGGAAAAGGTATTAAAGATCAATTGAAAGCTTCGGCCACAGCACTGGCTTCAAAGATCAGCGGGACGTTAAATGCCTTGGCAGATGGATACAATGAACAAATTCGAGAAGGTGATCCACAAGCACCAAAGAGAAAGGCAGTATCCCCTAAAGAAATCAATGTAGAATTAATTGACTTAATTGAAGGTATTTTTAACAAACCTGTTAGTCAGGCAAATACCATACAACAAAGAGATGACATTTCTAAAAAGATACTAAGTTTCATGAGACGATGTGAAACTGGCATCATTGATCTAAAGGCAAAGATTGCAGCAGGGAAAGGTGTAATTACCAGCGGCATTAATGGTGAAGATCAAGAAATTTTAGATATGCTAGAAAATGCCTTAATGAAAGCCAAACCTGGTAAAACTGCTGGCAACTGGGGTCCGGGAGAGTTAGGACTTGCTATTCTAGGCACACCTGTAAACAAAGGCAGTAAAGGCGACCTAGATGTAGGTGGCGAAATGATTGAGCTAAAGGCCAGTCAAAATCCTAAGAAGGGTGGCCGGTTTGGGTCCACAGCATTGCAACGTGGTACAGACGGCAAGGCCGATTATACTGAAGCATTACGAGACCTGCTAACTATTGCAGGGTATAAACCAAGACAACTGTTAGACAAAAGTAATCCTAAATACATTGGTACCATCCCTGCCGCAAAAGGTAAAACTAAAACGGTATCACATTTAAGTTTTGGCCAAACGTTTATTGATGCCGGCCTAAATCCAAAAATTAAAGATAGAGTATCTCAAGCAGATACACTTAATTTCTTAGAAATGGTTGCTATCAGCTGCATTACATCAGAATACAAAACAACAATTAGAACAAAGCCCTTGTTTGCAAGTTGTGCCAACTCTGATGGTACAATTAATTTGCCATTATTCAATTTAAAGTATTCACAGATGTTATATAGTCTGTATCAAAAAACTGACGATGTTGGTAAAATTATGGTATTGAACCCATTGACAGGTGCTTACCGTATTCTTAATGGTCCTAATGATCTTGCCACAGCTACAAAGAATGATGGAGAAAATGCTCCAGTTCAATTCAGTACTGTCACTATTGATTTTTCAGATAGTCAAGGCAAGGCAAGTCCTCAAATAGGTATCTAAACCCCTACTTTTAACTAAGCTGTTAACTTACCCGATTTCCCACGTAAATATATGTAATATAATAACCGGGAGCGAATCGATGGTTAAGTCTATAATAGCCACCGCATTGACGGCAATGACAATATCATTGGCCAATGGTGCAGAATTACAACATAATTTTAGTAGTCCATCCTTTAGTGGTATTGGATACGGATCTCACGTCTTAACACTATACCAATTAGAAACACAGGCAAAAGATAAAAATAAGTCTGCTGCCGATGCTCTAAAAGCCAAAGAAGAAAGTGATAGACTAAACACTCCACAGGCCAAGTTTCAAGCAAATTTAGAAAGCCGTATCTATTCACAGTTGGCCAAACAAATCACAGACAGCCTATTTGGTGCAAATGGTGCACCAGTATGTACAACTAATAGTGCTGGCAATTGTGGTCAAATGGAAGTGGCTGGCAATAACATTACTTGGAAAGTGGTAGGTACTAACATTGTTGTTAGAATCGAAAACTCACTTGACCCAAGACAATATACAGAAATGACCGTACCAAGCGGCACATTTGGATTTTAAGGATAACGCATGAAAAATACTATTATATCCTTAGCGATAGTAGCACTTTTGAGCGGTTGTGCTACCCATTCGGTTATAAAAGAAAAACTAACAGGCAATCAGTTTGACGACCCGACCGTGGAATCTAGTAAGTTTTTAAAGAAAGACAAAAATAAACTTCTTCCTCCACAAGGCGGACCATTACCTGTAGCAGTTTACGGTTTCCGCGACCTAACTGGACAACGTAAATCACAGCCATTAATTGCATCATTAAGCTCAGCAGTCACACAAGGTGCAGAAAACTATCTAATCAAAGCACTGCAAGATGTAGGTGAAGCTCGCTGGTTTACTGTATTAGAGCGTGTAGGCCTAGAAAACTTGATTAAAGAACGTCAGATGATTCGTCAAATGCGTGAACAGTATCAAGGTCGTGATGCCAAAGCTCTACCGCCAATGATGTTTGCTGGTATCATCATGGAAGGTGGTATTGTTGGCTATGATTCAAATACCCTAACAGGTGGTAGTGGTGTAAGAATATTCGGTATCGGTGCTAGCACACAATACCAAAGTGACACTGTGACTGTGACATTGCGTACAGTTTCTGTAAGCACAGGTGAAATTTTAACCACAGTCACAATAACTAAAACTGTGTTAAGTTATATGGACAAATTAACAGTATTAAGATTTGTTGATGACGGTACACAATTTGGTGCAGGAGCTAATGCCCTCGAAGGCGAATTAGGTGGTAGCATTAACGAAAGTATTAACAGAGCTATCGACATCGCTGTGCAGGCTGCTGTAGTCCAAACTATCAATGAAGGTGCCCGCAAAGGACACTGGAGTTTTAAGGAGGAACGAAATGAGTTGGTTCAATCACAAGCCCCGGCCCAAAGAGCCCCAGAAGTTGCACCCGCACCTCAGCAGCCCAGCAACACAGAAAGCACTAGAGAAGTCAAAACAGTTGAGCCCAAAGTTGAGCCAACGAAAGAAGTAAAGCCTGAAGTTAAAGTTGAACCAAAGGCAGAAGTAAAGCCAGAAGTCAAAGTCGTACCAAAGGCAGAATTGCCAACTGAAATGTTTTTGAAAGAAGCTTCTTACATTTATAAAGAAGCAGATGCAACAAGTCAAAAAACTTGGCAATTTAAGAAAGGAACTCCAGTTTCAATTATTGGGCACGAAGGAGATTGGGTTCAGGTGAGAGACACAGAGAAACGCAAAGGGTTTGTTAAGAAGGATGTACTTGTTGACAAACTCTAATGGTGTTGGAATTTTTACATGTTGGAATTTTAACACTGTTAAAATTTTAACAGCGGCATTTAATTTATAGATAATAGTAATTAAATAAATTTATATGAAATACATCTACAGAGAGGAGTAGATAAGAGCAGCATTATAATTATAGGTCAATGACCAAGGACTTGTTAGAGAATAATAATCTAACATTAAAACAAAATGAAACAAGCAATGACAGGCGGTTGTGGGTTGTCGAGAAAATTACTCACAGTGATGCTTTTGAGCTTTGCCACCATAAGTGGTGCTCAGACAGCAACAGGTCCTAACAAGGTTTATATCGAACAAGTTGGTAGTAGCAATACTATCACTATCGAACAAGTTGGCGGGACCAACAACGTTGGTGGTGTTACAACAACAGTAGCAACGGCAGTGGCAGGTACTGGCATAACAACGCTTACCCCAGATGCTCCGAGCTCTTCTAACTATGGAACGATAACAGGTAGTACAAACACAGTTAATATTACACAGACTGGAAATGCTAATAGTAGTCAATATAATATTCGTGGTAGCAATAATGCATACACTACAAATATGTTAGGCAACGGTAATCAAACTAGATTGACTGTTGGTAATCCTAACGCTGCCACTAATAGCCAAAACGTTATTACAGAACAAATTATTGGTAATAACAACATGATCCTACAAGATCTTGTTGGAAGCAATATCATTACAGATACACATCTAATCGGCAATGATAATCAAGTTACTAGTAGTTTGCTTAGTAGTAGAGGCACTGTTTCAAATGTAGTCAATGGCAATGCTAACGTATTCAACATTCAGCAATTAGACGCAGCTGGTGCTAATGGACATTCTCTTGCTATGATGACAACAGGCGACTATAACAGCATTACAACACAGCAACAAGGTACTAACGACACTACAGTTAATATTCAAACACAAGGTAGCAACAACACTATCACAGTTCGTACAAGTAGTGCAAATATTGTATCGCCAGCCACAGCCGTTGCGAGGTAATTATGCGTGTCTTGTTGTTAGCCCTTCTGCTAACATGTACCAGCCCTTCGTGGGCTGGTATTGGCACGGTATCGGATACCAAAGGTACTGCCTGTGATGTTGAACGCAACAAGAAAAAACTTCCAGGAACCAAGGGGTCCGAGATTGAAAGTATGGATACCTATACCACTGGTGCATGCGTAAGCAACATAACATTTAAAGATGACACCAAGGTCAAAGTTACAGAAAACAGCAGATTGCTTATCGACGATTTTGTTTTCGATCCTAAACAATCAGACGCTGGCAAGCTCGCACTCAAGGTGGGAATGGGCACTGTCCGATATGCTAGCGGACAAATTGCTAAAAATAATCCGCAACAGGTAAACATTAAAACTCCAACAGCAACAGTAGCAGTGCGTGGCACTGATTTCACTATGACCGTTGATGAAGCGGGACAAAGTCTTGTTATGCTAGTTCCTAGTTGTAAAGATGAGAAAGATGTTAAGCAATTTGAACTAGACGAACAACGATGCAAAGTTGGTAGTATCACCGTAAGTACCAATGCAGGATCAGTGACACTAGACAAAGCGTTTGAAGCTACCTATGTTACTAGTAGTTCAATACTGCCAACTATTCCTGTTGTAGTTAACACCGTTGAAGGTAAGATTGGCAACAACTTAATTATTGTCAAGCCTTCAGAAGTAGTACAGGCAATTAAAGATTCAGGTAGAACAAAACGTGATACTGAATTAGAAGAATTAGAAGCAGAAGCACAGCGTCAGATAGCCATGCGTGTTGAAAAAGCAAACGAAAAAAGCGACCCTGTGCTATTACCAGATACCTTTTCTGATGGCAAGAAAGGTTGCAATCCAAGTACCACTGTTTGTGTTGCATGGGAGAAAAATGACTCTCCTGACATACAAAGTAAAGGAAAGGGCATAGCATATAGAACTAACACAGATCACTATGCTGAAGTTAAAACTACAGGCTATGATTCTAATACCTTTGTGGCTATCAGTCATAACGATCAGTATGCGTTTACCATTGTTGGTAGCGGAGATCCAGGCGGCAACATTGTAAACATTGTGCAGAAGACTGGAGTATTAAGACGGCCATGAAGCGTTTCTTTTTAATATTTTCTTTCTTAATTACATTTTGTTTGAGCGCACACAGTCAAGCAACTGGACTTGTTGATCTAAAGTTTGGACAAGCACAGATAGCAGATAGTCAGTGGAATGTTAGTGCTTGTATGTACACAGCCACATGTCAAATCTACAGTAAAAACCCTGGAACAGCATATAAGATACCTTGGTACAGCGGACAGATACAATGGGCCGCAGGTGATTATATTCGATTTCAGGCTTGGACACCTGATCCCAACAATCCATGGGTGGCTATTCAATATGCGGCCAACGGCACACAAAAAGCAGTAATGGGTACTGGCCATATTATCAACATGGGCACAGACTATTTTTTCTTTGTAGGTAATGACAACAATACTGGACAGTTGTTTAGTATGACACAGGGCTTTGCTAACACCAGCGGAGTCACTTGGACTGGTACATTAAACCCAACAGTGACGCAGGTTAATAATTATGCTACTAACGGATCAACCACTCCTTTAGCCGCAGGACAAACAGCAGCACCTGCTGGTCCTCCTCCGCCTGTGCCTACAGCGATTTATAATACAGGGTCAGCAGTTCTTATTACGCGAGCAATTCCAACTACAAATAACAGCCCTAGTGGTGAAGGACCTAACAATGCCTTTGACAACAACCCAGGTACAAAATATCTAAACTTTGATAAAAAGAATGCTGGAGTCACAATACAACTAACTTCTGGTAGAGTAGTCACACATTTTACAGTCACAACAGCAAATGATTTTAGTGGAAGAGATCCTACTAGTTATAAACTTTACGGCAGTAATGACGGATCAACCTGGACATTGATTAAACAAGATGCTATTTCATTAAGTGAAAATCGTTTTGCAACTTCCTCGACAATTAACACTGGAAATACTATAGCGTATGTTTATTATTTTATGTTATTTCCAACTACTAAGGCAGGTGAAGGATGCGGACTTAACTGTAATAGTATGCAGATTTCTGAACTTACCTACTACTACGATGCTAACAGCACAGTGACCTCTACTGCCACAAGTTCTACTATTGTTGATCCTGTAACTGCAGCCGCCAATACATTATGTTGCGGCGGTAGTTCTGCATCATTCAGTGCTACTACTACAAATAATGCAAAGATACTTACATTTGTTAATAGAACAACAGCGGACAGCCAAGTACACATAGAACAGATTGGAACACAAAACGTTGTTAATGTCACACAGTCTGGCACAAAAAATAATTACGTCAACTATTATGGCAATGGCCTAAGCAACGAAATTGATGTAGTACAACAAGGTAATGCTACAACACAAGTTAACTATGTTGATCTAAGAGTTGTTGGTAATTTTAACAGTGTGAACTTACAACAAACTAGTACTGGTGGCGGTAAGGGTATTTTTGCCGATGTTAGTGGAAACAACAACAGCCTAACAGTCCAACAGAAAGACAGCGGAAGCCATTATGCGGAAGTCACACTAAGCGGCGGCAACAAGAATGTTGACATTACACAACAGGGATCAGCTAGCCATATGGCAAAAATCAATCTTAGTGGAACCGGCACCGATTTAAGTCTAACCCAAAGTGGCAGCACTCAAAATTATTATTCAATTACACATAATTGCATCACGGCAGGCGGCTGTGCTAAAATTACAGTACAGCAAGGGCAGTGATAAATAATTAACAGGAGGACACAACCATGAAACAGAAAAAGCTATTGGCTAAACTGTACAGGGCTTGCGTCGACCATGATACAGAAACCATCGCCGATCTCAAGAGAAAAGAGTTCGCAAAGATACTGAAACACAAGGCCGAAGGCAAACCATTTACACGTAAATGGACCTTGGTACAGATTTAACACAACTGTAATCTTACACACACTGTGCTACGATAAATATGGTATGAAAGCCAAAACTTATCGTAGCATTTTCATTAGTGATGTGCATCTTGGCACAAGAGACAGTCAAGCTGACAAACTCAACAACTTTCTCAAACACAACACCTGCGAAACACTTTATCTCGTGGGAGATATATTGGATGTGTGGCGCATACAACAAAACAAATGGCGTTGGAAACAAAGTCATACCAATGTGGT
>Ga0078894_10000861_pt1 | contig 21791 bp, 17 predicted proteins | sample LauGreSu1BDMLBSD_2_FD_67506 | JGI IMG/M metagenome (GOLD analysis project Ga0078894, IMG submission 67506) | Freshwater lake microbial communities from Lake Michigan, USA - Su13.BD.MLB.SD (version 4) (version 4) | ecosystem: Environmental > Aquatic > Freshwater > Lake | place: Lake Michigan... | reverse complement strand
TGTTTATAAAATTTAATAAGTTTTTGAAGCTATTTCCCGCTATCCGTTGCAATCTTTTTAATTTTAAAGAAAAATTTAAAAAGTATTTTCACTGCTATCGGGGCTAAGAAAAAAAAGAATAAAAACAACATACAACTAAATAAAAGTCAAAGAAATCTAAATTTCTAAGAAGTCTAAAACAAACTACAATGCCAAAAGACAACACTATAAAATCCGTATTAATTATAGGTTCAGGTCCAATTGTTATTGGACAAGCATGCGAATTTGATTACGCTGGTTCTCAGTCAGCGCGTTCCATTCGTGAAGAAGGAATAGAAGTAATCTTAATCAATTCCAATCCAGCAACCATCATGACCGATCCTTCCATGGCCGATCATATATATTTGTTGCCGCTTACAACAAAATCGATAATCCAAATATTAAAAGAGCATCCGCAAATTGATGCCGTTCTTCCAACTATGGGAGGGCAAACTGCATTAAATCTTTGCTTGGAAGCCGATGAAAAAGGAATTTGGAATGACTTTGGAGTAAAATTAATTGGAGTAGATGTAAATGCCATCAACATTACCGAAGACCGCGAACAATTCAAACAATTGTTAGAACGAATAAATGTTCCTACTGCACCGGCAAAAACAGCCACTTCTTTTCTAAAAGGAAAAGAAATAGCACAAGAATTTGGTTTCCCCTTAGTAATTCGTCCCTCGTTTACGCTTGGAGGAACGGGTGCCGCTTTCGTTCACTCAAAAGAAGAATTTGACGAAAAACTAACTTACGGTTTAGAAATGTCGCCAATTCACGAAGTGTTAATAGACAAAGCATTACTTGGTTGGAAAGAATATGAATTGGAATTATTGCGCGACAGTAATGACAATGTGGTAATCATTTGTTCCATCGAAAATATGGATCCAATGGGAATCCACACCGGAGATTCTATTACCGTAGCGCCAGCAATGACTTTATCGGATACTACTTTCCAAAAAATGCGTGACTACGCGATTTTGATGATGCGTTCCATCGGAAATTTTGCTGGAGGTTGTAACGTGCAATTCGCCGTTTCACCAGATGAAAAAGAAGATATTGTGGCCATCGAAATCAATCCTCGTGTGTCGCGTTCTTCTGCCTTGGCATCCAAAGCAACCGGTTATCCAATTGCAAAAATTGCATCCAAATTGGCTTTGGGGTACCATTTAGATGAATTGCAAAACCAAATAACCAAATCGACTTCGGCTTTATTTGAGCCAACTTTGGATTATGTGATCGTGAAAATTCCGCGTTGGAACTTTGATAAATTTGAAGGAGCCGACAGAACGTTGGGTCTTCAAATGAAATCGGTAGGAGAGGTAATGGGAATCGGTCGTTCGTTTCAAGAAGCATTGCACAAAGCAACCCAATCGCTAGAAATTAAACGCAACGGACTTGGAGCAGACGGAAAAGGATACAAAAATTACGAGCAAATTATAGAGAAACTAACCTACGCAAGTTGGGATCGTGTTTTTGTGATTTATGATGCCATTCAAATGGGAATTCCGTTGAGTAGAATTCATGAAATCACCAAAATCGATATGTGGTTCTTGAAACAATACGAAGAATTGTATTTGCTAGAAAGAGAAATCTCTACCTACAAATTAGATTTACTACCAAAAGAATTATTATTAGAAGCCAAACAAAAAGGCTATGGCGATCGCCAAATAGCGCACATGTTGGGTTGTTTAGAAAGTCAGGTTTATAAACTGCGCCAAGATCATAACATTAACCGTGTTTATAAATTGGTAGATACCTGTGCGGCCGAGTTTAAAGCGCAAACGCCTTATTATTATTCTACTTTTGAAGCCGACATTCAAACTCCAAATGGAGCGCGCTATGTGCACAATGAAAGTATCGTAACCGATAAAAAGAAAGTCGTTGTTTTGGGTTCGGGACCAAACCGAATTGGGCAAGGAATTGAGTTTGATTATTCGTGTGTACACGGAGTTTTGGCTGCCAAAGAGTGTGGCTATGAAACCATCATGATCAACTGCAACCCAGAAACGGTTTCAACCGATTTTGATACAGCCGATAAATTGTATTTTGAGCCGGTATTTTGGGAACACATTTACGACATCATCCAGCATGAAAAACCAGAAGGAGTAATCGTGCAATTAGGTGGTCAAACCGCATTAAAATTAGCTGAAAAATTATCTAAATACGGAATCAAAATTCTAGGAACTTCATTTGATGCCCTAGATTTAGCCGAAGACAGAGGTCGATTCTCCGAATTGTTAACCGAATTGGAAATTCCATTTCCAAAATTCGGAATTGCAGAAAGTGCGGACGAAGCTTCCAAATTGGCTGATAGTTTAGACTTTCCATTGTTAGTGCGTCCTTCGTACGTATTGGGTGGTCAAGGAATGAAAATTGTAATCAACAAGCAAGAATTAGAAGAGCATGTAATTGATTTATTAAAGAACATTCCTGGAAATAAATTATTGTTAGATCATTACCTTGATGGTGCCATTGAGGCCGAAGCCGATGCCATTTGCGATGGTGAAAATGTATACATTATCGGAATTATGGAGCACATTGAACCGTGCGGAATCCACTCGGGTGATTCCAATGCAACTTTGCCTCCGTTTAACTTGGGCGAATTTGTAATGCAACAAATTAAAGACCACACCAAGAAAATTGCTTTGGCACTTAGAACGGTTGGGTTAATTAACATTCAGTTTGCAATAAAAAACGATACCGTTTATATTATTGAAGCCAATCCAAGAGCGTCAAGAACGGTTCCTTTTATTGCTAAAGCGTATGGTGAGCCGTATGTGAATTATGCAACCAAAGTAATGCTAGGAAAAAATAAAGTAACCGATTTTGATTTCAACCCTAAACTAAATGGTTACGCCATAAAGCAACCGGTATTCTCGTTTAGCAAATTCCAAAATGTAAACAAAGCCTTAGGTCCCGAAATGAAATCTACCGGAGAAAGCATCTTGTTTATAGACGATTTAAAAGATGACCAATTCTATGAGTTGTACTCCCGACGTAAAATGTATTTGAGTAAATAACAACAAAATCCCAAGTGTGAGCTTGGGATTTTTTTTATGTTTAAAAATTGCGAAGAGTCATAAACTAATCAGAGCCTTTTACTTACAAACGTTTTGCAGATAACCAAAGTGCAGGACTTTTACTACAAAACTTGATTTGAATAACTAATGTTTCATTAACCGCAAAATATCTTTGGAACACGAAACCTGATCGCACACGGTATTAAAAATAAATGAACTTCAAAATACCACTGCCGAGGTTCAAATTATAGGTAAAATCATCCACATTAATACGGTGAATTTGGCAAAAACCAAAAGCTATTAATAGCTTCTTTTTATTTTATATGTTTTCCCAAGTTGAAATTTTCTGCTGGTTTTGTTTTATTCACGTAAATAATAGCATCAAAATATTCATAAAGATTGGTTGACCATAGTGCAGATTTTTCATTAATATAAACTGCTCCAGCTTCATAATGCTCATACTCTTTGTTTATAAAGCCTGTTAAGTTTTTATTATTTGAAATATTTTCAAAGTCGATATAAAAAATTGGTGTTTTCAGTTGTGAAAAAGCATTTGTCAAATAACTTTTCGAGTGTGGTTTAACATAGTTATTTGATACTGGCCATGGTTCATCGTTGAATATGCTTTTTGTAAAACTATACATAAGGTAAAATAGATTTGTTGATGAAGGACTTTGTGAAACAAAACCACCTTCACTAAAACTGAAACCAATGTTGTAATATTTTTTTCTATATAAGTTATTTAAATGCGATCCCATCCAATTACCTGATTTATAATCGTCAGAAAATGAGCCTTTTCCAATATGTCCGTTATGAGCCCAAAGCATTATTTTACCATTTTTATTGCTCTCTCTAATCCATTTTATATTTTGTGCCATCGAGCTATCTCTATAAGAATATGCAGTATTGAAATCTTGCTCTCTAAAATAATTTAATTTTTGTCTAAGTACAGTAATGGTTTGTTTAGCGAATTTATAGTCTGTCGAATCTTTTTTCCATAAATCTATTTTTTGACTCAAAACAAATTCTTCTAGTTTTTTTAACTTATTCAAATTTCTTTTTTGAATTTCATCTAATTTTCTATCGTCTAAATCTCTTAATTCAGTTTTGTATTCTTCAATTTTTTCAGGTAATAAATTCATATTAAAGCTAGGACTATTTTTACTTAAATAATTGTCAAGCCAAACAACGCATGAGGTTCCGTCTTGCATATCATAACCATAAAACTGAATTTTTTGGTTTGATTTTTTTCCCTTATTGTAGTCTTTCATCCATTCAATTAATTCTAAAACCTCTTGTGATTGCCAAACCCAGTAACCATTTTTTGATAAGGCTTCTTTTGCATTTCCTTCACCAGTTAGAACATATTTGTTGATATCATAACAAGCTGCAAAATTAGCTTCGATACCAAATAGCTTTACATCTTGTTTTTCAACTAAATATTTAAACATTTTCGTTTTTAGTTCAAAAAACTCTTTTGTTCCGTGAGTTGCTTCTCCGAGTCCTATAACGTCAACGTCCTTTAATTTCTTATTTAAAAAATCAAATTGTAAACTGTCATTTTTAGTATTTTCAATTGTAATTGGATGAATAACGCTTTTCAACAATCCTAGATCTCCTGGTGATAAAAGAGCTTGTTTCTCCTTTGCACTAAACAAATTTGTTAATGTTTCACCAAAGAAAGGTTCTCCTAAAACAGAATTTGCAAAGAATCTAGTAATTAATACAAATAAAACCACTACTAATATTGAGATACGCTGTAATCTTTTTTTGAATTTTGGGGTCATAAATTTATAATATATAAAAAGTAAGACGAATTTAAATTTAAAATGTTACAAGAAAGTTAATCCTAATTTATGCAGGTAATAATAGCAACTAAATACTTCAATTTGGATAACTTGTACCAACGGTATAGCGTTATATATAAATATATAAATTTTTTTATTGCCAATTCTCAATTGATTGTTTTTGGGATTACTTGGTTACTCAGAGAGGGTAATTAACTCATCAGAAAGTAATTCCTATTTTTATGAAATTAGTGTAATAAAACTTATCTTCGCTTTGAGATAATTACTTAGTTTTACTTAATGTCAAACGCACTTCTTCTTACTCCAATTGAATACCTTAAAGGTATTGGTCCTTCGCGTGGTGAATTACTGCGCAAAGAACTCAATATCCATAAGTATGGAGATTTGATGAATTTGTTTCCCTATCGCTACATAGATCGCACACGGTATTATAAAATAAATGAACTTCAAAATACCACTGCCGAGGTTCAAATAATTGGTAAAATCATCCACATAAAAACGGTAGAATTTGGAAAAAACCAAAAGCGTTTAGTAGCTTCCTTTATGGATGAAACCGGTCAAATAGAACTCACTTGGTTTCAAGGCATCAAATGGATTCGGGAAAGTTTAAAGCTGAATGAAGTGTACGTGATTTTTGGAAAAACTTCCAATTATGGCGGGCAATATTCAATGGCGCATCCCGAAATGGAGTTGCTTGAAGAGCACAAAGCCAGTTTGCGAAGTGCCATGCAACCCGTTTATCCCAGCACCGAGAAACTCACCCAGCGCGGCATTACCAATAAAGTAATCAATAAGGCCATGCAGCAATTGTTTCTGGAGGTGAACGGGCAGTTTATTGAAACTTTGCCCAATTATCTGCTGGAGCTGTTGCAACTCATTTCCAAAAATGAGGCCATGTTTAACATTCATTTTCCTAAAAGTCAAGACCTTTTGGCGAAAGCCCAATTCCGATTGAAATTTGAAGAATTTTTTTTCATTCAGTTGCAATTAATCACCAAAAATCTTATCCGTAAACATAAAATAAAAGGCCATTTGTTTGATAAAGTCGGTTCCAACTTCACCGATTTTTATTCCAATCATTTGCCATTTGAACTGACCAATGCGCAAAAACGCGTCATCAAAGAAATACGAAATGATATGGGTAGCAATGCCCAAATGAATCGATTGTTGCAAGGCGATGTAGGATCGGGAAAAACCATTGTGGCCTTGATGTGCATGCTTTTGGCAAAAGATAATGGGTTTCAGAGTTGCCTAATGGCACCAACCGAAATTCTGGCCAATCAGCATTACCTCGGTTTAACCGAACTTGCCAAAGATTTAAATATCAGTATCAAATTGCTCACCGGTTCCACCAAAACTTCAGAACGAAAAATCATTCACGAAGCCCTTGAAAACGAAACCTTAGACATTCTTATAGGAACCCACGCGTTGCTGGAAGACAAGGTGCAATTTCATAATTTGGGATTGGCCGTTATTGATGAGCAACACCGATTTGGTGTGGAGCAACGCTCTAAATTATGGCATAAAAATCATATTCCGCCGCATGTTTTAGTCATGACCGCAACGCCAATTCCAAGAACCTTGGCCATGAGTTTGTATGGCGATTTGGATATTTCGGTCATCGACGAATTGCCACCGGGAAGAAAAGCCATTCAAACGGTGCATCGGTACGATTCCAATCGATTGAAAGTTTGGAAATTCCTTAAAGATGAAATCGCTAAAGGCCGTCAGGTGTACATTGTATATCCATTAATAAACGAAAGCGCCACCCAAGATTATAAAGATTTAATGGACGGTTACGAGAGTATTTCTCGTGATTTTCCGTTGCCGCACTACAGTATTTCGATAGTTCACGGACAAATGAAACCCGCCGAAAAAGAAGCCGAAATGCAACGCTTTGTAGCCGGTAAAACCAATATTATGGTGGCAACCACTGTGATCGAGGTGGGAGTTAATGTACCCAATGCGAGTGTGATGGTGATTGAAAGCACGGAACGTTTTGGGTTGTCGCAATTGCACCAGTTGCGCGGAAGAGTAGGTCGAGGTGCCGAACAAAGTTATTGCATTTTAATGACGGGATTCAAATTGGGTAACGACAGTAAAACCCGAATAGAAACGATGTGTAAAACCAACGACGGATTTGAAATTGCTGAGGTTGATTTAAAACTTCGTGGTCCAGGGGATATCATGGGAAAACAACAAAGCGGGGTGTTGAATTTGCAAATTGCCGATTTGGTTAAAGATAAAGAAATACTGCTATTGGCCAGAGAGCATGCAATCAGGTTGTTAAAAGACGATGCCGCTATGGCCAAACCCGAGCACCAAAAAATGAAAGCTATTTTCATGGAAATGAGCACCAAGAAAAACATTTGGAATTACATTAGCTAATCCAAGAAATCAATTTTTAAGTAACTGTAAATGAAAAAATTACTACTCTTCTTGTTTCCTTTTTTTACTTTGGCGCAACAGGTTTCAAATGTTGATTTTTTGCATTGTTCAGCTTTGGTAGCACCTAATTTTGTAACCAAAACGATAGACGGGACGGTTACCTATAAATTCAAAGTACTTTCAGAAATCGATTCCATTCGCATTGATGCGAAAAACATGTATTTTTCGAATGTGACTCTTAATGGAAAACCGGTTAATTATAAAAACAACAAGAAAGAATTGGTCTTATTTGAAGGCTATAAAAAAGGGACTAATGAAGTTTCCTTTTCTTATAAAGCCATGCCCAAACAAACGCTCTATTTTGTAGGAATTGGAGATGGGCAACAAATCTGGACGCAAGGGCAGGGCAAATATACCAGTCATTGGTTGCCGAGTTTTGATGATGTAAATGAGAAAGTGATTTTTCAAATTTCGGTTCAAATTGAAGAAGAAATGAATTCATTGTCGCATTTTACCGCTATTTCAAATGGTGAATTAATTCGTAAAACCAATTCCATTAGCTGGTCTAAGGGATTGAAATATTGGTTGTACAGCTATAAAATGAAAAAGCCAATGTCGTCCTATTTGGTGATGCTGGCCATCGGAAAATTCGAACACCAAACGGAAACTTCCAAATCGGGAATTGCCATCGACAACTATTATAAACCAAATGATGCCGATAAATATCCCTATACCTATAAAGGATCTAAAGTTATTTTTGATTACCTCGAAAAAGAAATTGGAGTGAAGTATCCTTGGAAAATTTACCGCCAAATTCCGGTGGAAGATTTCCTTTATGCCGGAATGGAAAACACCACATCTACTTTGTTTGCTCAAGATTTTGTGGTGGATGAATCGGGTTTTAACGATCGAAATTACATTAATGTCAATGCACACGAATTGGCGCACCAATGGTTTGGTGATTTGGTAACGGCAAAAACAGGGAAACACCATTGGTTACAAGAAGGGTTTGCAACCTATTATGCTTTGCTTGCCGAACGCGAAATTTTTGGCGAGGATTACTTTTATTATGCCTTGTATAGAAATGCCTTGCAACTTCGAAAAGCAGCAAAGACGGATACGATTCCGGTGTTAAATGAGAAGGCAAGTTCCTATTCTTTTTATCAAAAAGGAGCCTGGGCATTGCATGTGATTCGGGAGGCAATAGGGGAAAAGGCTTTTCAAAAAGCTGTGAAAAATTATTTGAAAAAGTACCAATATAAAAATGTAGAAACGGCTGATTTTTTGAATGAAATTGCTGCGGTTTCCGATTTTGATGTAATGAAATTTCAAAAAGAGTGGCTGGAAGACTATCTTTTTCCAAATGATCAGGCGCTTGCCTTATTGAAGAAAAATCAAAGCATCCGTTTGCTATTTGAAATTCAAGCACAAAAAAACAAACCTTATTCAGAAAAGGAGTCTTTTTTTATGGAGGTGATGAAATCGAATGCCTTTTATGGATTGAAAAAAGAAATTATCAATCAAATTGAAGCCGTTCCTTTTAATGAAAAAGAGGCTTTAATTCGTGTTGCAATGCAAACGAATGAGGTGGAAGTGCGGCAATCGGTAGCGGAAACTTTAAAAACAATTCCGGCTTCCTTTTTAACCGAATATGAATCGTTGCTGCAAGACAATTCCTATGATACCAAGGAAGTGGCTTTTGTGAATTTGTATAAAAATTTCCCTGAAAATAGAGCCAAGTATTTGGAACAAGCCAAAAATTGGGTAGGTAAAAACGATAAAGGATTGCGAATAGTATTTCTTTCGTATTACTTGGATTTTAATTATTCCAATGCCAATTCCTCGCAATATTCTCAATATCTTTTTGAGTTGTTGGAGTACACTTCGCCTATGTTTGAAAGTTCAGTGAGGCAAAATGCTTTTGAAAGCGCCTTGTATTTGGAACCCAAAAGCAATAAGATGCTGAAAAATTTGGTAAACGCTATGGTTCATCCCAAGTGGCAACTGGTAAAATTTGCACGAGATACCATCCGAAACGTATTGAAAAAAGAAGGCTATCGTGATTTATTTAGTTCCTATTTACCTGATTTATCTGATGTAGAAAAAATCCAGTTGCAACGATTATTAGACGAAAAGTAATTTTATAAAAACTCTTTTACTTCGGTTTTTAAATAACCCAATGCTAAATTATTTACCGATTCACCTTCAATTGAATTTGTAATTATTGCCTCTCTCAATTCTTTGGAGTTGGTATTTGCTGCGTCTAAGGTTGCTTTTCTAATATTCTGAATAGTGGTATTTTTTGCAGTGAGAACCATCGTCCAACATTCATCTGAAACATAAATTTGTTGGGTTAGATTGTGATCAAATTCTTGTTCGATATTATGAATAAGTAAATTTTGATAATCTAATTTATCATCTCCAAGAGGCGCAATTCGCAATACTAATTTTGTTGCATTGATGCGTTCTAATAAAAGAGCCAATCGCTCGTAGGCCTGAAGTTTTATTGGTAACGCTTGCTTTTGATTTTCTCTTTGAAGCGCAAATCGTCTTTTATTATCTTCATTTTTAGTATGCATTTGAAAGAAATAATAAGCTACAGCTCCAGTTATTAATGCAGGAAGTGTATAAAAAGCCAATTCAATAATTTTATCAGTATTCATTTTAATTTGTATATTAATTGTTGACAAATATAAAGAATTAACCTTAAAAATAAATTGTAATTCAGGTTGAGTAAGCTTAAATTTGAAGATTCAAAAAAGTAAGAATGCAAAAATATATTAATCAGCTTAATCAGGCACAGCAAGAACCGGTTTTGCAAAAAGACGGTCCGATGATTATTATTGCCGGTGCGGGATCAGGGAAAACGCGGGTACTTACCATGCGTATTGCTTATTTGATGAGTTTGGGTGTGGATGCGTTTAATATTTTGGCATTAACTTTTACCAACAAAGCGGCACGCGAAATGAAAAAGCGTATTGCAGATATTGTGGGAACCAATGATGCCAAGAACTTATGGATGGGAACATTCCACTCGGTTTTTGCACGAATTCTGAGAAGTGAAGCCGATAAATTAGGCTTTCCTTCCAATTTTACTATTTATGACACCCAAGATTCGGTGCGTTGTATTTCTGGAATTATCAAAGAAATGCAATTGGATAAAGAAGTATACAAACCCAAACAGGTTTTAGGTCGGATTTCCTCTTATAAAAATTCCCTAATTACGGTTAAAGCCTATATGAACAATCCGGAGTTGCAGGAGCAAGATGCCATGTCGAAAAAGCCGCGATTGGGAGAAATTTATGCCAATTATGTAGACCGTTGTTTTAAATCGGGGGCAATGGATTTTGATGATTTATTACTAAAAACCAACGAATTGCTGAATCGATTTCCTGATGTTTTGGCTAAATACCAAGATCGTTTTCGATACATTATGGTGGATGAGTACCAAGATACCAACCACTCGCAGTATTTGATTGTAAGAGCTTTATCAGATCGTTTTCAAAACATATGCGTTGTGGGAGACGATGCGCAAAGTATCTATGCTTTTCGTGGTGCGAACATCAATAATATTTTGAATTTCCAAAAAGATTACGATAATGTAAAAATGTATCGATTGGAGCAAAACTACCGTTCTACCAAGAATATTGTGGAAGCTGCCAATTCGATTATTGATAAAAACAAAGTCAAGCTAGACAAAGTGGTTTGGACGGCCAATGACAATGGTCCCAAAATAAAAGTCCACCGCAGTGTAACCGATGGGGAAGAAGGTCGTTTTGTTGCAGGAGAAATCTTTGAACAAAAAATGCGGAACCAATTACATAATGGACAATTTGCTATTTTGTACCGCACCAATGCACAATCTCGTGCTATGGAAGACGCTTTGCGTAAGCGCGATATTCCGTATCGAATATATGGTGGGTTGTCTTTTTACCAAAGAAAAGAAGTAAAAGACATTCTTTGTTATTTGCGTTTAGTTATAAATCCAAAGGATGAGGAAGCACTCGTTCGAGTGATTAATTATCCGGCTCGAGGAATTGGAGATACTACCGTAGAAAAACTAACCGTTGCTGCCAATCATTACAAGCGTTCCATTTTTGAAGTAATGGAACATATTGATAAAATTGATTTGAAATTAAACTCGGGAACGAAAGCCAAGTTACAAGATTTTGTAACCATGATTAAGAGTTTCCAAGTGATTAATGAAACGCAAGATGCCCTGTTTTTAACCGATCATGTAACTAAGAAAACCGGATTTATTCAGGAGTTAAAAAAAGACGGAACCCCAGAAGGTATTGCCCGAATTGAAAATATTGAGGTATTATTAGGTGGTATTAAAGATTTTATTGAAGGACAAAAAGAAATAGATGGTGCCCGAGGTGCATTATCCGAATTTTTGGAAGATGTAGCCTTAGCAACCGATCTTGATAACGATACCGGAGATGATGATCGTGTGGCTTTAATGACCATTCACTTAGCAAAAGGACTGGAATTTCCCTATGTTTTTATAGTGGGAATGGAGGAAGATTTATTTCCTAGTGCCATGAGTTTAAATACCCGAAGCGAGTTGGAAGAAGAGCGTAGATTGTTTTATGTAGCACTAACTCGAGCCGAACATCAAGCGTATTTAACCTATGCGCAGTCGCGTTACCGCTGGGGAAAACTTACCGATAGCGAGCCATCTCGATTCATTGAAGAAATTAAAGACGAGTATTTAGAATATATAAATCCTGCGGATCCGGGAGGGTATCGCTACAAGCCAATGATGGACATTGATATTTTTGGTGACATTGATAAATCCAAATTGCGCTTGGCAAAACCGGTTGCTGGAACACCACCCAAAAAATATGGCGATGAGCCAACGCCTGCTTCTGCAATTCGGAAATTAAAACCAATTGGAAAAGAAAGCGCAAGTTCCAATTCAAATCTTTTTGATAATAAACTGGTGGTTGGAAACATCGTAATGCACGAACGCTTTGGAAAAGGAGAAATCATCAACCTAGAAGGAGTGGGCGCCGACAAAAAAGCAGAAATCCGATTTGAGGTGGGAGGTATCAAGAAGTTATTGTTGCGATTTGCGAAATTGGATATTATTGGATAATTCTTCACGCTTCTAACTTCCAACCTTAAACTTTCAAGTTATGACTCAATTGTTAAAAATATACGAAGACAATCCTAATGAAGTTGCGATTAAAAAAGTGGTTGAGGTATTGAAAAATGGTGGGTTGATAATTTATCCTACCGATACCGTTTATGGATTGGGTTGCGATATTACGAATGCTAGGGCTTTAGAGAAAGTGGCCAAAATAAAAGGAATCAAATTAGAAAAAGCCAATCTCTCGTTTATTTGTTTCGATTTGAGTCATATTTCCGATTATGTGAAACAAATAGACACCGCAACTTTTAAGTTACTTAAAAGAGCTTTGCCGGGGCCGTATACTTTTATTCTTCCGGGGAATAATAACCTTCCTAAAGTTTTTAAAAACAAGAAAACCGTTGGAATTCGGGTTCCCGACAATAACATTATTCGTGCAATTGTCAAAGAATTAGGAAATCCAATAATATCTACTTCCATTCATGATGAAGATGAGGTTTTGGAATATTCTACCGACCCCGAATTAATTTTTGAAAAATGGGAGAACCAAATCGAATTGGTAATCGATGGCGGTTATGGCGATAATGTACCGTCAACCATAATTGATTTATCTGGCAATGAACCAGAAGTGATCCGGGAAGGAAAAGGCGATTTAGATATTTTATAGCATAAAAAAAACCTTGAGAAATCAAGGTTTTTTTATTTGAATTACAATGTTATTGTTTTTTCATTTCTTTTTCAATCATTTCGTAGAACTCATCAATTTTAGGTAAAATTACAATTCGAGTTCTTCTGTTTGTTGCACGGTTTTCAGCAGTTTTATTTTCCACTAACGGAATGAATTCCCCACGACCTGCAGCAATTAACTGAGATGGTTTAACACCCAAATCTTTTGTCAATACTCTCACAATAGCAGTAGAACGCTTCACACTTAAATCCCAGTTGTCTGTTAAAACAGAATTTCCTGTAAACGGAACATTATCGGTATGTCCTTCAACCATGCACTCAAAAGTTGGTTTGTCGTTAATTACTTTTGCAACTTTCGCTAATACATCTTTAGCTTTATCGCTCACTACATAACTTCCGCTTTTGAACAATAATTTATCTGCAATAGATATAAATACTACTCCTTTTTCTACATTTACGTTAATGTCTGGATCAGAAATTCCAACCGAACCTTTTAAACTAGTTACTAATGCAAGTGTTACACTATCTTTTCTAGTTAAAGCATCTTGCATTCTAGAAATTTTAAGGTCTTTTTCCTTAATTGCTTCTAATGCTTTCTCAATATTTTGAGCACCTTGTTTGCTTAATGTAGTCATGTTACCCACATTTTTAAGCAACTCGGAGTTGTTTTTCTTTAAGTATTCATTTTGCTGATTTAAAGACTCTTTTTCAGTAAGACACAAATTAAGTTTTACGGTAGTTGAGTTCAATAAATCTTGACACTCTTTGTTTTGTTTCTCTAATTCGGCTATTTTCTTTTTAGTTCCGCAAGAAGTTAAAGTTAACCCTGCAAATAAAATTAAATAAAGTGCTTTTCTCATAGTGATATTTTTTTAACAAATACAAAACTACAAATTCTTATGGTTATTATTTAAAAAATAATCTAAAGAATTGTTAACTTCCTGTTAGAATTGTTTTTTCTGATTCAAAAAATAACTAAAAACGATGCTTTTTGATTGATAATAGTCCGATTTTTGGATCGTTCCTCTTTTTTTTAGGTTGTAGTTAATTAAATGGTAAAAATAAAAATGCGCTTTAAGGATGGCAAAGCAATGGGCAAATTTACCTTTAAAAATAAATTGAATTCCCGCCAATCCATCCAAGACCAATCGAATAAAAATAATTGGAAATAATTGGTGGCTTGGCAAATTTTTCAAGAGCATCAACAAGGAATTTCTAAAATTCAAAAAGGTCTTTTTTGGGTTTGAATGATTCAAAGTTGCACCTCCAACATGGTATACAACTGATTTGCTAGTATATTTTGCAGAGTAGCCCAAATTAAAGGCACGCCAACACAAATCAATTTCCTCTTGATGTGCAAAAAAATCGGGATCAAAGCCATTTAGTGTTCTGTAAATTTCTTTTCGGATGAAAAAACACGCGCCACTTGCCCAAAAAATTTCGGATTGATCATCATATTGGCGGTGGTCTTTTTCAATCGATTCAAAAATTCTTCCGCGGCAATACGGATACCCGTATTGATCAATATAACCCCCGGCTGCACCGGCGTATTCAAAGTAATCTTTGTTTTTGTAATCTAAAATTTTGGGTTGAATGATTCCGGTGTTTGGTTCATTATCAAAAATAGTAAGTATAGGGCTCAGCCAATTTTCGGTAACTTCAATATCCGAATTTACAAGAGCATAATACGGTTCTTCTACATTTTGTAAAGCCACATTATATCCCATTGCAAACCCAAAATTCCCTTCGTTTTGAATAATTTGAACCGATGGAAATTGTTCTTTAATCACAGCAATCGAATTGTCGGTAGAAGCATTGTCGGCAACATAAATGTTTGCTTCATTAGAATAAGCCACCACCGAAGGCAAAAATTGCTCTAGCAATTTGGCTCCGTTCCAATTTAAAATAACAACTGCAATTTTTTTATCCATTGAATCTATTCTCCAAAATTTGGTAATTCTTCGAGAAAAACATATTTCTCGTTTTCAAAATCTATTTTGCAAAAGTAATGATTTAGTCCGTTGCTTACCATTAAGTATTTGGCATTTAAAACTAAATTGTAACGCGCAATCTGATCAAATGTTTGCTGCGATATTTTTACTTCTGGCGCTTTGCACTCAATTAGCAAAAACAATTCGCCGTTGGGTTGGTACACCACAATGTCGTAGCGTTTATTAAGATCGTTTACTTTAATTAATTTCTCAACGTTGATATACGATTTTGGGTAGTTTTTATCTTGAAGCAAATACTGAACTACATGTTGACGCACCCACTCTTCGGGTGTGAGTAGAATAAATTTTTTACGAATTTCATCGAAGATGGCAATTTTATTTTCACTATTTTTGAAGCGAAACGAATACGATGGAAATTGTAGTTTTTGCATAAAGCAAAAGTAAGAATTTTAGAGAACAGATAAAAATGGATGAAGTTTTAAAAATCATTAACGACCTTAAAGCGGGAACTATTAAGCCCATTTATTTTTTAATGGGCGAAGAACCGTATTACATTGATAAATTAACCGAATATATTGAAAACAACATTTTAAGTGAAGACGAAAAAGGGTTTAATCAAACGGTAATTTACGGTCGTGATGCTACAATTGAAGATATTGTTTCCAATGCAAAACGCTATCCCATGATGGCCGAGCGCCAAGTGGTGGTGGTTCGTGAAGCCCAAGAGTTGTCTCGAACGATTGATAAACTGGAAAGCTATGCCGAAAACCCACAGCCAACAACCGTTTTAGTTGTGGCTTACAAATACAAAACCCTCGATAAAAGAAAAAAATTAGTCAAGCTAATTGCTAAAAACGGCGTATTATTTGAAAGCAAAAAATTATACGAAAATCAGGTGGGCACTTGGATTCAAAGGTTATTGCAAGGAAGAGGGTATTCAATAGAACCTAAAGCCAATGCCATGCTGGTGGAGTTTCTGGGAAATGATTTGAGTAGAATTAGCAATGAATTGGATAAACTTCAAATTATTTTGCCGAAAGGCCATACCATAACACCCAAAGATATTGAATACAATATCGGTTTCAGTAAAGATTTCAATGTATTCGAATTGCAAAATGCGATTGGTTCCAAAGACCAATTGAAAGCCTATAAGATTGCGCAATATTTTGCCGATAATCCAAAAGACAATCCTTTGGTGGTTACTGTGAGTTTGGTATTTGGTTTTTTTGTGAAATTATTGAAATACCACGGATTGAAAGATAAAGATCCCAGAGCGGCTGCTCCGGTGCTTGGTGTAAATCCGTTTTTTATGAAAGATTACGAAGTGGCGATAAAAAATTATCCAATGAAAAAAGTAAGTAGCATTGTGTCCTCTTTACGTGAAATTGATGTGAAAAGCAAAGGTGTTGGCGCAAATTCCTTATCGAATCATGATTTACTTAAAGAAATGTTAGTTAAAATATTTGCATAATTATTTAGAGCAAAAATTAAAATAACGATATTTGTACACCTCAATAAATATTAAACTATGGGAATGAATAAAAATACTGTTTTAGGATGGGCCACCTTTATAATGATCATAATGGGGCTTATTTTAATTGGACTAGGAGTTTACAAATATGCAGATGTGGCGGGATTGGGCTTTGGTGCCGTTGGTGTTGGTTTTTTAGCCAATGCATGGGTATTCAATGCGCTTAAAGGAAGAGTATAATAATAAAAAATCTATAAAATGTCAGATGATAAAAAGGTGATTTTCTCAATGCAAAAATTGAGCAAATCGTACCAAGGAAGTGATAAGCAAGTATTAAAAAACATCTATTTGAGTTTCTTTTACGGAGCTAAAATAGGTATCTTGGGATTGAATGGTTCTGGAAAGTCTTCGTTGTTAAAGATTATTGCAGGAGTAGATAAAAATTACCAAGGGGATGTGGTTTTTCAACCGGGCTATTCGGTTGGGTATTTGGAGCAAGAACCGCAATTGGACGAGACTAAAACCGTAATTGAAGTTGTTCGTGAAGGAGTTGCAGAAACCGTTGCAATCTTAGACGAATTCAACAAAATCAACGATATGTTTGGCTTGCCAGAAGTATATGAAGATGCAGATAAAATGCAAAAACTGATGGACCGTCAAGCGGATTTGCAAGATAAAATTGATGCAACTGGCGCATGGGAATTGGATACCAAACTAGAAATTGCCATGGATGCGCTACGAACTCCAGATGGAGATATGCCAATTAATGTATTGTCTGGTGGAGAGAAGCGTAGAGTTGCCTTATGTAGATTGTTGTTACAACAACCGGATGTATTGTTACTTGATGAGCCTACCAACCACTTGGATGCGGAAAGCGTACTTTGGTTAGAGCAACATTTATCGCAATATGCTGGAACTGTAATTGCTGTTACCCACGATAGGTATTTCTTGGATAATGTAGCAGGTTGGATTTTAGAATTGGATCGAGGGGAAGGTATTCCATGGAAAGGAAATTATTCGTCTTGGTTGGATCAAAAATCAAAACGAATGGAGCAGGAAGAAAAAGTGGCTTCCAAAAGAAGAAAAACATTAGAACGCGAGTTGGATTGGGTGCGCCAAGGAGCGAAAGGAAGACAAACCAAACAAAAAGCGCGTTTACAGAACTACGATAAACTTTTAAATGAAGATCAAAAAGAATTAGACGAAAAATTAGAAATCTACATTCCGAATGGACCTCGTTTGGGAACCAATGTAATTGAAGCCAAAGGCGTTGCTAAAGCATTTGGAGATAAATTACTTTATGATGATTTGAATTTCACGCTTCCGCAAGCGGGAATCGTTGGAATTATCGGACCGAATGGTGCCGGAAAATCAACAATCTTCCGAATGATTATGAAAGAGCAGGAGCCAGACGGAGGGGAGTTTAGCATTGGTGAAACGGTGAAAATAGCCTATGTAGATCAGTCGCATTCTAACATCGATCCGAATAAATCAATTTGGGAAAATTTTTGCGACGGTCAAGAATTAATCATGATGGGTGGCCGTCAAGTAATCTCGAGAGCGTATTTGTCTCGTTTTAATTTTGGCGGAAGCGAACAAAACAAAAAGGTAGCTGCTTTATCAGGTGGGGAACGAAACCGACTTCATTTGGCCATGACCTTGAAAGAAGAAGGAAATGTTCTTTTACTGGATGAGCCTACCAACGATTTAGATATCAATACCCTTCGTGCCTTAGAAGAAGGTTTAGAAAATTTTGCGGGTTGTGCCGTTGTGATTTCGCACGACAGATGGTTCTTGGACCGAATTTGTACGCACATTCTTGCTTTTGAAGGCGATTCTCAAGTGTACTATTTTGAGGGTGGTTTTTCTGAATACGAAGAAAATAAACGCAAGCGTCTTGGGGATGTTAACCCAACGCGTATTAAGTACAAGAAACTTATTCGATAGTTATACATAAAAAAACGCTGGTTAATACCAGCGTTTTTTATTCTTCTTAGATCCTTCAGATTTTCTCGAATTGGATGCTGCTTTATTCTTGTTTCTTAAATCGGGTTTGGCATCTGGGTTTGGAGGAACATCGATGTAAGGATACGGATGATCTTTAACCTCTTTTACATTTATTTTGATTAATTTTTCGATGTCTTTCCAATAGGTTAATTCGTCTTTTCCGCAGAAAGAAATCGCCAATCCGCTGTTTCCTGCTCTACCGGTTCTTCCAATTCGGTGTACATAGGTTTCAGAAATATTCGGAATATCAAAGTTGATTACAAAAGGCAAACTCTCAATATCAATACCACGCGCTGCAATATCGGTGGCAACCAAAACTGAAATCTCTTTATTTTTAAACGCATCCAAAACACGTTGTCTTGCATTTTGCGACTTGTCTCCGTGAATGGCTTCGGCGGTAACATTGTTCTTTTTAAGTGCTTTTACCACATTGTCTGCACCGTGTTTTGTTCTGGTGAAAACCAATACATTATCAATCTTGTCGTTTCGAATGATGTGGTACAAAAGTTTGCGTTTGTCTTCTTTTCCCACAAAATACACTTTTTGATTCACTGTTTCGGCTGTGGAAGAAACCGGAGTCACCGAAACATATTTGGGTTTGGTTAAAAAAGTGTCGGCCAATTCTCGAATCGCCATGGGCATGGTTGCCGAAAACAAAAGCGTTTGACGGTTGTCTGGAGTTAGTTTTACGATTTTTTTGACATCGTTAATGAAACCCATGTCCAGCATTTGATCGGCTTCGTCTAAAACCAAGAAATGCAAATGATCCAAATCAATAAAGCCTTGTTTGTGAAGGTCTAATAACCTGCCGGGAGTGGCAATTAAAATGTCGATTCCTTTTTTTAATTGATCTACTTGCGGCACCTGACTCACACCGCCAAAAATTACCATCGAACGGATGTTGGTGTATTTTCCGTAGGTGTTGAAACTCTCGTCTATTTGAATAGCAAGTTCGCGAGTGGGCGTAACCACGAGCGTGCGTATGTTTTTTTTCTTAGACGAAGATCCTACTAAGCGGTGTAAATAGTTGATAATTGGGATGGCAAAAGCGGCCGTTTTACCGGTGCCGGTTTGGGCACAGCCCACTAAATCGGTTCCTTCTAAAATAATTGGAATGGCTTGTTGCTGAATGGGAGTGGGGTTGGTGTACCCTTCTTCCGTTAAGGCCTGCTGTATGTTTTTTAATAAATTTAAATCGCTGAATTTCATAATTGGTTCCTTGAACTGTTCCAAGAGACTGCAAAGATAGGTTATATTTATTAAGCGCTATTTTTCATGTCAAATGAAGGGTATTTCCAATTGCATGTTATTAATTTTAATTAATTATCTTTTATATCTGAATCAATAATTGTGTTTTGTGATGTCTTTCGGAACAACTCTATAAAATAACCAATTTGAAAAAAGTCTCTACCTGTTTCATCATTTATTTTGTAGTCTAACTGATGTAAATAACCAATTTGAATGGTTGTTGCTTTTGATGGTTTGTAATTAAATGCAAGTAACATTCTATTTCTTTCAAAATAAGGTTCATTATCAGTAAAAAATAGTTCATTACTCGCGCTAACTTGAAAGGGTTTGTAATCATTTCGCAATTTTCCAAACGGATAAGAAACACCAAGTCTGTATCTAAAACGGTTGCGGTAGCCATTACTGGTGAATCTCAATTCTGCACGATAACGTTGTTCTATTTTTAATTTGTTGATTGATTGAAATAGAATTAACTGAGGCCAAATTCTGAATTCATTATTGTTTTTTGGTAAAACAAAATCACCGCCTTCTTTATAAGTTTGGTAACTTCCAGCACCTAAACTCAGCTTTACATTTTTATGAACTTTGTAATTAATACCACCTTTAAACTCGTAATAGTGAAAGTTACTGTAAAATTTTAATGAACGCATTTGCCCTTCTCCGAAAAAACTTAATTTTTCGTCATGATTATATTTTAAATTCAGAATATTCCAACTTCCAAGATCAAAAGTCTGTGCAGTTATAGTATTTATTGAATAATAAAACACAATAGTAGTTATAAATATTATTCTCATTAAATAAATTCTTTTTATTTTCCTTTATTTTGAATAATAGTGAATGATTTCTCAAAGAAATGAGAATTTGGTATTGTAATTATTTCATTATCTTTTGTTTTTAAATGAACAAAAAAGTAGTTCATTTCTGTCACTTCTCCTTCAAAATTATAGTCTTTGTGTAATACTTTTACATAATCTCCTAATTTTACCGGATGATTAAAGAAAATCAAGATACTCGAAGTTATATTTGAAAGTATTGACCATTGAGCAAAAAAAGCTATACCTAAAGCTGTTAATATTGTACTTGCAAATAATGCAATTTCATTTTGTTTAAATCCCCAAACTCCCGTAAGTAGAATAATTAGAGTGATTGTTGAAAATAACTGAACTGATCTAATAGCCATTTTCCTCCTACTTCTTTCCAATTGGGTTTTTTTAAGAAAATTATTAATTACTGTTTTAAAAATATAATATAAAATTATATAGCAACCTATTAATATTAGGGTTTCAATTATTTGAATGTTGATTGCCTTCATTAACTATTTATTGTTTAGTTTCTTTGACTTTTCCAATTTGGCTAATATTTTCATAAATTAACGAGACATTTAATAGTAAGTGGTCAAGTTATTTTTGAAAGAACCGCTAGGAATAATCAATCCATTTTTTTGATAAACTATAAGCTCATTTATATTATTTGAAAGTGTAGGAATTTATTTAGGTATTACATTTATTATATTTTCCACTTTCGATCTAATGCTTTTTTGCACTTACATAACAAATATAAAGAAATCAATTTAAAATAAAATATGCAAAATGAAATAAAATTGAGATTCAAAGTGCCCTTATAAGTCCTAAATTCAGCAATAGTTGATTACGTTTTTTGCGGAAATTAAAATTTTATTCTGTATTCTATGTTCGCAATAAAACTTCTTGTTAAGCCATCTGGTCTAATGTCTCTAACTATAAAAGGTATTCCTAAATTTAATTGAATAATATTTTTGCTATTTATTTCATAATCTAAGTAAGCATTTCCATTAAGTGTAAGTCCTTGGGAACCTATAATTTCTTTTTTAACGTTAAATTCATCAGTATACTTGTCATTTGTCAAGTGATAGATTGGCAAAATACTTGGTGTTAATTTAAGTTTTGAAGTAATATTTATAGGATATGAAACTCGTAGTAAAACATCGCCACTTCTTTCAAATTTATTCGTTGATTGAAATTTTCTAAGATTAGAGTTAGTTGGATAATTCGTGGCAATAAACTGATTGTTGTTTTGTGTCAATGGTTGTTGAATGGCCGCTACAACTTGAATTTT
>Ga0078894_10000860_pt1 | contig 21793 bp, 21 predicted proteins | sample LauGreSu1BDMLBSD_2_FD_67506 | JGI IMG/M metagenome (GOLD analysis project Ga0078894, IMG submission 67506) | Freshwater lake microbial communities from Lake Michigan, USA - Su13.BD.MLB.SD (version 4) (version 4) | ecosystem: Environmental > Aquatic > Freshwater > Lake | place: Lake Michigan... | reverse complement strand
CTATTAAATGAAAGCAAGAGGATTAGTAGACAGAGGTCCTCTGGTATTATTTTGCCTTTCTTCTTCCAAGTTTTCACAGAAGGTTTCTTGACGAATTTCATCTTCAATACAAGCTTTTTTTACAGTAGCAGGTTCAACACTTTGATCCAATTCGCGCGGTTTTTTCAATCCTACAGTACCTGCGTAATTTTCAATAATTTTTTTACCTATTGAAGATAGCAAGTCTATAAGTCTTGATTCAGTAATAGGCGTGAGTCTCTCATTCCTTATTTTCCCTATCATTTCATCATTGTAAAATGCTTCTAAACCTTGTGCTTTTAAGAGACTGTTTCCTAGTGTCATAAAGTGTTGTCCTTTATACATCAGACTAATATCATCTATAGCGTTTTTCAGATCCTCAAGTTGTTGTTCTTGGTTAGGAACAGGGATTTTGTGTTTGATTAAAAAGTGCTTCAAACCATCAATATCATTAATGTAGTCTCCAAAATTAATAGCAGAATCAATCACCTCATTGGCATCATCTTCATTAAGAAAATAACATGTAGACCTCATGGTTTGTTTTGCTTTATTTAAGAGTTGTTGCTCTGCAGATTTTGCTGATTTTAAAGGTCGATATAAACTTTGGACTTGTTCATGATTAATTTCAATTAAATAACTCTCTAAAACACTTTTGACATTTTTAACATTACTACTTGTTTTCCAGGTATTTAGGACTTCCCTAGTTATTTCCATATGTTGATCAGCGAAAAGGATATCTATGTAATTTTCAATAGTTGTGTTGGTGATGCCAAGTTCCTTATAATGATTAAGTGCTAATAAACACATAGTTATTTCTCCTATATCTTGTCGTGAAAAAAAATTAGGACAGAGCAGAGCTGCTTTGTCTGTAATTATTCTACAGAGAACCAACTTTGCTTTTGCATCAAGCTCTATTCCATTTTCAACTAGAAATTGGTTGAATTTACTCACAAAGCTGAAATTAAAATAGGGAGATGTATTTAGGAGTTGCTGGAGTAGTTTTTCGGTTTTTGTAAAGATTGTGGGGATTAAAACTGATGTTTTTGTTTTCTTCATAGTGTTTATGTTTTTGGTTGCTACAAGCACTACAATATCATGTGCATCTTGTCAAATTTTGATTATGTAATTTATCTTTCAATCAAAATCTCACAAGAATTATCATATACTTTTGCAAATCCAGATTTTATGTTGACTCTCTTGCCATCATAGACTATATCGCCTGATACTAGATTAATTAACATATTTTCATGTCCAGGCATTATTTGTACCATGCCACTTATACTTAAGAGGGTAATTAAATTGCATTCTTCTGAGGCTAAAATTCCTTCAGGTGCTATAATCTTTAACTGTATCATTTCCACTATAGTTTCTTGGCTTTTTCTTCTGCTTCTTCAATAGTGCCCACCATATAAAATGCTGCTTCAGGCAAGTGATCGCAATCTCCTGCAATTATCTTTTTAAAACCTCTAATTGTATCTTCTACAGAAACCAATGCACCTTTCATGCCAGTAAATGTCTCAGCAACATTAAATGGTTGTGAGAGGAACCTTTGTATTCTCCTAGCTCTGGCAATTGTTAACTTATCTTCTTCAGAGAGCTCATCAACTCCAAGTATTGCAATCATATCTTGCAGTGATTTATAAGTTTGCAGGATTCTCTGTACTTCCCTTGCTGTATTGTAATGGTCTTCCCCTACAATATCTGGCGTCAACATTTGAGATGTACTGTCAAGTGGGTCTATTGCTGGGTATATGCCTAACTCAGCCAGCTGCCTACTTAAAACTGTTGTTGCATCTAGGTGAGTAAATGAAGTGGCTGGTGCAGGATCAGTTAGATCGTCTGCTGGCACATATATAGCTTGGACTGAGGTAATTGAACCCTGTTTTGTAGATGTAATCCTTTCTTGCAGCCTACCCATTTCAGTTGCAAGGGTTGGTTGGTATCCTACAGCTGAGGGTATTCTACCTAAGAGAGATGAAACTTCGGCACCTGCCTGAGTAAATCTAAATATATTGTCAATAAATAGAAGTACATCTTGGCGCTCCTCATCACGGAAATACTCAGCCATTGTTAGTGCTGATAGTGCAACCCTTGCTCTTGCTCCAGGGGGCTCATTCATCTGACCATAGACAAGAGTAACCTTTGACTTATCAAATTCATCTAGGTTAATTACCTTTGAGTCAATCATTTCATGATATAGATCATTACCTTCTCTAGTTCTCTCACCAACACCTGCAAATACTGAGAAACCGCCATGTGCCTTAGCTATATTATTTATAAGCTCCATTATTAAAACTGTTTTACCAACACCAGCACCACCAAATAAACCAATCTTTCCTCCCTTTGGATAGGGCGCTAATAAGTCTATCACTTTAATGCCTGTCACTAAAATCTCAGCTGCTGTAGATTGGTCCACCAACTTAGGCGCTTCTCCATGTATCTGTCTAAATTCACTACTACTTACATCACCTCTACCATCTATTGCTTCACCAACGACGTTGAAGATTCTACCTAGAGTTGTTCTACCTACTGGGACTTCTATTTGTTTGCCACTGTCAACTACATCACAGCCCCTAGCTAAACCATTTGTTGAATCCATAGCAATAGCCCTAATGATGCCATCGCCTATATGTTGAGCAACTTCCAATACTAATCTCTTTCCATTTAGCTCACAATGTAGTGCATTTAAGATTGGAGGAACATTGTCAAGACTAAATTGTACATCTACTATAGCTCCCATTATCTGGGTAATTGTACCTATATTGCTTGCCATTTTTAAGTTTTTGCCACAATTATATATTAATATAAGTTGAATGTATAGGTTTTGACTTTCTCAAATTACCAATGTTTTTACAGAAGAGTTGTTTCTAGTCTCAGATAATAAATAAGTTTTCCTAAAACTTTAATATAACTTTAGTAAAAAATGTTATTATAAAAGAAAAAATGCAGTATATACATTTGCATCCAGAGGTTAAAGAGCTCTTAGAAAAGATTGGGCATGATCCACAACAATATTCAATAGATGCTATTAATAGCAAACAAAAAAGTTTAACAAGATTTAAAGGCAATACAGTTTTAAGAAGTCTTATAGGAGATAGTTTCGATGTTACATTTAGTGGAAGTACAAACTCTGTAACAGGACATGTAAAATTTAGCAGTAATCAATCCGTAAAAGGCGCGGTTATAGCCAATGTTGCACCTGACTTATATTGTAAAGATTTCCAAAATATATTTTTTGATGATTATGCAAATTCTACTGTAGATGAGAATTTAAGAGAATTCTATGAACTTGATAAAGTCGATCATGAGAGACGAAAGTTGAGCAATGGTATGACTTTAAATGTAAGTGCTTATAAAAAGCATTTTAGGATTTGGGCTGAAAATAATGTTGTAGCTGCTAAACAACATGGTTGTAATGATATTGTTCTCCCTGGCATGGGCCTCGGGATATATGCAGGCCCTCTTAAGGGTCTTACTGATGATCTTGCTCTGCTTGGAGATTTACAATTTGGAGTTTTAGAAGAAATAGCAAGAAAAAATTCTGATATAACTTTTAGGTTTTTCGGACTGGGAAAACACTCAGACAAAATTGGAACTACTGGAAATTTGACTGGGCTACCTTTTGATTCTAGTGAACCGATGGTTAGTATTAGTAGTAAAAAAACTCTAAGGGTTGTTGCTGGAAGCTATGATATTCCGCTTGGTGGTGGTGCTGGAGACAATGAGAAGATTGGCCAAGATACTAATGTTAAACAATTATTGGCAAAAAGAAGTCAACAAAAGGTCATTTGTGGTGAAATAACAATAGTAATTGATGCCAAACCAGATAGAGGTAGACAAGAACCAATAGAGCTAACAGCCTTACAACAAGCAGTCAAAAGATATATTGATGAACTGAAGAAATTCATTACTGATAAAGCTCATGATATAGAAGATCCGCAAGGAAACTACAAGAAAATAAAATCACTAATAAGGCAATTAAAAAATAGGGACTTTAGTAGATTCCATGATAAAGCAGAATTTCAAGCACTCATTGGGACGGAGAAAGAACTTCTGAGACAATTAGAAATTGTTAAGGAAAATACTAACCCTAATATTTTTCGACAGATAGTTGAAGTTATAAAAGACATAGTGTCATGGTTATTTAGAAGCTTCAGTTCAGAAAGAAAATGGGCAGATAGAGTAGCTGAGGAAGTTAAAACAACAAAGATCGAAGTATAAACTCAACTGTGTTGCAGCAGTGCAATTTTCTTTCACAAGTTACGAGAAACTAAAATTTCTTTTACCACTACCAAAAATAAAAAACTTGAGTATAATGTTCCTTGTTATAAAACACTCTAAACTAAAAAAAATTAATGGTAACAATTAATCAGCTGGTACAACACAGCACAAGGGTTTCTAAAAAGTATAAGACGAAGGCTCCTTCACTAGATGCTTGCCCACAGAGATCAGGTACAATCCTGCTAGTTAAAACAGTAACACCTAAAAAGCCTAACTCAGCTCTCCGTAAAGTATGTAGGGTTAAGTTAACAAATGGTAAAGAGGTTACAGCTTACATTATGGGTGAAGGTCACAACCTGCAGCAGCACAATAAAGTGCTAGTTAGAGGTGGAAGGGTAAAGGATCTACCAGGTGTGAAGTACCATGTGGTGCGTGGCTCAATCGATACTCACGGCGTTAAGAATCGTAAGACTTCTCGCTCTAAATATGGAACAAAGAAACCAAAATAATTAAAGTAATTTATGTCACGTAGAAGACGCGCAGAAAAGAGAGTTGTTCTCCCTGATGCAAAATATAAAAGTGTAGTTATATCTAAGTTTATCAACTCTCTCATGTATGAGGGTAAGAAATCAATTGCTGAGAGCATTTTCTATAGAGCCCTAGAAAACTCTGCATCAAAGCTTGGCGTTGATCCATTAGAGGCATTTGAGCAAGTAATTAGAAATATTCAGCCAGCAATGGAAGTGCGCTCTCGCAGGGTTGGTGGTGCAACATACCAGGTGCCAACAAACGTTAGTCCAATTAGAAGCCAAGCCTTAGCAATTAGATGGACAATTATCGCTGCTAGAAAGAGATCTGGTAGAACAATGGATGAAAAGTTATCAGCTGAGTTTGTAGAGGCTTTCGGTGGAAAAGGTGCTGCAGTTAAAAAGAGAGAAGAAGCCCATAAGATGGCTGAATCAAATATGGCATTTGCTCACTATGCCTTTGTCGGTACTAAAAGCAACAGTGGCCAGTAATGCTTGGCCTGGAGGAAGCCTTATCTATAACAACTTCAACTTTTACATATATATTTCTAATTAGCTTATATTTATTATATTTTTATGAGAAACACCCCAATTAACCTATATCGTAACATAGGAATTATGGCCCATATCGATGCGGGCAAGACAACCTGTACTGAGAGAATTCTCTATTATACAGGTAAATCTCACAAGATAGGTGAGGTACATGAAGGTAATGCTACTATGGACTGGATGGAGCAGGAGCAGGAGCGCGGCATTACCATTACATCTGCTGCAACAACTTGTTTCTGGAAAGTACAAGATAATAAAGAAGAATATAGAATCAACATTATTGATACTCCTGGACACGTAGACTTTACAATTGAAGTTGAGAGATCTCTGAGAGTTTTAGATGGTGCAGTTGCTGTATTTGATGGCGTTGCTGGCGTTGAACCTCAATCTGAAACAGTTTGGAGACAGGCAGATAAGTATAATGTGCCGAGAATGTGCTTCGTCAATAAATTAGATAGAACAGGAGCTAGCTTTGAGAGATGTGTAAGTATGATTAAAGATAGACTTGGTGCAACAGCTGCAGTTCTACAAATTCCCATTGGGATTGAAGATACTTTCGTAGGAGTTGTAGACCTTGTAAAGATGAAGGCTGTAATTTGGAAAGGTGATGACCTTGGTGCAAGCTATGATTATGTAGATATACCTTCCGATTTAAAAGATCAGGCTGAGATTGCAAGAGCAGAACTAATTGATACAGTTGCAGGATTAGACGATGACCTATTGGAAACATATTTAAATGGAGATGAAGTAGGTGAAGATCAATTGAAAAAAGCAATTAGGAAGGGTACAATCGAAGGAAAAATTACCCCTGTTCTCTGTGGAAGTGCCTTTAAAAATAAAGGAGTCCAAACACTATTAGATGCAGTTATATATTACCTCCCTAGCCCAGTAGATATACCACCAGCTAAAGGCTTTACAGTTACTCGCTCAGGTGATGTTACAGGTGAGGTTGAAGTTGTCGCTTCTGATGATGGTAAGATGCTTGGCCTTGCATTTAAAGTTATGAATGATCCATTTGTTGGATCACTTACATTTGTCAGGATATATAGTGGGGTGCTCCGTGCAGGAACATCAGTTACAAATACTGTCAAGAGTGAAAAGGAAAGAATTGGTAGGTTACTACTAATGCATGCTAATAATAGAGAAGATATCAAGGAGGCCTTTGCAGGTGATATAGTTGCAGTTGCAGGGTTGAAGAAAACAACTACCGGTGAAACACTATGTGAAGAGGGAGTATCAATTATACTTGAGAAAATGGAGTTCCCAGAGCCAGTTATTGAAGTTGCAGTTGAGCCTAAGACTGTTGCTGACCAAGACAAAATGTCAGTTGCTATATCTAGACTAGTTGCTGAAGACCCATCACTAAGAGTTAAGTCTGATCCTGAAACAAATCAAACTGTCTTAGCTGGTATGGGAGAGCTACACCTTGAAATTATAGTTGACAGAATGAAGAGGGAGTTTAAGGTTGAAGCTAATATCGGTGAGCCACAAGTTGCATATCGTGAGACAATTACCAAGGCATATGAAATTGACTATACCCACAAGAAGCAAAGTGGTGGTGCTGGTCAATATGCGAGAATCAAGGTTCTATTTGAGCCACATGAAGGATATGAATTTGAAAGTAAAGTTGTAGGTGGTAACGTTCCTAAAGAGTATATACCTGCAGTTGATAAAGGTATACAAGATGCTTCTATGAGTGGTGTATTAGCTGGATATCCTCTAATTAACTTTAAGGCTACTCTATTAGATGGTGCATACCATGACGTTGACTCAAGTGCACTTGCCTTTGAAATTGCTGCTAAAGCCGCATTTAGAGAAGGAGCTGTTAAGGCTGGTGCTAAGATTTTAGAGCCTATGATGAAGGTTGAAGTTATTACACCAGAAGATTTCATGGGTGATGTCATTGGTCATTTAAATAGTATTAGGGGGCAGATTCTAGGTATGGAGCAAAGAGCTAATGCACAAGTTATATCAGCACATGTTCCTCTGGCATCTATGTTTGGCTATGTTAGCACATTACGCTCTATGACACAGGGGCGTGCTCAATATTCAATGCACTTCTCACATTATGAGCAGGTGCCACAAAATATTGCTGATACTATCATTGAAAAGTCTAAATAGCTTTTCATTTCTAGTTTGCAAGATAACACCTTCTGTGGTAACTGACTATAAGTCTAAAATTTATAAAATATGTCAAAGGTCGTAGCAAAACAATCTAGAAAGGAATTATGGATATGGAGAATTGCATTTCTCTCACTCATAGCATATTTCGCTCTAAATAAATTTTCAGAAAATAGACAAGAAATAAAAGAAGACTCAATAGTGAAGGCAGAGCTATATGGTGAAATTCTCTATAATGATCAATTGCTAAACAATATATATGACTTGGCAGACAATGATAAAGTAAAGGGAGTGCTCCTTAAGGTTAATTGTCCTGGAGGCGAAATCACTGGAAGTGAGGCAGTATATAAAGCTTTTAGTCAGTTAAAATCTAAAAAGCCACTTGTAGTTTCAATCCAAAGCGTTGCTGCCTCTGGGGGCTATATGGCAATCCTTGCTGCCAATAAAATATATGGTTATGATTCAAGCATTGTAGGGTCAATTGGTGTAATGAATGCTGGGTTTTTAGACATTTCAGGTTTAGAAGAGAAATTAGGAGTAAAGTTTTTCAATTACAAATCTTCGCCTTTAAAGTCATTACCAGATGGATATGAAGTGCTAGGTATGCGTCTCAGTAAAAAACCAGAGGGAGAAGGTGACAGACATATGCAAAATACTGCTAATGAGTTCCAAGCTATTTTTAAGGAAATGGTTAGGGATAATCGACCACAGATAAAGGATATAGAGTATGTATCTAATGGGGAAGAATTCACTGGCAGAAAAGGTCTTGAGCTAGGTCTAATCGATGCAATTGGTACTGATAGAGATGCAATGAGTGACTTACAGACAAATTTTAATATTAAATCAGATCTACCTATAGTTGATTATCAAATAATTCCATTTAGAGAAGAAAATAGTAGCTTTTTCATAAAGATATTATCTTTGTTCTATAAGTAGAATCAAAATACATATGAATTGCTTTCGAACAACTTCCTAAGGGCAATGTTGTTAAGCCTGTGCCCACTTTTATAAGCTGTAACTCTCGCGCTTAAGTAGTATCCAGAGAGAAATAGATCACCTATACAGTCAAGGATCTTATGTCTAACAAATTCATTGGGAAAGAGCAGTCCTTCACCATTTGCAATTCCATCATCTGTAAGTCCTATGCAATTTTCGAGAGATGCGCCAAGTGCTAAACCACTTTTGTTGAGGTTGTCTAAGTCATTAATAAAGCCAAAGGTTCTTGCTGGTGCTATTTCATCTAGAAATGATTCTTTGGAGCTGTCAAAGATCAACCTCTGGCGACCAATTAATTTATGATCAAAATCTATTGTCATGTCTATTATGAGACCATTATCATTTGGGCTAATTGCTACATATTTGTCTTCTTCATAGACCTTTATTTCTTCTGTAACTTTTAAAGTTTTCCTAGGTGCATTTTGACTCTTTATCCCTACCTTATTTATCTCATCTATAAAAACCCTTGCACTGCCATCTAATATTGGCACTTCAATATTGTCTAATTCAACTATGAGGTTGTCTATATTTGCTCCCCAGAGCCCAGCCATTAAATGTTCAACTAAGTCTATATTAGTTTGACCGTTTGAAAGCTTTGTAGACATATTTGTAGAATAAACATTATCGAACTTAGCTTTTATTTCTCCATAACCATTTCTAAATACTATGCCTGAGTTTTCTGGTGCTGGTAACAATTTCATAGTTACTTTTCTTCCTGAGTGAAGTCCTATACCTATTATTACAACCTCTTTATATACTGTGTTTTGCATTTTTTTACTTGTATAGCATAGCTCCCTGGAATTTAACCATATCTTAAATTAAAATATGTTAAAAGACATGAAAACTCTAAAACATATATGAAAAACAAATTTCGATTGCAACAGTGGCAAGCAGTATTATTAGGTATGGTGCTGGGTGTGCTTACAGGTTTATTCTTTGGTCAGTCAGTAAGCTTCCTACATTACCTAGGGGTTTTATTCCTCAATATGATTAAAATGATTACCTTACCCCTCATTTTCTGTACAATAATATATGGCATGACAAGTGTAGAAAACTATAGTGGTCTTGGTCGTGTAAGTGGTAAAGCAATAGGAGTATTTTTAACTACAGCAGTTATAGCAGCCTCAATAGGATTAATAACATCATCAATTATAGAGCCAGGCAATACAACTGCCAAGGACAGTATTATAAATATGATTTCAGAAGCCGGGAGAAATGGAGATACAAATAATATCTATCAAAGCACTTCTATAACTGAATTTATAGTAAATATCATCCCAAGCAATATATTTAAGGCATTGGCGGAGGGCAATATATTGCAGGTTATAGTATTTGCATTTTTCTGTGGTGGAATACTTAATAAAACTCGTTCCCAAAGCGAAGGATTAATTAAAACTATCCACCAGCTGGCTCAAATGCTCTTTAAAATGATTTCAGTAATTATGAAATTTGCTCCTATAGGTGTATTTGGCTATATAGCATCACTTGTAGCTGCTGATGGTTTAACAATAATTGTAGTTATGATGAAATTAATTATGACTATAGTTATTGGCTGCATTATTCAATACTTGTTTTATGGATTTGCTCTGCTACTAATTGGAAAAATTTCCCCTATGCCCTTCTATAAAAAGATATCTACTATACAGCTACTTGCATTTTCAACTAGCAGTTCAAAGGCAGTCCTTGTACCAATGATGGAAACTTGTGAGAAGAAATTAGGGGTATCAAAGGAAGGAAGTAGATTTATCCTACCATTATCTGCTGCTTTAAATATGGATGGTGGCGCCATATATCAAGCTTCATGTGCAGTGTTCTTTAGCCAAATATATTCTGTGTCATTTAGCTTGCATCAATATATTATAATTATACTTATGTCTACAATTGCATCTATTGGTGGTGCTGGGATCCCAAGTGGAGTGCTCCTCTTCCTCGGTATGGTTCTACACTCAGTAGGCATGCCAATTGATGGAGTTTTAATCATTGCTACTGTGGATAGAATCCTTGACATGTTTACAACAGCAATAAATGTTACTGGTGATATATTTGCTACTATTATGGTTGACTTGTCAGAAAAGAGGTTGAATAAGGAAAAATATTGTGAAAAATGAAGATTTGCATATTGCATTTTCAATCTTAAGTTGCTATAATCAAGTGTACAGTGTTACCAAACACTAAACCAAGTACAAATAGTAGGGTCAATATCTACAAAAAAACGATTTTGCCTCATTCTCTTGATAAACTTCCATCATTATTCTATAGTGACTGACGAAATTTACCATTAGTGATCTAACTCACAATAGTTAATACATGAAACAATGTTCAACTTTAAAATCAATCATTAATTGTTACAAGCAAGCAGTGATTGATACAATAAGACATGATGGAGTTGAACATGGGGGATATATAGCATTTCTATCTATGTTAGCTATATTCCCATTTTTTATATTTTTCACTGCTTCAATTGCAATTATTGGCGACATATATCTCAATGAGGTTGGAGGGAAACTAGTAGTTAATATTATTACATCTATTTTAGTTGACAGTGACTTTGCAAATTTAATGGAGGCTCTCAAGCCAAGAATAATTGAAATTACAAGTGCGCCACCGCAATCTTTCCTAAACTTAGCTATCATCAGTGTTATATGGACTGCTTCATCACTGCTGGAAGGCTTAAGAACAATTTTAAATAGAGCATATAGGGTTACCAATCCTCCCAACTACATCTTGAGAAGGCTAACAAGTATAATTCAATTTATAGTTATAAGTTCTCTTGTAATGATTACACTTTTTATTGTAAAGATTTTACCTATAATTTCAGAAGGTTTGCTATTTTTTATTGAAGACCTCCGACAATATAGCTTCATTACTAAATTCCTTAATCTTATTATTGAGATTCATGATAGGCTCAATTGGCTCATTGGCTTTGGAACTGCATTTTTATTTTTATCTTATATTTACTATTTAATACCTAATAAGAAACAGAGGTTTATCCATACTTTCCCAGGAACATTAAATACAATGATTTTTTGGCAATTGTCAACTAAAGCTTTCAAATATTACTTATTGGCATTTCAACAGATAAATATGGTATATGGCAGCATAGCAGGTATTATAATAGCTCTACTGTACTTCCACATATGTAGTTTGATTTTTATATATGGAGCTGAGCTCAATTATTGGTTCAAAAGGCTTGTTTGCACTAAGAAAGTTACTGTACCTTAGAAAGAGTCCTATAGAGATTTGTACTAACATTCTCCATCTGCTTAGTTAAATTTACTGCCTCTGCACTCTTATGTTGCAACTCAACCAATGTTGTCATTGATGTAATTGGCACTACATTTGATTCCTCTATAAATCCCTGGAACATCCTATAGTTATCTGGGTTAGCTTGTGCTACACCTACATTGCCTTCAACTGTAAGTAGACCATCTCCAACTTTTCTAATAGCTCTTTCATTCTCTACTGCAACTATTGCCAACTTACCTCTCTGATCAAAATTATCTTGTGCTTTAGAGCGTGCATAAACTATACCTTCTGAATCAACCATAACTATATGGTCGTCTGGGTTTAATAAGATAGGATCTCCATTTTCTCCAAGTAGTAAATATCCGGCTGAGTTTACCAGTTCATATTGAGAATTTATAGTGAAGTTACCACTTTTAGTATATCTTGGCCCTAGAGGAGTGTCTAAAACAAAAAATGCATTACCCTCAATTGCAAAGTCAAGATCTCTCCCCGTTCTCTTCATAGAGCCTTGCTTTAAGTCAACTATAGTTGCTCTATCGAGAGGCATTGTATTCTTATCATTTACATCTTCTGTCAAGTGCTTTTCAAAGACCATTTTATCTTGTTTATAACCGGGAGTATTAATATTAGCTATGTTATTTGACAAAGAAGTAACGTTGTTGAAGGTGCCTATCTGAGATGTGACCAAATTGTAATTTGAATTGTCCATAGTGACTCTTTTACTTTTAAATGATTATAGAATAATTTGCATTTATGTGGAAGTACCATCAATAAATTGTCTAATCAAATCAGGATTACTATTGAAACTACCTAAAAAGACAGATGTTACCATATCTGTTTCTCTATGCTTCACTCCACGGTGACATATACAGTGGTGTTTTGCCTTAATCATTACAGCTACTCCAAGTGGTTCTAGACATTGATTAATTGCATTGGCAATTTGCGACGTAAGCCTTTCCTGTAGCTGTAGTCTATGTGAAAAAACCTCAGCAATCCTTGCAAGCTTACTAATACCAACGACCTTATTATTTGGTATATAACCTATATGTACCCTTCCTATAATGGGAGCTAAGTGATGTTCACAATGTGATTCAATGTCAATATTTGATAGGAGAACAATTCCATTATAATTATCAGTCTCTGAAAACTCAGTATTGAGTATATCTTTTGGATCTATATTATAACCATTGAATTTTTCAGCATAACTCTTAATGACTCTTTTAGGTGTATCAATTAGACCTTCTCTCATTGGATCTTCTCCAATCCATAGCAAAATAGTTCTAATAGCTTCCTCAGCTTCATCTTTTGTAACATTCCGATACATTTTCACTTATTTACTGATAACTTTTTTGTGATAGACAACTCTCTTATATATTGAAATCTTTAAAATTGTAAATAATGCAAAAAGCTCTAAGAATAACAGGATTATTTTTATTCGTTGCTCTAATTCTATCTCCTTTTTATTTAAAGAATCTAAGGCAATACTTTGAAGAAGTCAGAATAATTGAAACTCAAATTGAAAATATAAGCAATATTGTGACAGATGGTGATAAGATTTGTACTTCATTTGATCCAATAAAAATCCCAGCAAATGACAATAAGATCCAAGTGCTACATATAATTTCTCCCAAGTGCAAAGCATGTGTAGGAGACATGGAAACATGGCGAGACTTCCCTGCAGCACTATATAGAGATTCAACTAAGGATAGTGCTAAAGTTCAAATTATTAATGTCATTGATACTTTGAGTTTTCAATCACAAATAGGAAAAGATATGATTAGTGATGCTATGAAGCATATTATAAATGATACTTCTTTAGATGGAAAACTAATTGAGAATAATATTGAACTTTGCTCAGGAGTAGTTGACAGAAACATTTTAGAAGGAATGAATATTAAGATGTTCCCATTAACAGTCATTTTGAAACAAGGTGAGGTGATTCATATATCTTATGGTAGCAGCGACCAAAAGGAAATGCAGAACCTAGCAAATATAATATCTTCAATTAGAAAGTGATAGTTTACAGATTAAAATAATGTTTAGAGTAGGAATAGGTTACGACATACATGCTTTTTCAGATGAAGCTGGAAACTACATTATATTGGGCGGGGAAAAAATCCTCTATAGAAGAAGAATAATTGCCCACTCTGATGGGGATGTAATTTTTCATAGTTTAACTGATGCATTGCTGGGAGCAGTAGCACAAGGTAGCATTGGGGTACATTTTTCAAATAGAGATGATAAATGGAAAAATGCTTCTTCAGATATATTTGTACAATATGCCTATAACCTTGTAAAAAATGATGGCTATAAAGTCAACAATGTTGACCTAACAGTTATATGTCAGGAACCAAAAATTATGCCTTATGCCTTAAATATAAAGAATAACATAAGTAAATTACTAGAAGTTGAAACTACTGAAGTTAATGTTAAGGCTGTGACTGGAGAGGGAATTGGTGCTATTGGAAGGGGAGAGGGAATAGCAGCACAAGTTATAGTTTCTCTAGTCAAGCGATAATGCTGACTTAGAAATTGGTGCTTTATAGTCTACCGTTGACCATTTAGATAAAACTGTAATTGTGACTCTTCTATTTTTAGAGCTATATGGATCATTTGCATCAATTGGTGAGTTATCACCATATGCAACCAATTTAGCTATTTTTTCTTCTGGTAAACCATTCACTTGCATTATCTTCATTGCATTACTTGCTCTCCCAGCTGATAGATCCCATCCTGTATAACCATCAATAGAGGTACCATTCATTTTTTCTGTATGTCCATTTATAATGACCCTATTTGGCAAGTATGTAATGATCTTTGTTATTTTGGCAAGTAAGAGCTTTGCATCTTCAGTTAATTGGGTGGTTCCTTTTCTAAACATTGCATGTTTGTTATCATCAAATATACTTATCTCAAGACCATCACCACTTATTTTTGTTGATATGTTATTTATTAAATCTCTTGCTGATCCATCACTAGATAACTCAGAATTGATCTTTAGCTCTATATTTGACAAGAAATCAGATTGTGATTCAGTCTCCTGCTCATTGTTATCCTGCTGCATCTGATTGCTATCATCAGAATGATTTTCTTCATTTCTATTGTCATGCTTAGTAAAAAAACCTATAGTTGGTTTGAAGTACATAGCCATGCTTTTTAGCTTCTGTGAAGGGGTAGCATTTAACAACCACATCAACATAAAGAAGCACATCATAGCTGTTACAAAGTCAGCATATGCAAGCTTCCACGCTCCCTCCTTAGGTTGTTCTTCAGGTTTCTTTTTATTTTTTACAAATTGTCTATTGGAAAATTGTGTAGTTTTCATTTTATTTAGAATTGTAAAGATTCTCTTCAACCTCAGCAAATGATGGTTGTAATTGCTCTGATATGGTTTGTCTTGCAAATTCAACTGCAATTTGAGCAGGATATCCCTTCATATATGAAATCATACCTACCTTCATACATTCTATAAATTCTATTTCTGCATCTTGAAATTTCTCAATAAATGCACTTGCAGGATTAATTACGCAATATGCTAAAAATACCCCTGCAAATGTTCCAACAAGTGCACCAGCAACTCTTGCACCTAAAATTTCAGGTGCATCACCAGCTGAAGCCATAGCACCTATTACACCTAAGACAGCTGCCACAATACCAAGCGCGGGTAGGGAATCACCTAACTTATTTAATGCTTTAGGGACCTTTTTCATATAGTTTCTTCTTGTTTCTATATCTGCATCCATTCTGCTTTCAAGTTCATATATATCTTGGAAACCAAGTGTCAATACACGAAAATGGTTTTGAAAAAACGTCAGAGCATCTGTATTCTTAAGAATTACTGGATATTTGTTAAAAAGAGAACTATTTTCAGGTGCATCAATCTGTGTCTCAAGTTCTGCCGGCGTTAATGTATTTATTTGTCTAAAGAAATTAAACATAAATGTCAAAAGGGTAAGATAATCTGTTTTTGAGAATGGTTTCTCAGAAATAACTTTTGGCAACTCAAACATTAATTGTTTAAAAAATAATGATGAATTGCTCATCATAAAGCTACCAACTGATATTCCTATAATCAAGATCCATTCTGAAATATGAAATATTACACCAACACTAATACCTCCAAAGAAAAGCCCCAAAGAGAGTGTGAGGAGAAGTACGATAACACTTAAGTAGAAACGCATTTTGTAGTTTTAAAAGTTATTAATCGTGGAGTATATAATATTTCTCAAAATATTGGAATAAGAATAGCAACTGTTAATAAGACAAAACTACGCAGCAGAGGTATTTTGTAACTTAATTAGGTCTGCAATAGTCATTTTGTTTTCCATAGTTGCAAAAGGATTGTAATTTCCAGCCATTGGCCTTGGAGAATCTTGTATTGCAATGACTTGATTAAGCTTTATTCTTTCGTTATTACTCATTATAAAATCACCATCTTTGATAGATTGCATTATCTTATTGGTTGTATATATCTCATTTCTTAAAGGCTTTTTATCTTTCTTATCGTAAGCTGATATAGTGACTTTATAAATACCCTCTGGTACCGATAACATACCTGATTGATCTCTAAATTGGAGTTGTAAGTTCTCCATCTTGTTACCAATTATACTATCTATTTTAGCTTCATGGACAACATTTCCCTTATCATCACACACTTTCACTATAGCTTCAGCTTCTCCTAAACTATCAATTATATAACTTATAGGTAGTAATGAATCATTTTCATTGACAGCTATTGTATCGCCTTGTGTAAGAGCATATTTACCTATCATGTTACTTGCTATATTTGATGCACTGCTGGCCTTTATATTGTCATTCATCTCGTCCAGCTTATGGTCTATTGCAATTAGAGTTTGCAACTCATTCATTTGGAAAATCTGCTGAGTCATTTGATTCATGTCAACTGTATTCTCTATATCTTGACATTGAAGCTGGGTTGTTAGTAGTTTGAAGAACATATTTTGTGCCTTCTTCATTTCGGCTATCCTTTCATCTTTCGCTATAGCTCCATTGCTACTATTGTTTATTCCATTTAACATATTAAATATTTATTAGTGATTCCAGTGAGTATCTTGTGAGAAAATTAGAGATTTGCTCAGTATTTTGCTTAAATCCAAGCCACTTCATTTCATCTATGGTATGTTGCAACATGAGGTTATCTTTTAGCATTACAAGCTTTCTAGAGAGTATAGCTGACTCATAACCATTTTCAAGTAACTTTCTCACCCTAGGTTGCTCTATATTATGGATATTTTCATATATACACTCTAAGTTCTCAAAGGTTTTAAGTAGTTCTGCAGCAATTTTATTCCCAATACCTCTTATACCAGGTATATTGTCAGCTCTATCTCCAACAAGTGACAAGTAATCACATATTTGATCTGGTCTTACTCCAAATTTATTATAAACATCTATAAATGTGCAAAACTTCTTTTTAGTTATGTCAAAGAAGAGTATCTTATCAGAAATTAGCTGCATCAAATCCTTGTCGCCTGACACTATAACTACTTCATAGTCCTCCTTAGCTGCATGTTTCGCATAAGCTGCAATTATATCATCTGCTTCACAGCTTTGGTCATATATATACTTTATACCAAAGGCATCAAGCAGGGGCTTTGACAGTTTTAATTGCGTAATTAAGTCTTCTGGAGCAGATCTCCTATTGTTCTTATAGTCATTATATATTTCATATCGGAAGTTCTTCCCACCACCGACATCTAGGGCTACTGCTAAAAAGGACTCATGCTTTCTAGACAAAACCCTCCTTAGGACAAATCTGAGTGACTGAATAAATCCATAAATGGCTCCAATAGGAGAGTTGTCTTGTGATAGCATTTGTGGAAGTGCATAATAAGCCCTGAAAAATAGGCTAGACCCATCTACTATCACTAATCTTTTATTAGTAGAAATATTAATTGTTTAATTTTATTTATCTCATTAAAAATAGCAAATGATAGTGGAAAGTCAAAGATATTGATCAGTACAACTGCCTCGGGAGGTTAAACTTTACATTCTCTACTATACCAAAGTCATTTGAAACAATTTCCTCAATTTTAAAGAGGTTCTTCAAATATTCTATCAGTCCCATTACCAACTCTTCAGGAGCTGATGCCCCAGCAGTTATACCTATAGTCTTGACACTATCGTTAAACCAAGATTGATCTATCTCACTATAATCATTAATGAGGTATGCATTTACTCCACTATTAACAGCTACATCTCTTAGCCTATTTGAATTTGAACTGTTTTTAGAACCTATAACTAAAATTAAGTCTACTTCCTCACAGGCCTTCTTAACAGCCATCTGTCTATTTTGAGTTGCATAACATATATCATCAAGGTCTGGCCCAACTATGTCACTAAATTTTGCCTTAAGTGCTTCTATTATAGGTTTAGTGTCGTCATAGCTTAAAGTTGTTTGAGTAATATAGGCAAGTGGCCCTGTAACAGTTAGCTTTTCTACATCTTCTATACTTTCAACTATATATACATGTCTTTTGACTCTCCCAATTGTGCCTACAACCTCAGGATGCCCACTGTGACCTATTAGTATTATTTCTCTATTTTTATCTTGGTAATGCCTAGCTTGGTTATGGACCTTCTTCACTAGAGGACAAGTTGCATCTATTGGATTTAGACCCATTTTATATGAATTTCTCTCAACTTCCTCAGATACACCATGTGCTGAAAATATTACAACTGCACCTTGAGGTACTTCATTTATTTCCTTTACAAATATTGCTCCCTTAGTTTTCAAGTCTTGGACAACCTTCTTATTATGTACAATCTCATGTCGAACATATATTGGTTTCCCATACTTCTCAATTGCCCTCTCAACTATGTCAATTGCCCTTTCAACCCCTGCACAGAAGCCTCTTGGCTCTATTAGTAATATTCTTCTTTCCACAACTCAGTAACTATTTAATCTTGAACTTCATTTTTAACCTTTTGCATTATAAGCTTTCTAGAGAGTATAGCTGATTCATAACCATTTTCAATTAACTTTCTCACCCTAGGTTGCTCTATATTGTAGATATTTTACATAATCGTATCATATGCCTATGTTGCCTGAATATATAGCCCTTGCTATTCCACAGTGAGCTTTTGTCAAGATATATTCTAAGCTCTCAAAGTTTTTAATCTTGAACCTCATCTTTAACCTTTTGCATTACAAGAACCTTATCTATTCTCTTTTTATCCATTTTAATAACTTTAAATATAAAGTCATCTGTGTCAACTAAGTCCCCTATTTTTGGCAAGGTACCTAATTGAACTAACATGAAGCTTGCAAGGGTGTGATAATCCTCCTCATCATCATTAGGAAGGGATGTTATGTTAAGTAGCTCAAATAGCTCCTCAGTTGAAATATTGCCATCTACAACAAATGAACCATCGCTCTTTTCAATTGTAGATGGTTTCTTGCCATCAATAAGAGTTGCTATATCTCCCAGGAATGTCCTCATAATATCGTTTAATGTTACAATTCCTTCTATGTCTCCATATTCATCTACCACAAGTGCTGTCTTAACTTGCTTTGAAGAAAATAGATCTATTAATTTTGTGATTGCAGCCATCTCAGGAACAAATACCACATTTGAACCTTTAGCGCACTCATATAGAGTTGCATTATTCACCTGTTGAAATGTAAAGAGAGACTTGATTGACACTATCCCTATTATTTGATTTAGCTCACCATTTATAACTGGGAAGAAGTTAAAGCTATACTTCTTTAGCTTATCAATATTGTTTTTTTCATTGTCACTTATATCGAGAGAGACAATCTTATTTCTTGGAGTCATTATAGTTCTCACCTGCATGCTCATGAGGTTCATTAATCTTCTCATTAAGTCATGTTGAGTTTTATGCAATGTTCCGACGCTTGCTGCCTGACTTAAAACAAATTTTATCTCATCAATTGATACATTGTTTGGTTGATCCTTAACCTTAAATACCTTGAGGAGATATTGGGTAGAAATAGTTAAAATAAAGCTGAGAGGATATATTAACTTAATGACAAAGTTTATGCCATATGACATTATACAGGCAATCTTCTCAGGCTGGATCATTGCTAGTCTCTTGGGAAATATTTCACTTAAAACTGTAATATAGGTAATAACTGAGAGTGATATAAATGATGCTATGACTAAACTGTAGTTAGCTATTTGCTCACCTATAACTGGTATGTCACATAGCTGAACTGCCAGATACTCACTGACTCTAGTACCTCCAAATAGACCTAGTAATGCACTCATTAATGTAATGCCTACCTGCATAGTTGAAAGGAAAACCTCTGGTTGTTGCATGATTTTCATTGCCTGTTTTGCTCCTCTTTGTCCCTTTAAGGCTATTTTATGTAATTTTGCTCTGCTTGAGGTGAGAATAGCTATTTCAGATAGAACAAATAAGCTATTTATGAAAATTATAAAGAAAATGATTAGTAAGTCTATTAAGAAAGACGTATGGTCCCCAGACATTAGTTTATATTTAATTTTTCTATAATTTACCACAGATATAAAAAATTTGCTCTTGAATTTATAGATATGAGCCATACATTTTTATAAAAGATAAAAGTTATAAACAAATGTCCCACAAACAGCATAGTTTCAATGCGGCAGTAGGTAGAGTACTACAGCTAATGATTCACTCAATCTATACAAATAAAGAAATATTTCTAAGGGAGCTAATTTCTAATGCATCTGATGCATGTGACAAATTGAGATACCTTGCAATAGAAAATCCAAGCCTTCTTGGCAGTGATGATCTACAGATAGAAGTAAAAATTGATGGCAACAAAATCCTTGTTAAGGATAATGGCGTTGGTATGAGTGAAGAAGACCTCACTGAAAACCTTGGTACTATAGCTAACTCTGGAACAAAGCAATTCTTTGAGAAAATCTCTGATAATAAGGAATCAGATGTAAACCTAATTGGTCAGTTTGGCGTAGGATTCTATTCTGGGTTTATTGTTGCTGATAAAATTAAGGTCTATTCAACTAAAGCAGGTGGTGATAAGACTTATGTGTGGGAGTCAAATGGAGCAGATGGCTTTGAAGTATATGAAAACATAGAGAAACTTCCAAGAGGCACTATAGTAGAATTACATATTAAACAGTCTGAAGTTGAGTTTCTAGAGAAATTCCGCCTGCAACACATTATTAGGACCTACTCTGATCATTTAACCTTCCCAGTAGAGCTAATAGATCAAGATGGGAAGGGTGAGATTATCAATCGTGGCACAGCACTGTGGCTAAGACCTAAATCTGATGTGTCTGAGAAGGAGTACCGGGAATTTTATAAATATGTGGCAAATGCTCCAGATGAACCATATATGGTATTGCATAATAAGCTAGAGGGCAATATTTCCTACTCTAGTTTACTTTTCATTCCAGGACATAAGCCCTATGATCTCTTTCATCCAGATAGAAAAACTCGCGTGAAGCTCTATATAAAGCGTATATTTATAACTGAGAACTCAGCAATGTTAATACCTTCATATTTGAGATTTATTCGTGGTGTAGTTGATTCTGATGATTTGCCACTAAATATTAGTCGTGAGGTTTTACAGAGCAACAGCCTAGTAAATAAGATAAGAGGTTCAATTGTAAAGAGAGTTTTACTTGAATTAAAGAGGAAGGCAGAGAAGGAACCAGAGGAGTTTATAAAGTTTTGGCAAAACTTTGGTGAGGTAATGAAGGAAGGATTATGTGAACATGGCTTAGGTGAAAAGGAAGAACTACTTGAAGTATGTAGATTCTATACAACTAAGAGTGGAAATAACATGATTAGCATAGATCAATATATAGACAATATGATTGATGGGCAGGAAGAGATATACTTTATTACAGGAGATAATCTTGAAATGCTAGCTAAGAGTCCTCAGTTGGAAGGATTTCTCAAGAGAGGCATTGAAGTTTTACTGTTAAAAGACCCAGTAGATGACTTTTGGGTACATGTTATAAATGCCTATAAGAACAAGAGTTTGAAAAGTGTAAATAGGATTGACATTGACCTAGACCAAATAAAGAACCTCAAGGAAGAAAGTGCTAATGATGAAACTAAGGAAAGTCATGAACAACTTATAAACTATATAAAGTCTGTCTTAAATACTAGAGTAA
>Ga0078894_10000859_pt1 | contig 21799 bp, 20 predicted proteins | sample LauGreSu1BDMLBSD_2_FD_67506 | JGI IMG/M metagenome (GOLD analysis project Ga0078894, IMG submission 67506) | Freshwater lake microbial communities from Lake Michigan, USA - Su13.BD.MLB.SD (version 4) (version 4) | ecosystem: Environmental > Aquatic > Freshwater > Lake | place: Lake Michigan... | reverse complement strand
CTCCCGCGCGCTGTTATCGTCGACATAATCTTCTTCCGGCGCAATTTCGCGGCGGGCATTATTGGCCGCAAGCTCGGCTGGCGGATAATGCTTGGCCATCAACGGATGCCGGAAGACATCAGTGTGTGCGCGCCAATAAGGGTCGCCCGCTGGACCGCCATAGGTCACCACCAGCGTCGGCGTATAACCCACCTTCGACTTAGAGAAGAATTGCAGCACATCATCATAAAAGATGTCGAGCGGGATATTATGTTCGACGGTGGTGTTGCCATCAGCGATCAGGTTCATGTCCATACCGAACAGCGAACCGCCTTCGGCGACCGAACGCATATTCTCCTGCAGTGCGGCGGCGACCACTTGCTGACGCTGTTCACGGCGCGGCTGGTTGTAGTTTTTGACGCTATGCGCGCCCTGTGCCTTCAACCGCCGGACATGTGCGAGGGCATCATCCAAGCTATTGATTTCGGCATAGACGTCCGCGGCTTTTGCGCCATACACAATCTCGCCAGTGGAAAAGGAGCGTGGCCCAAGCAACAGGCCGGCCCGCTGCATCTCCAAAGCCGGGAAAACAGTGGCGGCGCTGCTCGACGGGTCATGGCGCGTGGTAATACCCATTGCGAGGTTGAGCATATTCAACCAATTTTGCTGCGGGGTCATTTCGTCCACGCCATAAGGGCCATGGGCATGGGCATCGACAAGGCCGGGAATGATTGTCTTGCCAGCGACATTAACTGTCTTTGCGCCCGCAGGAATGGCGAAGTCACCCGCCTTGCCAACGGCCTTAATCCGGTCATTCTCGACCAAAATCACGGCATTGTCGATGATCCCGCCGCTCTTGTCCGCCATGGTGACAACACGCGCGCCGGTGAAGGCAACGACGCCCGTTGGACGGTCAGAGGTAACGGGCATGGACAGCGATAGGCCTTGCTTCGGCGGGTCAAATTTAACGGGTTTTGCATCCTTGGCCAGCGGGCCATTGGGATAAAAAGCATTGGTCTGCGCCGTGTACAATGTCGGCCCAATCGCCCAATGCAGGGCGTCGCCATTGCGGCTCCAATGCATATAATCGGCGCCGCCATTGCTGACCTTTACGACCGGAAGCGCGCCACCCGATGCCGAAGCGGTCACGTCTTGCGTGCCCGGCAAGAGCGGCATGACAAAGGCTTCGTAATTTTGGCGGAAGGCAAAGTTATGGCCGTCAGGCGACACTTCGTAAATCGTCGTCAGCTCGCCGCTCGCATGGTTGCGTTTGGCTTCGCCGTTCATATCCACGCTGACGAGCATGCGCTTGTTCGCGCCCGACTCTGTGTAAAACATCCGGTCGTTTGACGCGCCAAAATGCGGTGTGGTTCCCGCCGAGGTGACGCGTGTGGCGGTGCCGCCCGTCGCGGGCATACGGTAAATGCCGGACTGGTCCGAGCGCAATGGCGACGTCAGGCCCCCGCCTTCCTGCTTTTCAAAGACGATCGTCTTGCCATCGGGGGAGAAACGCGGGCGGGCATAATGGCCGGACTGCGCCGTTGCCTTTTTGGGCGTGCCGCCGCTGGCGCTGATGATGTGGATGTTGCCAAGACCTTTATCTGTCCAATGGACATACGCGATGGTTTTGCCGTCGCGTGACCAAGTTGGATAGGCCTCCATACCGGTATCGGACGAGGTCAGGCGTCGTGCGGTGCCGCCTGTGGCTGGCTTGACCCATAATTTGCCCATGGTTTCGAACAGCACCATACGCCCATCTGGCGCGGTCACAGGGCTGCGCGGCATTTTGGTTTCGAAGCTGGTCGGCGCGACTTCAATTTGCGGCAGCGGCGGGTCAATCATATCGCGCGTATCGGAAATACGGAACGGGATGACGCTCGACGCGCCGCTCGGCCAATCGACCTTGCGGATCTTGCCACCGGCCCAGAAATAGATGGTCTTGCTGTCGGGTGACCAATCCATATTCGGATAGACGCCGGTGACGGCCCAAGTTTCCTGCACATCTTGATCGAGCGCATCATAGATCTTGCGCTCTTCGCCCGTGCTGAGGTCCTTCACATAAAGCTTCGACTGAGACCGCTCGCGGCGGACAAAGGCGATTTTTTGGCCGTCGGGTGAAGGCGTTGGCCGGACCGATCCGCCGACGCCCGCTACCGCTGTTTCGGTTTTGCCGGTTTCGATGTCATAGCTTTCAATATCGAAAATCTGACCGTTGGAATCCTGCGCATATTGGAAAATCGGGCCAGGCGTGATGTTGCGCGTGTAATAAATATGCTTGCCATCGGGCGCGAAAATGGGCTCGCCCAGTTCCTTCTGATGCTGTTCATTCGGCCGCTTAACCAACTGCACGCCCGCGCCGCCGGACACATGGTAGAGCCAGATTTCGCCCGTCCCCAGCGAACGGCCCGTGGTGAAATGCTTTTTTGCGGCAATGAAGCGGCCATCGGGGCTCCAGCTTGGCTGATTGAGCAAGCGGAAATCCTCTTTGCTCAATTGTCTTTTGTCCGAACCGTCGCGGTTCATGATCCAAATATTGTCGCCACCACCGCGGTCAGAGGTAAAGGCAATGCGCTTTCCGTCTGGCGAAAAACGCGGCTGCGTTTCAAAGGGCAGGCCTTCGGATATGCGGGTGGGCGTGCCGCCATTGACGGGAATGGTATAGATATCGCCGAGCAGATCGAACGCAATCGTCTTGCCATCGGGGCTGACGTCGAGGTTCATCCATGAACCCTCATCGGTGTCGATATTGATCTGGCGCACGGTAAGGCCTGGAGGCGCGGCGACATCCCATTTAGGCGCCTTGTCGTCGGCAGCGGTTTTTGCTTGGGCAAATGCGCTCGTCGGCAAGATCGCAGCGCTCAGCAGCATGACAGATTTAATGTAATTTTTCACGGATTGGCCCCCTGCCATTTTTGGTATGTTACAAGCTGTCATGCCTAGCGACAGACTGCAAGTCCGTATGGCGCGTTCGATAACCCGAACCCAGCGTTCGGCGAACGACAATGGTAACAAAAAAGGGGTGCGCGTCGGCGGCTGACTGCAGCCAACCGACGCATAGCAAATAGCCGGTGACTTTTTAGCGAATGGTGACGGTCACCGCGCGGCGGTTTTGCGCCCAAGCCTGCTCATCCGACCCCAAGGCCGATGGCCGCTCTTTACCAAAACTGACGGTCCGAATACGGCTGGCATCGACGCCGATGGACACGAGGAAATTCTTCGCGGCGTTCGCGCGGCGTTCACCCAATGCCAGGTTGTAATCGCGTGTGCCGCGTTCATCGGCATGGCCTTCGACCGTGATGCGCGTGCTCGGATATTGCGCCAACCACTGCGCCTGACGCTGGAGTATCGCTTGATCTTCGGCATCCACGTTAAAACGGTCGGTTTCAAACAAGATGCGGTCGCCAAACTGGCCAACCTGTTGCAAGAAATCTTCCTGACTGCCGGGCATGATCTGGCCTGCGCCCATAGCATTTGGGTCATTGGCTGCCTGGCCATAATCGGTGCCTTCGGCGGCGGGTGGCAAGTTATCGACTTTCTTCTTGCCGCAACCCGCAACAAGCGCGGTAGATACCAACAAAAGGGCTGCCATTTTGATCGTCTTTTTCGTCATGATCTTCTCCTTGGGCTTTGCCCGACATCCGGTCGGGATATAAATGAGAGTGAAACGCGGTTACGGCAATACGGGTCCCCATGCCGGGTCTGAACCATCGACAGGCGTAGGCAATTGGCGCTCGTTGGAACCGGTCAGGTCAACTTGCCAGATACTTGTCTTACCACTTCCTTTGGCCGTGCGGAAGAATTGGATAACACGGCCATTGGGTGCCCAAGTCGGTGCTTCGTCTTGCCAGCTATTGGTGAGTAGCCGTTCGCCCGAACCATCGGGTCGCATCGTGCCGACACGGAAGTCGCCTGCGATCCGCGTAAACGCAATCAAGTCAGCGCGCGGGCTCCATTCGGGCGTGGCATAACGGCCCCCACCAAAGCTGATCCGGCGTTGGTTGCTGCCGTCGGCGTTCATCACGTAGATTTGCTGGCTGCCCGAACGGTCGCTTTCAAACACGATCTGACGGCCATCGGGGGAAAAGCTGCCGCCGACATCAATGCCGGGCGAGCTGGTGAGCTTAACCGGCGTGCCGTTGCCGCTCGCTGAAATTTTGTAGACGTCGGTATTCCCCGAAACCGCCATCGAATAGAGTATCGTCTGGCCATCGGGGGACCAACGTGGCGCGAATGTCGGGCCACTAGATTGTGTAATGAGACGCTGACGCCCGCTATCAATGTCATAGACGTAGATACGCGGATTTCCGTCGACATAGGATAAATACAGGATCGATTTATAATTTGGCGAGAAACGCGGCGTCAGTGCGGTCGATTGGCCATTGGTGATGAAGCGATGGTTTGCGCCATCGGAATCCATAATCGCAAGCCGTTTGATCCGCTTATTCTTGGGACCGCTTTCGGCGATATAGGCAATGCGGCTGTCGAAAAAGGGCAGTTCGCCGGTCAGGCGTGAATAAATAGCATCGGCGCATTTATGCGCAGCCCTACGCCAATCGCGCGGCGGCACGTTAAAGCCAAGCCGCGTGGTCTCACTGCCAAAACCGACATCGTACAGATAACAGCCAACGGTCAAATTGCCATCGCCGCCCACGCGGACAAAGCCTTGCACCAGTTGTTCGACCGGACGCGCCTTCCAATACCCAAATTGCGGCGCGGTCACTTCGGCCAAGCCAATCGCGCGCAGGCCATTTGGCCCTTGGGTTTCAAATACGCCCGATGCGCGCAGATTGGCGGAAATAACCTCGGCAATTTGGCGGCCAAGCGCCGCGCTGTTGCCCGCTGGCGTATCCACTGGCGATGGCGCGACTAAAGCAGGGACCGCGATAGAGCGGGTTTTGGCGGTGTCAAATTCGACCAATTCGGGTTCATCCGATGCAGGCGGCGGTGTTTGCGCCATCGCGGCCTGCGCGCCCAAAAACAAAAGCAGGAAAGACGCCAGTTTCCGGTTGAATACGAAGGGTGACATATATCTCATTCCTTTATCCCGTGGCGCGCAAACGCAGCGCGTGGGTTTTCCAAACGTCGTGATATTCAGGATCAAGTCCGTTATAAGGTGATGCTGCGCGCACCGCTTGCAGGATGCAATCTTTCAACGGTCCAGCCTGCGGCTGGTTGCTGTCGTTCAGTCCAGTTTGCCTGTCAAAACGTACAGATGTCAATTTTCCAGATATATCCAGGCTGAGCGTCACGAACGTTTCGATCTTGTTGATGTCGACACCTGTTGGCGCACAGGCACGCACGCGGCTACGGATTTGGCCAGCTATGCTGACACCTACGGAGCGGCGCACTTCGGTGGCGGTTTTGGTGGCGGGCGTGCCCACTGCTTTGCCTGCACCGGGGGCTTTGCCGATATTGTTGATGCTGTCTTCAAAGCTGCGGCTGAGGCCGCCGGGCTTGGCGGGCGTCGTGCCTTTGCCGCTGACGGTCGGCGCTTTGACGGTTTTGGGTGGTGCGGCGGCAGAGGTTTTCACCGGCTTCGCTGCGGCCTTGGCAACAGCCGGTGCCGTTTCTGGTTTCGCGGGTTTAGGCACAGGCTTGGGCTGCGGTTTTTCCACCGGCTTTTCGATCTTCATAACAGGTGTAGGGGCAGGCGGCGGCTCGGCGGGCGCAGTTTCGCCGGATGCAGGCGGCGCAGATTCTTCCTGGATAGCGTCCGGCGCGCTCGACACATCGGCGATTTCACCCACAAGCGAGACGGAAATAGACTCTTGCTTAGGCGCCGTTTTTGCAGATGCCATAAGCCCAAGCGCGAATATGCCCAGCAATACAGCATGGCCGCCAACAGCCGCGCCAAATCCCAATATTTCCGCCCGATCCATTGCCATCTGTTTAGGTGTCGTTTGATGAACCGGTGGTGACTAAGCTAACGCTGTTTAACCCTGCACGGTTCAATTCGCCCATGACGCGCATCATTTGACCATAGCTGATCGCGGTATCGCCGCGCAGCATGATCTGGCGCGGCTTGTCCGCTGTTTCAGCCGCGGCGATTGCGTCCAACCGTGCAGGCAAGTCAGCAGGCGCAACCTCTGTGCCATCGATGAAAGTTACGCCGTCCCGATCAATCGCAATTTCAATCGGTTCATCCTGCTGATCCAGCGCATTTGCGCGGCTTTCGGGTAGCTCGACGGGCACGCCAGTTACCAACAAGGGCGCGGTGACCATGAAGATGATGAGCAGAACGAGCATGACGTCTACGAAAGGTGTGACGTTGATGTCGGCCATCGGGGCACGTCGGCTGCCACGCCGCCGCCCGCGTCCGCCACCACCGCTGCCCGATGAGGTGTTCATGGCCATGTTTACGCCTCAAGCTCCAATTCGCGGCTCAACGTGCCGTGAAAGCCATCGGCAAAGCGTCCCATGCGCGCTTCATATTGGTTCAGACGATGGGAGAAACGGTTATAGGCGATGACCGCTGGAATGGCGGCGAATAGGCCGATGGCGGTGGCAAATAAAGCCTCCGCAATCCCCGGGGCGACAACGGCAAGGCTGGAATTTTGTTCGGCTGCAATCGCGGCAAAGCTGCGCATGATGCCCCAAACGGTTCCAAACAAGCCTATGAACGGGGCAACGGAGCCCGTCGTTGCCAGAAAGTTTAGGCGATTGGCAAGGCGATCGGTTTCTGCAGCGATTGTGGCATCCATCGCCGTGGCCAGCCGCTCCCGCGTTCCGGCACGGTCAATGTGCTTGCCCTTGGTTGATAGGCGCCATTCGGCCATGCCGGCAGCGAAGACCTTTGCAACCGGTAATTCATTTTGGGCATGCGCCTTGGAAAATGCAGCAATATCCGAACTGCCCCAAAATTCACGTTCAAACGCTTCGCTTTTCCGGTTGATGCCAGCCATTTTGATCATGAAGCTAATGACGATCGTCCACACCCAGACGCTCGACAGCGCCAGGCCGACAATGACCGACTTGACCACCAAGTCGGCGTCCATAAACAAATCAACGGGTGAAAAGCCCATATTTTGGGTCGCGATAAGCAAGCTCATGTTTATCCTATTCTGCGGGTCGATGGAGTATCGGCTGGAACGCGGCAACCCAAATCGCGGGTTGTCGGCGGGCCTTGCCGTCGGGTGAAACAAAGGCGGCGGTCACTCGCGCCTCGGTGAGTATCTCGTCGCCGCGCATGACGGTTTGATGAATGTCGCAGCTTGCCGCGCGCACGGCCTCCACTGTGCTGATGATGACTAACGCATCGTCAAAATGTGCAGCACGGCGATATTTGATGTGCATGTCCGTCACGGCATATGCGCCCTGACCTTCGGCATGGACGGCCCGCTGATCAATGCCAACGCACGCCAGCATGTCCGAACGCGCCCGTTCCATGAAATGCAGATAGCGGGCATGATAGACAACGCCGGAAAAATCTGTGTCTTCAAAATAGACGCGCACGGCAAAATAGTGCTGCGTGCCGTCAAAATGGCCATGATAGGGTGTAGGAACCGTCATCGATAAATTGCTTAACCGTTGTGGAGTCCGGCGGGAAGGGCTTTTAGCAAAAGCGCCCGCAATTGGTCGCCTGAGAGACTCGGAATATCTCTATGCGTCAAACAATCCGTCCTGCGACCCGGCGGGCGGGTTGAGACCAAGATGTTTCCAGCCCGGCGCATTGAGGCAGCGGCCACGCGCTGTGCGCGCAATAAGGCCCAATTGGAGCAAATAGGGTTCGACCACATCCTCAATGGTGTCGCGCGGCTCAGACAGGCCAGCGGCCAGCGCCTCAACGCCCACAGGGCCACCGCGGTAAATGTCGGCAATCATATGCAGATAACGCCGGTCCATCGCGTCGAGCCCAAGTGCATCAACCTCCAACCGGTTGAGCGCACTGTCAGCAATTTTGGCGGTGACAACGGGTTCGCCGGCCACATTGGCAAAATCGCGCACGCGGCGCAGCAGCCGTCCGGCAATACGAGGTGTTCCGCGTGCGCGCTTGGCAATTTCGTTCGCGCCATCGGGGGCAATGCCCAGATCCAAAAGCCGGGCCGCGCGGGTGACCACCAGCTCCAGCTCGGCATGGGTGTAGAAATTGAGCCGCACCGGAATGCCAAAGCGGTCCCGCAGTGGCGTGGTCAATAAACCCTGCCGCGTGGTCGCACCGACAAGCGTAAAGGCAGGCAAATCAATCCGCACCGACCGCGCCGACGGTCCTTCACCGATCATGATATCCAACGCGCGGTCCTCCATCGCGGGATAGAGGATTTCTTCAACCACAGGGCTCAAGCGATGGATTTCGTCAATGAACAGGACGTCGCCATCTTCCAAATTGGTCAATAAAGCAGCCAAGTCACCCGATTTAGCGATGACAGGGCCAGAGGTGGCGCGGAAGCCGACGCCCATTTCCTTTGCCACAATCTGCGCCAAGGTTGTCTTGCCAAGTCCCGGCGGGCCAAAGAACAATACATGGTCCAATGGCTGCCCACGGCCCTTTGCCGCCTCAATAAACACGCGCAAATTATCCCGCGCTGCCGCCTGCCCGATAAATTCAGCAAGCGTTTTAGGCCGAAGCGCGGCGTCAATATCTTCTGGCCGTTTGTCAGGCGTGGTGAGGCGGTCGTCGTCAGTCATGCGGGTATCTCACCGTCCGTTTTGAATTGCCCGATGGACCCTGAAACGAGTTCAGGGTGACGGCGCGGGAATGGGAATTCAAACGGAACATTTTACGAAAATTTACGTCACCCTGAACTTGTTTCAGGGTCCATTTCGTAGCACTCTCCAGCGCGTGAGAGACGAAAAAACTCCGTGTGTATATATACTTGCGAGCAAGCTTTACGGATCGCTTTATGTCGGCGTTACCTCTGACCTGCTGAAGCGGCTTTCGCAACATCGGGGCGGCATGACGCCGGGACATGCTTCCAAATATGGGATTTGCCGGCTGGTGCATTTTGAAATTTTCGGCACGATGGAGGCCGCGATTGCGCGGGAGAAGCAGTTGAAGAACTGGCACCGCGCTTGGAAAATCAATCTGATTAATGACGCCAATCCGCATTGGGTTGATTTGGCGGTTGGGCTGGGTTTGCCGCCGATAGGGCAAAGGTAGCTGCACGATAGACCCTGAAACAAGTTCAGGGTGACGGTTTTTGTGTTGGTAGGTAGTGTTCTGATGACATGTGACGGTCGTTCTCCCTCCACCGTCACCCTGAACTTGTTTCAGGGTCCATTTTGAGGCGCCAGACTTACGGGCGCGAGCAGTTTGAGCAGAGAGCAAATTCACCGCGACGCCCGCTTCAGCGCCAGCCGGACGAGCGCATCCAATGTCGCATCGGGCCCGAGTTCTTCGACCGCCTGCGCCACGGCGCTGCCTGCCTCGCCGGGTTTGAAGCCCAAATTGGCAAGCGCGGACATGGCATCCTGTGCGTGGTTGCCATTTGCGGCTCCGGTGGCCATCAATTTCGCGCCGCCGCTTATGCCGGCCAAAGCGCCGACCTTGTCCTTCAATTCATTGACGATGCGGCTGGCGAGCTTTGGCCCGACACCATTGGCGCGCGCAACCATAGCTGCGTCGCCGCTACCGATGGCAAGCGCGAGGTCGGCAGGTTCGATCGCCGACAATATGGCGAGACCAACCTTGCCGCCCACGCCTTGCACACCCGTCAGCAGGCGGAACCAGTCGCGTTCTTCGCGGGTGGCAAAGCCGATGAGGCGCATGTCGTTTTCCGACACCTGCATTTCTGTGAAGACGGTGGCGAAATCATCGGTCTTGCCCAAGGCCGATAGCGTCCGCGCGCTGGCCTGCACCAGATAACCGACGCCGTTGACGTCAATCACCAGATGGTCAACGCCCGTTTCATCAATCCGGCCATACAGCTTTGCAATCATGTCTGTGGGTTAGCTGTTCGATTTCAAATCGGCAAGCAAAAGAGAACATCGCGTGAACAGGAGGGTGTTTTTCCCGAGATGAACCGATCAAAGCCGGACATGATGCGCATGGGTGATGGCGACTGCCAACGCATCGGCCGCGTCGGGCCCTGCGAGTTTTACGCCCGGCAACAGGATACGCAGCATGGCTTGCACCTGCTCTTTTTCTGCTTTGCCGGTGCCAACAACGGATTTTTTCACAAGCCGTGCGGCATATTCGGTCACGGGCGTGCGGTTGCGCGCCGCCCCCAACAGCACCACGCCGCGCGCTTGGCCAAGCTTCAGCGTCGATTGCGGGTTTTTATTAACGAACACCTCTTCAACGGCCGCGAAATCGGGACGGAAATGATCGAGTACCGCGCTCAATTTTTCGTCCAAAAGCACGAGACGGTTCGCCAAAGGCAGCTTGGCGTCGGTCACGATTTCGCCATTGTCGATATGAGAAAGGCGATTGCCTTCCTTGCGGATAACGCCCCAGCCGGTGGTCCCCAGGCCGGGGTCAAGCCCAAGGATGATCATCCCAGCTTCGCCATCACCTCATCGGACACGTCATAATTGCCCCAGACGGTCTGGACGTCGTCATCGTCTTCCAACGCGTCGATCATCTTGAGCAAGGTTGCCGCATTGGCCTCGTCCACTTCGACTAAAAGCTGTGGTTTCCATGCAAGTTTGGCGCTTTCGGCCTCTCCAAGCGCGGCTTCAAGCGCCTTGGCGACTTCGTGCAAAGCATCCATGCTGGTCCAGATGCTGTGTTCGTCTTCGCTCGACTCAACATCCTCGGCGCCTGCTTCCAATGCCGCTTCAAAGACGCTGTCGGCATCGCCAGCGCTCGCGGGATAGGTGATCAGGCCCATGCGGTCGAACCCGTGGCTCACCGCGCCGGACGCGCCGAGATTGCCGCCATTTTTGCTAAACGCGGTGCGCACATTGGTCGCGGTGCGGTTGCGGTTGTCGGTCAATGCCTCAACGATGATGGCAACGCCGCCGGGGCCATAGCCTTCATAGCGCATTTCATCATAGCTTTCAGCGTCCCCGCCCGACGCCTTATCAATGGCGCGTTGGATATTGTCCTTAGGCATCGATTGTGCCTTCGCCGCGTTCACCGCGAGGCGCAGGCGTGGGTTCATATCGGGATCGGGCATGCCCATCTTCGCCGCCACAGTAATTTCGCGCGATAGCTTAGAAAATTGCGCGGAACGTTTCTTGTCCTGCGCACCTTTGCGATGCTGAATGTTCTTGAATTTGCTATGGCCTGCCATGGCTCTACTCTTCTCTGGCTAAAGGATATGAAGCAGCGCCCTTACATCAGGCACGCGCCATTGGGCAAGCCATCAGCTTCAGCTTAGCTTTACGGCAGCCCCCGTCGCTGTGACCACCAGCATGTCCCGTTCCTTTCGTCAAGGTAGTCATGCTAATATCCCCGGAAGACGCAGGCATGCTCTGCACAACTTTTTGCAGTGTACTGAGCGTTGCTGTCTACACCTTGTTTCAGTATCGGGCACCAGCCAAGCACCGTTCGAGCGTCACTGAAGCGGGAAACGCATGTTGCACTTCCCGTCCATTCCTGATTGAAAGTGTCGAGGGAGGTTCGCATCAGTATGAGTGACAATCTTGGACAGACATTTTGTGGCGTTCTTGGCTATGATGCCCTCGAAGCGATGAACAAAATGGATGCGAATGACTGCCAATCAACGCGCCGTGATTTTGTTCGTGCCGCTTTTGCAGCCATCGAAGGTTGGCTGTGGAACTACAAGCAAGAGGTACAGTCTACAATCGGCGCTGTTAGGGAATTCTCGGCTTTGGAAGACGCTGCACTTTCAGAAACAAGCTATTTGATTAGTGATACTGGTAAATTGCGCACGCAAATACGCTTCACGCCCATGGCGACACTGTTCCGTTTCGTCACCCGCATTGCCGAGCAGGAATATGGCGCGCGACTGGTCGATTTTGATGCGCCCGACTGGAAAAATTTCAAAGACGCGATTGCCATTAGAAATCGCATAACGCACCCCAAAAGTATTCCGGACTTAACATTATCCGAACACGACATTACCGCAGTGAAAAACGCCCTTTTATGGCTTGTTGAAATTGTTGTCACGGCAATGGAAAAGTTGAAGCTTATGCTGGAGGATCACCTCGCGTCCTTCCGCGAAGTGACTGATGCGCTCATCGCAGGCGACACCAACATCCTGCGCCTTTATAAAACTGCGCTGGAAGGTGCCGAGACATAGAGCCTCGAGCCAACAATCACTCTAAACCGAGTGCCGATTTGTACACGTCGAGCAACGCTTCCATTTCTGCGCGGTCATGTGGCTCCATTTTACGAAGCTTAAGGATTTGGCGCATTATTTTCGTATCATACCCTTGGCTTTTAGCCTCTGAAAACACATCTCGTATATCATCAGAGATACCTTTTTTTTCTTCATCCAAGCGCTCAATGCGCTCCATAAACAGACGTAGTTGATCGTTAGATACGGCTGTTTCAGCCATGATATTTCCCCTATGTGTTGGTCGGTGCCTGTGCACCCGAATCAAGTTGTCAGCGCCTTAATGCGAAGGGGCGTTTTTCGCCACGCTTTCCTGCATCCGTTGTAATTGCGCGGGCGTCGCTTCACTTTGATACTTAGCTTTCCACTCTGCGGCGGGCATGCCGTGGATGATTTCGCGGGCTTCGTCTTTCGTCAACTGCCCGTCTGCTTCCACCACCCAATCGGCGAGGCAATTACGGCAAAAGCCGGCGAGGCCCATGAGGTCAATATTCTGCGCATCATGCCGGTGCTGCAAATGCGCGACGAGGCGGCGAAATGCGGCGGCGGCGGCGGCGTCTGAAATTTGTCTGTCCTGTTGCATAGCTATGCGCCCTTTTCGTTCCTGACTTGCCGCGTTATGGGGCGTTTGACGTTTAAAATCCATATCGCGGAGCCAATTCCATGCAATATCATAAACCCCGCATGCGCAAGGTCCGCATATTAGCCACCTTGGGCCCCGCGAGCGATACGCCCGAAATGATCGAAAAATTGTTTCGGGCAGGCGCGGATGCTTTCCGCATCAACATGAGCCATGGCGATCAGGCCGACAAGGCGCAGTTGATTACCAATATCCGCGCGCTGGAGAAATCCTATAACCGGCCAACGACGATCTTGGTTGATCTGCAGGGCCCAAAATTACGGGTTGGAACCTTTGCCGATGAAAAGGTTGAATTACAGACCGGTGATCATTTTCGCCTCGATACTGACACGATGCCGGGCGATGCGCATCGTGTTCATTTGCCGCATCCAGAAATCTTTGCTGCGTTGGAGGTTGGCGCACGTCTCTTGCTCGACGATGGCAAGCTCGTCTTGCGCGTGACCGAGGTCGGCGCAGAACACATCAACACCAAAGTTGAAGTTGGCGGGATGCTATCGAACCGCAAGGGGTTGAATGTTCCTGACGTTGTGGTGCCGATCGCGGCGTTGACTCAGAAGGACCGTTCGGACCTTGCCTTTGCGTTGGAACAAGGCGTCGACTGGATCGCGATGTCCTTTGTCCAACGGCCCGAGGATGTGGCCGAGGGCAAGAAGCTCATCGGCAACAAGGCCGCTTTGTTGGCCAAGATCGAAAAGCCTGCAGCCATCGGACGGTTGGAGGAAATCCTTGAGCTGGCCGACGGCGTTATGGTTGCGCGTGGCGATTTGGGCGTGGAATTACCACCCGAGCAAGTGCCACCGCTGCAAAAGAAAATTGTGTCCACTGCGCGCCGCATGGGCAAGCCTGTCGTGGTGGCAACGCAAATGTTGGAATCGATGATCGTTTCGCCCTCACCGACGCGGGCGGAGGTGTCGGATGTGGCAACCGCCATTTACGATGGCGCGGATGCCGTGATGTTATCGGCGGAAACGGCGGCCGGTGCTTGGCCGATTGAGGCGGTGTCGATCATGGACCGCATTGCGCAACAGGTCGAGGGCGACCCCGATTTCTTCAAACGCATCCATTTCACCGAAACCCCCGCAGACGGCACGACCGCCGATGCCTTAGCCGAAGCCAGTGGGCGTATAGTCGATACTGTGGAAACCAGCGCCATCGTTTGCTTCACATCGTCAGGGTCTACTGCGCGCCGCATTTCGCGTGAACGTCCTGCTGTGCCGTTGTTGGTACTCACCGCAAGTCAGATAACCGCGCGCCGCTTAGGGCTATTATGGGGCGCATTTGCCGTCCGTACGAAGGACATTGGCTCGTTCGAAGAAATGGTCGCCAAGGGCAAGCGGATGGCGCTGCGTTACCATCTGGGCGTTGCCGGTGGCCGGATTATCATCATGGCAGGCGTGCCATTTGGAACGCCTGGGTCAACCAATGTGCTGCACATCGTCCGCCTGACGGGTGACGAGTTGAAGGGGCATTAGGGTCAGGACCTAAGCGCCAGCGGCGCGATCAGGGCAGAAGCAGGCTGCTGTCGCCATAGCTGTAGAAACGATATTCATGGGCGATGGCATGCGCATAAGCCGCTTGCATTGTCTCGCGCCCCATTAAGGCGCTGACCAGCATGAACAAAGTCGATTTGGGTAGATGGAAATTGGTCATCAGGCCGCCAATCGCTTTGAACCGATAACCGGGCGTAATGAAGATATCGGTGTCGCCTTCAAACGGATGAACCACGCCATGGTCGTCCGCCGCGCTTTCAACAAGGCGTAGCGACGTTGTGCCGACCGCGATCAACCGCCCGCCTGCCTTACATATGCTATTAAGGCGCTGCGCGGTTGCGGCGTCGATGCTGCCCCATTCGCTGTGCATACGGTGTTCGGTGGTGTCATCGGCCTTCACCGGCAGGAATGTGCCCGCACCGACATGCAGCGTCAGCGTCGCCGTTTCTATGCCTGCGGCGTGCACCGCCTCCATCAATTCTGGTGTAAAGTGCAACGATGCGGTTGGCGCCGCCACCGCGCCATCCTTCTGCGCGAACATCGTTTGATAATCCTGCGCATCGCGTTCGTCGGTTGGCCGCTTGCCCGCGATATAGGGCGGCAGGGGCATGGTCCCTGCGCGGTGCAGCAGCACTTCAACGGGCTCTTCCCCTTCGAAAAACAAAGTGAAGCTGCCGTCGTCATGGCGTTCTTCGGATATGGCCGTGACGCCTGCGCCAAAATCAATCACATCGCCGGGGTGCAGGCGTTTCGCGTTGCGGATAAAGGCTTGCCACCGGCGCAGGTCGATCCGTTTGTGCAAGGTTGCGCCGAAGGACGCATCGCCGCGCTTCCCCTGAAGCTGCGCCGGAATGACCCGCGTGTCATTGAAGATCAGGCAATCGCCCTTACGCAACATCTGCGGTAAGTCGCGTACCGAACGGTCCACCAGTGCCGCGTCCCCGCCAACACATAACATGCGCGCGGAATCCCGCGGTGCGACCGGACGCAACGCAATCCGCTCGGGCGGAAGCTCGAAATCAAATAGATCAACGCGCATGGGGGAGAGCTTCGCGCTTATCCAGCGTTTAACTGGTCAACGGTAATGGGTGCTTCGGCCGGGGGCGGCGCAAACGCAGGCGGCGGCACATTGTCGGCCGCGATAGACGCTTGAACGACCTTACTTGGGTTCAACGGCGGCTCGCCGCGTTCGATGGCGTCGACAAATTGCATGCCTGATGTCACGCGGCCAAAAACAGTATATTTGTTATCGAGGCTAAAACGTGGTTGGAAACAGATAAAGAATTGGCTGTTCGCGGTATCGGGATCGTTCGTCCGCGCCATCGACACCGTGCCGCGCAAATGCGGAATTCTGTTAAACTCGGCCTTGAGGTCGGGAAGCTCTGATCCACCTTGGCCAGTGCCCGTAGGATCCCCAGTTTGCGCCATGAAACCATCGATCACACGGTGAAAGATGATACCATTGTAAAAACCTTGCCGCGTCAGCGTCTTGATACGCTCGACATGGGCAGGGGCATTGGTTGGATACATTTGAATCGTAACGCGGCCGCCTGTGGAAAGATCCAAGACCAGCATGTTTTCAAGGTCTGGCGCGGCGGGAGCGGGCGCAGTTGCTGGCGTTTGCGCGAGTGCGGGGGCGCCCGCAAGGAACAGCCCGCCTAAAATGAGCGCAGTCAGCTTCGACAAAAATATGCGTGATAACATCAAAAAAGGCCGCCTTTATAATATAAGAGCCGCCCTCATAACGAACGACGCTGTCGCTGTCATGAACGATTTTCGGTCTGCGATGGGATGGCCATGGCGAGCCGGATCCTGTGGATAAGTCACTGTTGCATAAAAGTGACAGCCCCGAAATATTATTGTCATATCAGCCCAATTTGTTGCGTAAGCCTAGGAAATCCGTCAAAGCGCCGACAATCCGGAGGAACTTCACCTCATTTCGTGCGTGCATTGCATGGGCAATTTGAGTGAAAAAGCTGGGGATTTTAACAGCCACCAGGACGCGGTAAGCCGTTGGAATGGGGCGCTATTATAGGGGCTATATCGTGAAAAACACACGGATCAGCAATTTGAAATATGCAGCGGCATTGCAGGCGCTCACCGTCCTAGGTGCTGGCCTCGCCGTAACGGCGATCACCTCAGCACCAGCAATGGCGCAGGATTACACCTCCGGCGCCATTTCGGGAACGGTAACGGATGAATCAGGGGCGCCAGTTAGCGGTGCGTCGGTTGAAGTCATCTCCGTTGACAAGGGTTTCCAGCGCTCTGTAACCTCGAGCGCGGATGGCGGATTTCGAGTTACTGGCCTGGCTGCGGGTTCTTACAATATTGAAGTGAAGTTTGCGGGCACGCCAGGGTTCCGGGCAGAGGGCGTCAATGTCTCGCCTTCGCAAACGGAAAGTCTGCAAATTGCGCTTGCGTCTAGCGGCAGCGAGATTGTCGTGACGGGGTCGCAAATTGCGCGCGCCTTTAACGTTGCAACGACGGGCATTTCCATCAACGTAGCTGAGTTCGCAGAAGATAAGCCAATCTCGCGCGACTTGAATTCGGTCATTCTTTTGGCGCCCGGGACATCCTTGGGTGACGATGGCTTTGGCAACCTTTCGTCGATCGGTGGTTCGTCCGTTGCGGAGAACGCTTATTATGTGAACGGCCTGAATACGACCAATTTTGATAACTATCTCGGTTCTGCGCAGGTGCCGTTTGAATTTTATCAGTCAGTGGACGTGAAGTCGGGAGGCTACCCTGCTGAATTTGGGCGTGCAACCGGCGGGATTGTGAATGCGGTTTCGAAGTCGGGCGGAAATGAGTTTACCGGTGCGTTGCACCTGAACTGGAACCCTAACTTCCTGCGTTCGAATGCCAAGGACCTTACCAACATTGATGGCGCCACTGGTGCTGTGTCAACCGTTACCAATCGTGCCTTTGATAAGACGAACAGCTATTCTGCCATTCTTGAAGCCGGCGGACCAATTATCAAGGACCGTTTGTTCGTATATGGCCTGTTAGAATTCCGTGAAAGTGAAACACTGCGGACTTCTGTGCCAGCCAGCCTGAGTACGCGGCGTACGAATAATGACCCTTTCTACGCGGTCAAAGTTGACGCCTATCCAGTCGACAACCATCACCTGGAATTCACCCTTTTTGATACGCGCAACACAGAAACGCGGACAGATTTCAAATATGTCACCACGAATGGTGCTCCATCGCTCGGGTCGTCATCTGCGGTTACTGAAAATTACAGCGGCGGGCTGAACTTTGTTGGAAAGTACACAGGTACCTTGACCGACTGGCTGACCGTATCGGGGGCCTATGGCCGTGTGCGTGATCGTTTTGACACAATTGGTGTTGACGAAGGTTCAAGCACTTATCGCTTTCAGAATGCGTCCGGGACAACGATCAATGGTGTTGCAAATGGTGGTAATTTTACCGCGCAAGCGATTACGAACACCGATCGCCCTTATTCTACCGAACGTAAATTTTACCGTGGCGATGTAGATTTGTTCGTCAACCTAATGGGAGACCATCATTTCCGCGCAGGTTTTGATGTAGAGAACAATACGCTGGAGCACGTCTCGATTCGAAACGGCGGCAGTGCTTTGCTTGCTCGGAACTTCCTGTCGGCTGCGGCGTTTAACGCGAACTTAGGTAACGCAGGCGCGGTACTTGTTGCTCGGCCCGGCAACGTGGTTGAGGTGAACTACTTTAACGCGGGTGGTGGATTTAAAGCTCAAAACCGGGCTTTTTATCTCCAGGACGAATGGAAGCCGACGGATCGCTTGACTCTGAATATTGGGATTCGTCGCGACGATTTCAATTTGGACAAGCCGGGCGGCACAGCCTATATTGACCTGCCTGAAAATTATGCGCCTCGCTTGGCGGGCACATATGACCTGTGGGAAAATAAAAACGGTCGTATTTTTGCGTCATATTCGCAATATTTCCTGCCCGTCGCGAGCAACACCGCTTTCCGGCAAGCGAGCCCGGAACTCTACATTCGCGAGCGTTTCAATTACTCCGGCATTACCAATGGCTTGCCAAATATCACGTCGCAGGTAACGACGCTCTCTGCTTATCAGACAGCTTGCCCGTTTGGTCTGACGACCTTCTCCAGCGGACGCAACTGTAACGTCACAGGCGATGGTACGGTAAAAGACACTGCTGCGTCGCTGTCCTCCAGTTTACAGGCAACCCGCCAATCAGAATGGATTCTAGGGTATAAGCATGACTTTGGTGGCGTGGATGTTGGTATCAGCTATACCCATCGGAGCCTTGACAAGACAGCGGAAGACGTTGCCGTCGATGCAGCTATTCTTGATTACTGCGATAAGAATGGGCTGGTTGGATGCGAGGATACCTGGACAGGGTTTCATCAGTACGTCATCGTCAACCCAGGTTCCGACGCTACGTTCGCATTGGCTGGTCAGGACGAACGCGTCGTAACAATATCGGCCGCAGATTTGCGTTATCCAAAAGCAAAGCGCACCTATGACGCAGTTGAATTGACATTCGACCGCAAGTGGGACGGCGTGTGGAGCCTCGGTGGCAGCTATACTTGGTCGAGAAGCAAGGGTAACTCAGAAGGCTTTGTCCAGTCGGATTTCGAACAGGATGATTCCGGAATTACGCAAGATTTTGACCAACCGGGCTTTACTGACGGCGCGTCTGGATATTTGCCTAACCACCGGACGCATCGTTTCAAAGTGTTCGGATCAGTTGCTCTGTCGGACAACTTCACGTTCGGAACCAACATCCGTGTTGATTCGCCACGTCGTTTGAGCTGCTTTGGATTTAACCCAAATCCAAATTACTTTGATCCAAACGGTGATCCGTATTCGGACTTCGGCAATGCCTACGGCGCCGCGTCTCACTATTGCGGTACCGGTTCGGTAGACGCAAATGGTGAAAAGCAAAGTGCTCTGTCTCCTCGCGGAGAGGGACTAAAGACCGACTGGATCGGGACTGTGGACCTTTCGGGCCGTTATAAAGTCAAGTTCGGCGATAATGCTGTGGTGTTGCGTGCTGACGTGTTCAACCTGTTGAACTCGCAAGGTATCCAAGGTCGCAACGAAATCGGTGATTTGGACATTGGTACGAACGGAGTTCTACCAAATCCGAATTATGGCTTGGCAACAGGCTACCAATCTGTACGCTCCGTTCGGGTTGGTTTGGACATTTCTTTCTAAGACAGTCTAAACTTGTAAAATTCAGGAGGCAGGCGAAAGCCTGCCTCCTTTTTATTATCTACTGGCTCAAGAATAATAAGCGTCCAAAAACGGCGCTAAATGACGCTCATAGGCTTTTGCCGACCCTATTCTTGCGGTGGATATTGGCCCCCGCACTTGCTGGACACTCGCGGTCCGCACGCTTCTTTTGGTTTCATGAAAGTCATAAACCTGAGGTTCTTCGTTCAGTGCGGCATGCGCAAGGATTTTAGGTATCCAAACATTAGGCTCGCGCACCAGCTCCTCATAGGGAACGTTCAGTATCCGATCGGGAAATAATGCGGACCAGTGCGTGTGCAACCTGTCCTCTACCCGAAAATAATGTGCCATATCGGTAAGCGACCAACTCCAAGGTATCGCCGAGCTGAAAAAGCTTCGGTAGCATGAAAGCGCCACATCTTCCGGTTTGCGCCGCATCCAGATGACCTTCGCGGATGGCAATGCCTGCATTAAAAGGCCCATGAAGTGCGATTGGCTGAGGGTCTTGTCTACAACCAGACCCGTCGCCTGAAAACGCAGCGCCAGCATGTCGTGGTAATCGCTCGCGACTGCACCCCATGGATCGGAGCCTTCGCCTACTCGTTTTTCATAATCCACGGCCCCGGCAAAGGAATAGTCACGGGTTGGGATAAGCGCCGCACGCAATAAATTGATTTCGGCGCCATCGGCCACCTGTGAGTGGCTCACGAGTATTTGCTCTACTAACGTTGTTCCCGACCGCGGCAGACCGTTTACGAATATCGATTTTCTGTCGTAATTTTCACTCTGCCGCAATGTCGCAATGCGTTCAGCCGTGAAGTCGTTGCACAACTGATCTGCAAATTTGTCGATGGCATCACGATTATAAACAGCTTCTTTTTGGCGAAGCTGGGCACTTTGAGAATATAAGGCAAAAGCGCCATCAATATCGCCGGTATCATGTTTAGCCTTGGCCAATGCATTCAGAAACCTTGCAGAAATTGCTGGTTGAACATTCGATAGCCTAGCGCGCAGCCGCTCCATCGCAGCGAGATCATCATCACCAACCGTAAACGTCTTGATCATTGCTAGGGCAAACCAAGTTTGCGGCAAATCGGGCGTTATAGCTAATGCGGCTCGGAAATGGCGTTCTGCCGAGACAAAATCACCTTCTTGCCCCGCTATAGTTCCTAGGAAATGAGCGATGGCCGGGTGTTGGCGATGCGCCGTCGGAAGTTTGGATATAGCCAAACGCGCGCTTTCGGTCTGCCCATAATTGGCCAGATTACCCCAATAGTCTAGTAGCCGTTCAAGTGTTGCCGGTGCAGTTGCAGCTAACCGGCGCGACGCTTCCAAACCCACATCGATGGCGCCAATGTCGAACGCCAGTTTTGCGACGCTTCGCCATCTTTCGCCCTCCGTTTCTCCAAAGCGTAATTCCTCCTTCAGTAAATGCACTGCTGCGCGTCGATCGCCAGCCTTCAAAGCTTCAACAGCTTGGAGAACGCGTGAATTGGACAGGCTAGAATTCATGCTACGGTGTATGATTACCGTGACTGCTATTGCAACAGCTTTTAAACCGTTATCACCACTGACGCCCCATCCCCTTCCTCGACCTTAACCGTGGAGCCGTCGGGCACTTCGCCGCGCAGCAGCAGATCCGCCAGCGGGTCCTGCAAATATCGCTGAATAGCGCGCTTGAGCGGGCGTGCGCCATATACGGGGTCGTAACCCACGCGGCCAAGCCACGCCTTTGCCTCTTCGGATAAAGCGAGCGTGATCTTGCGATCCTTCAGCAGCTTTTGCACGCGTTGCACCTGAATCTCGACAATCGGCGCCATGTGATTGGCGCCAAGCCGGTGGAACAGGATGACCTCGTCCAAGCGGTTTAGGAATTCGGGTCGGAAATGGCCGCGGACGATTTCCATGACTTGCGGTTCCACGTCTTTTACATCCTGCCCGTCTTCCAACGCGGCCAGATGCTGGCTACCCAGATTGGATGTGAGGATGATAAGCGTGTTCGAGAAGTCCACGGTGCGGCCTTGGCCATCGGTCAGACGGCCATCGTCCAATACCTGCAGCAGGATATTGAACACGTCCGCATGGGCCTTTTCCACTTCGTCAAACAACACGACCTGATAAGGCCGGCGGCGGACGGCTTCGGTCAGTACGCCGCCTTCTTCATAACCGACATAGCCCGGAGGCGCACCGACCAGCCGCGCGACGCTGTGCTTTTCCATATATTCGGACATGTCGATGCGGACCATTGCATTGTCATCGTCGAACAGGAACGACGCCAGCGCTTTTGTAAGCTCGGTCTTGCCG
>Ga0078894_10000857_pt1 | contig 21803 bp, 16 predicted proteins | sample LauGreSu1BDMLBSD_2_FD_67506 | JGI IMG/M metagenome (GOLD analysis project Ga0078894, IMG submission 67506) | Freshwater lake microbial communities from Lake Michigan, USA - Su13.BD.MLB.SD (version 4) (version 4) | ecosystem: Environmental > Aquatic > Freshwater > Lake | place: Lake Michigan... | reverse complement strand
TTGCCCAGATGAGCTGCAATCCCGCGATGGGCGGCATTGCGAAGGGTCAAATTGTAAGAGAAATTGATGCCCTTGGTGGCTATTCGGGTATAGTAACAGACCTTTCTACCATTCAGTTTAGGATGCTCAACCGGAGCAAGGGTCCGGCCATGTGGAGCCCGCGTGCTCAGAACGACAGAATGCTTTTTCACCTGAAATGGCGTGAAATGCTTGAAAACACCACCAACTTAGACTTCTATCAAGATATGGTGGTGGGATTGTTGATCAAGGGGTCTGTTTGCTGCGGAGTAAGAACGGGTCTGGGTCACGAGATTAAAGCAAAGTCGGTCGTTTTAACCAACGGTACTTTTTTGAATGGAATCGTGCACATTGGTGAAAAGAATTTTGGGGGCGGCAGAATGGCGGAAAAATCAGCTACGGGAATTACAGAACAGCTTGTAAATCATGGGTTTGAGAGTGATCGCCTAAAAACAGGAACACCCCCTCGAATAGACGGCAGAAGCTTGGACTATAGCAAAATGGAAGAGCAGCCTGGTGATGAGGTGGTCACTGGATTTTCCTACACCGAAACCCCTAAACCCACAAAACAAAGAAGCTGCTGGATAGCCTACACTAATAATGAAGTACACGAAAAACTGAAATCCGGCTTTGACCGCAGCCCCATGTTTGCCGGAAGAATAGATGGTGTTGGCCCACGTTACTGCCCCAGTATTGAAGACAAAATCAACCGTTTTGCCGAAAGAGATCGGCACCAGCTTTTTATTGAACCGGAGGGCTGGAACACAGTTGAGATTTATGTAAATGGATTTTCGACCTCTCTTCCAGAAGAGGTTCAATACGACGCCATTCGTAAAATTACTGGTTTTGAAAATGTTAAGATGTTCAGGCCGGGCTATGCGATAGAATATGATTTTTTTCCGCCCACTCAGTTAAATTACTCGCTCGAAACAAAAATTCTTAAAAACCTGTTTTTTGCAGGACAAATTAACGGTACTACCGGATACGAAGAGGCGGCCTGTCAGGGATTGATGGCCGGCATCAATGCGCATCGTTCGGCAAAAAAGCTTGAGCCTGTTGTTTTAAAAAGAAGTGAGGCCTATATCGGGGTGCTGATCGACGATCTGATCAGCAAAGGAACCCAAGAACCCTATCGCATGTTTACTTCACGGGCAGAATTCAGAACCTTGCTGCGGCAAGACAATGCCGATCTGCGATTGACCGATATCAGTTTTGGCTGGGGCTTGGCCACCAAAGACAGAACAGAAAAAGTACAAACAAAAAAAGAGGAGATAGAAAAAATTAAAAAAATTCTCTTCTCGTTATCTCTCGAACCGCAAGAAGTAAATGGCTGGTTACAACAAAAAAACTCAGCGCCCATAACAGAAAAACAAAAGGCACAAAAGATCTTGTTGCGCCCCGATGTATCGCTCGAAGAATTTGCGGCGGCCATACAAAAAGTTGGAGAAGCCCTACTCTCGTTTACAAAAGAGAGTATAGAACAAGCCTCGATACAGATCAAGTACGAGGTATATATAGAGAAGGAAAAAGAGCTGGTGCATCGGATGGCACAACTAGAAGAGCTGGAGATCCCTGAAAGCTTCGATTACCTGAAACTTTCCTCATTGGGCAACGAGGCGCGTGAAAAACTAATCCGGGTAAGACCGAGAACGCTCGGTCAGGCTAGCCGCATTTCGGGAATTAATCCCAGCGATGTACAGATACTAATGGTATATATGGGCCGCTAGTTTCTTCTATACAATAACTGTACTATATAATAACTATTCTTTCTTGTTTCGATCCTGCTCTCTTTTGGTAAGCGTATTGCCTGCAGGGCCACTAATGGTGCCACGACAATTGCTACTTCCACAACCGCAAATAAAGGGCTCCATGCGGGGGTCCAAGAACGTCGCATAATCTAGTGTGAGTTCTTCATTTACCCCTATGGCCCGTGTCGTGCACACGTTCAATCCATCAAAAACAGTATTGGCATTACAGCTGTGGTTTTGTGGAGCCCAACTGGCCGGGTCTTCGTCCCATAGGGCAAACACTTCTTCGCTTATTGGATAAGCATAGCGCCGAAAGCGCAACTGTTGTTCGCTGTTCCAGTTATTATCAATATACCGCTTGGTCACCAGACGTTGTGCGCGCTCTTCGCCACAATAGATCACTTCGCCTGCCGCTATGTTTCGGCTGGCATAAATCCCATAGCCAGATATGGAATCTCCCTTTACATAGTAGGGCTTTTGTTTTCGTTGATGGCGCGCAATACCCTCATTGATAATCTGCTCTAAAAAGCCGCGCTTGCCCGCGGCGTCGTAATTAAGTATATAATCGGCCGAGCCCTCGTATCCATCCTCATAAAAAACAGAACAGGTTAAATTCATTTCCAAAAAATAAAGTTCGCCCTTGTTGTTAACCCGAAAATCGAGCCGCCCGTATCCTACACAACCGGCTGTAATAAATATTTTTTTACTCGCGTCGCGTAGTGCTAACTCGAGCGCGGGGTCGTTGCAGGGTATATTCGATGCCGGGTGAAGTGCCGATGTTTTTAGCGCATAGGTTTTAAACGCATCTCCCTCCGGAAAAATATACTCTACGGGCTTGTAGACAATACAATCACCCGGCTTGCTGTCGGCGGCAACCAATACGGTAAACTCGCGGCCCTCAATATATTCTTCGATCAACACGCGGTCGAACTCTTGCAATAGGGATTGACATTTCTTTTCGAGCGCCTCTTTGTCGACGACCAACGAATCTCTCCCCACGCCGAGACTGTCGCCGGCATAGGCCGGCTTAACAAAAAGAGGGAAACGAAGCGCGGGCAGCACGGACTCTATTTCAGAAAGGTTGGTAATGGCACGATATGCAGGAGTGCGAACATCCTCACAATAGGATACATACTTCATCAACTCTTTAGGAAGGTCATATACCCGAGAAGGGGGGCCGGTAAAGGGAAGGTTAAGCGTTTCGAGAGCATAGATCACGTCTACCCCTGGCACCTCCCAATCGGGATAGCCCTCGCAAAGGTTGACAAAAATGTCGTACTTCTTTTTTGCCAAGGCCCGTAGCTGCTTATGGGTGGTGAGCTTGTTTAAGAAGACGTGGTCTACTTCGGCACCAGGTAATAGGGGGGCAAGATTCCGGGGTGGATCATAATTCTTATAATCTACTCCTGTTGTCGAATAATCCGGTTGCAACACACAAACTCTCACTATACTGCTTTTGCTTTTTTACTTTTGATGGCTTGTGGTACTTCGGCTCGGGTAATAGCATCGAACAAGATGGCTTCAATCACTTTTGAATAGCTGATCTTGGAGGCTTTGATGATAGCTCCTATAGAGGTATAGTTTTCGTCTTCGCTAAGTCCACATTGCGCATTGGCCTCCAGTACATAGAGTTGGCCGGTTTCGCTGTCTTGTCTAATGTCGATTCGTGTATATCCCCTTCCGCCTAGGGCGGCATACGCTTCGAGGCTGAGTTGCTGCAGTTTTTTTCGGAGTGTAGCGGAAACGGGGCCATACTCATAAAAGTTTTCTTGTTGGGGCATTGGGGCTTCGTCTTCATATATTTCCCAAAGCCGGTCAAAAGAAAGAAAACGCTCTGTGTCGGGTAAAGACGGATGAAATAGTCTCTCTACGGGTTCATACACCCTACATCCGGGAAGATGATTAGAAGACCCGGTTATAAAGGTGGTGAACTCGGGCCCCTTAACGAATTTCTCTACAAAAAGACCGTCGGCTAGCAGGTTCCAGCCCCGATATCCTGTTGACAGCTCTTTTACACGGTGGTGTAACTCCTCTTCATTATTCACCACGTTTTTTACTGAAACCCCCATACTTCCGCCCGATACGGCCGGTTTGATGATCATTGGGGTGCCCACCCGCTCACATACACCCTTTAAGGAAGAAGGGCGCCCACTGATCAATTTCCAAGGGGCTGTCGATACGCCAGCCTTATCAAAGGCCCGCTTCATGGGTATTTTTGAGGTGGTAATATTATAAAAATGCTGGTCCGATCCTGTATAAACCAACCCATGTTCTTGCAGGGCGTCTATTACCGATACGCCGGGTGCACCATTTATTTCATCTCCATCACAAAGGTTTAGAACAAGGGGTTGGCGCTTCTTTCCGGTTTTTGCAATACTGGCAATCGTGGTCCGAAAATTTTTCAGGGTAACGGGTGTCCAAGTCCAACCCACGCCCAAGTCTGAAAAAACCACCTCATACTCTTTTATGCTGTGTGTAAAGTCGTAGTAGTGAGAAAGGTTGGGGTCGTTGGTTTCTAGTTCGGGGGCTAAAACCCAAACATGATAAGCAGAGAGGTTAATGGGGGTGGTGCTGTGCTTCATTCGATCAGGCCACTTTTTTGCGAGCTTTACGAGTAAGGCGCTGTGTGATGTAGTCGGTAAAGCGATACTTTGCTACCTGCTCCCGGTTTAGAAAGGATGCGCCCCTGACCTCACCGATGCAAGCGGGGGTTCCACAAAAACAACGAAAGGGTTGTTGCATTTCCCACTCAGTTGAGGGATAAAAAAAGCCAAGTTCCTCACCGGCAGCAATGGATGTGAGCGCGACCAGCTTCATGGTGGTGGTATCAAAAAAACAATTGGGCGCACAACTGTGGTTGATGTACTGCAAATAAGAGGGCTGCAGTGTAATGTGCTTGTTGGTTCCAGTTTGCACAGTCAAATACGTTGGTTTCGAAGAAATACTTCCTGAACCAAATGAAGCAATTTCTTCTCCTTGTTTGTAGGCGCGCTTTGTAAAAAAACAACGTTGCTGATTGCTCTGATTCAGTCTGGTTTCTGCAAAACCGTGATCTTCTACCAGCTGGTAGTGTGTTATGGGTTCGGCTGTCATGGGGTAGTAATCTATAGGAAAGATAGACAGCGATCGCGTTGGTTTGCGCGTTGTTGCGCTAATGTGAATAAGTCAACAATAACCTTACCGGGGTTTCTTATAAACCGGTACAGTACTACATGGTTCTCCGTACATCAACGTCTTAACGATCGGCAAAAGGCGCTTGGTAATTTCAGCATAAGCAAACTCTCCAATGGGAGTGTCGCCACAACCCTTTACAATAACCCGCTGATCCATATAACTAGTCAGGTCGGCAGCGTCTATATTCTTTAAAAAGAGATGTTTGAGCAACTCCTGTTCTGTTCCCATATACAGGTCGGAGCAAACGGGTTGCAAATAGCTCGACAATAACATATAGGCCCAAACGGGTATAATAGCATCGGCTGAACAGGTAATAGCAACCGCTTTACCTTTATACAAAGACCAATCTGCTTGCTTTAGCGACTCTCGAAACTCTTTTTCCTTTACGATCAACCCCATAAAAAGATAGTCCTTGATATCGAAAAGGACGATATCTTGTTTGGGATACCACTGTTCCAGATCCAGTGATATCAGACCGCTTTCTGCCACCTTATTGACAATTCGGTCGGTCATAGGGCTGTTTGATTAATAGCGGTTTTGTCGCTTGTCTTTGATTTTTGCGGCATTGCGCAAAATACCAACAGGGTTTTGGGGGCTGTATTGATTACTAAAAGCTTGTACCGCCTGTAGGTAGCGGCTTTGACGAATGCTGTTTATGTCGCCTTGGACCACCGGCGTTGTTCCGGCATCGTCCACACGAATAACAAAAACGCCACTCAATCCCTCAATCGGGCCAACCAGGGCCTTGCCTTTGTTAGCGGGATTAAACGCGGCTCCTGTTACTCGAGGCTCATACCCAAAGGCTCCGGTTAGGGATCCGCCCATTCTAATGCTATCGGCCATCTCGATCGCCTTGCCGCCCAATGTGGCTGCGGCCGCTTCTAAAGAGGCGGGGGTGCCTAGTTTTTTACTTATGTAGGCAGCCTTCTTTTTGTTTCTCAAAAAGGGGTCTACAGAGGCCTTTACAGTGTTAACGGATGCGGTTCCCTCTTCTTGCACATCAAAAAGGGCGGCTACAACATAATTATTCTCGATTCTTTCGGGCTTTAAGACGTCGCCTTTGTCAGCATCGTAAATAGCGCGAACAAAGGGTCGGGAAGAACCCACCCCTCTTACCTCGAAAGAAATGGGTGTAATGTCAGTGGCAACCCCCTTGAATAAACCCTGTGGTTTTATTTTTTCTTCATAGGCTTTTTCGAAAGAAGCCAGGTCTTTACTGTAGCTAGCAAACTCGTTTGCCTTGTTTAGAGCCGCATTGTCTGTTTCTTGGCTGACGACTATCTCTTTAGAAAGTTGGGCTATCTTATAGGCAGGTCCTGATCCTTTCTGTGATAATATTTCTACGTAATGAAAACCAAAATCCGTTTTTACAATTCCTTTTGAGCCAGCACCACGCAAAAAGATAAAATCGTTGAAAGGCCCCACCATTTGACCAGAGGGGACATTCTCGTATTTACCGCCTGTGGCTTTGCTTCCTTGGTCATCAGAAAAGGTTGCCACCAAAGAATCAAAATTGGAGCCGCGTGCCACTGCTTTTTGTAGACTATCACAAAGATTATATGCTGTTGCGGAATCGCGGTTTTGTGTGCTGATCAATATATGTCTGATAGAAACCGTATCAGGCATAGTTGTTTTGCCAACCATGCGAGCCAGCGTATACGTGCTCGCATCCTGATAGGGGCCATAAACCTCCCCAACAGGGGTTCTGAAGATTGAATCTCGCATTGGGAGTTGAATAGCCTTGGCGCTAATATATCCGTTGTAAAATTGTCCCCCTTCTCCAGCTAAAAATTGATCGAGGTCTTCGGCGGCCTTAAACCGCTCCTTAAGGTTTGCCACCTCGTTTCTTGTGGCCGCGCTGTCTGAGGCAGAGGGGCTTGCGCTAAAGAGCACATAATATATACTGCGGCTCTCTTGCTGTTTGAATTGGTTGGCGTGTTTTGAGATATAGTCTTTAATCTCCGCATCACTTACGGTAACAGCTGAGTCTGGAATGTTAGTATATAGCTCTCTTACCAACGAGATACGAGCCATCTGGCTACTTTCCGCGTTTTGTTTTTCAATTACCCAGCGAGGGTAATTGGTGGTGGTTGAGAACAAAGATGTGTATTTTTCTGATTTGCGCATATTGGTTAGCGCCTTCATATAATTACGAATACCGGCCTTTTGCTCAGCCGTTCCTGTGCTCAGTAATTGGTCGATATTTTGTTTGGCGAGCGCACCATTATAAAGACCGGTTTTGCTATCGCGAAACTGGTCTTGGAGGTCTTGGGGTGCGTTTACTCCATATAATATATCATCACTTTCTTTCTGAGATATATTAATGCCTAGAACACCTAACTCTTGGTCCAAGAGAGCTTCAGCAACCGATTGCCCCCAAGCTTGTTCAATAGCTTGCTGAGTCATGGCGGCATTTTGGGGGTAACCCTGGGCCTTCATATTTTCTTCGGCCTGAACGACTAATTTATTAAACTCTTCAAACGGGATATCGTTTCCGTTTACAGAGCCAACCGACTTCTCTTGGTTGTTTCCGGTCATATTACTAAACTGGAAACGATCCATTAAAATAAAACCCACCATCGCCAAAATAATAAGAGCAATCGCGAGTATGGCGAACCTGTCTCTAATCGTCTGAATAATAGACATAATAATATGTATTAAAGGATAGCAAAAATAGGGGAAAAACTGTGGAAAAACCAGTCATTTGAATAGTAACAGAAGTATCTTTTTAGAACTCTAAATAGGGGCTCGTGGTAAAGAATTTTCCAACAGTTGGTGTTAATTAAGCGCGTTTTCTTGTGGATATCCCGGTGTGAAACGTGAAGGGAGAACGGGAAAATTGGGTGGTTATTTATTCCTGGAATTACTTTCTAGCTTCTCCTGTTGGGTTCTTACGAAAAATACACATTTAATAAAGGTGGGCTTGGTCAATTAAAAATAAACAATTGTAGTTTTTTTATCAACCGAAAAATGTGAATATTACTATATATAAATAATAATCAACCACTTATTTTTTTCGGGCTATTCAACCACCTGTTAATATCTAAAAATAAAACTACTGGATTCTAGGTTTATTAACATATTAACACCCCTAATAATAATAGATTTTTATAAAAAAAATATATACTAATACTATTATAAATACAAAATAGAAAGCAGTTTTTTGTTTTTGAAAAAGCCACTACAAAAGCGGAATATTGTGCCATGGAACTAGATTTACAAGAGGGTTATGTCGATATACCGGTAGCGCCAACACGCGATTTTTTTCTAACACACCAAAACCAAATAAAAAAGCCTCAGGGTTTCTCGTTTTTTTCTTTTAAAAAATTAAAGTATTTTAACAATATATTGTTTGGTAGAAAAGAAAAAAAACAACGATTAAAACCTTACCCAGAAGACACCGCGCTATGAAAACAATAATTATAGGCCGGGATAAATCTTGTAATTACCTTATTTACGATCCTAAAAACAGGGTTTCTAGAAAACACCTTGAGGTTATTTCTAAAGCAGAGAAAATATTTATAAAAGATATTGGAAGTACTAATGGAACTTATGTGAATGGAGAAAGACTTCCTGTTAATAAAGAAAAAGAGGTTTTTTATTCAGATAAAATAACACTATCGTCAGATTACATACTTGAATTACACCGCATAATTCCAAAGGATGAAGATAATACCCTTTTCTTAGATAGGGCTATAAATACTAAACCATCCGTTCACGTTGAGAATAATAAAACAGTATATAGAAGCCAAGATAAGGTAATAGAATTTGACAGAGATAAAACAACGATTGGAGAGATTTTAGAAGTTGAAAATATTCCTTTTAAAACGATCGGGAGGAGTAAGGATTGTGACTTTTCAATCAATGATGGTAATATATCAAGAGAACACTGCCGCATCCGGCTTATTAACCCCCTATTAATAGAGATAGAAGATCTAGGATCTACCAACGGCACGTTTGCCGACGATGAAAAATTAATAAAAGAAAAAAAATATCAATTCGACACTGCTGTAAACCTTCGGCTAGGAAGCGGATATTTATTAGATATAAAAAAAATCTTTCCAGAAATAAATATTATTAAAAAAAGCACACCCGCGGAATATTCAACCCCACCTCCTGGAAGCTTAATTACACCACAAGAAGAGAAGCAGTTCAAAGAATTAGAGGATCTTTGGAACGAATACACGCTTCGCCAAAACCAAGCAAACAACGTAGCGCTTGGAATGGGTATTGGAGGGGCGCTGGTGGGAGCGGTTCTAGGAGCTGTAACAGGTGGAATCGGGGGAGTTTTATTATCTGGAGGCGGAGGCGTTTTAGGAAAGTATTTAGGACAACAAAAATCATCAAAGATCAGACAAGACCTGAATTACGAAACTGCTTTTCTAGAAACCTATTGTTGTCCCAGGTGTAAGGAATCTTTTCAAAAAAAACCCTGGATTACAATACGAGATTGTTTCAAGTGTAAACTAAAATTTAGATAATGAAGTTTTTTAAGTGTGGGCAATGCCAAACCCCGTATAAAATTGACGAAACAAAAGTAAAAACAACGCAGTGTACCATTGTGTGTGTGAAATGCGGCTCAAAAAACGTTTTACGCCTTGGCCCTGTTCTTACAGCACACTCAAAACAGGGCATCAAGCAATTTTCGCTGAAAGAAGGGGTAAACTCTATTGGGCGCAAGTCCCCAAAAACAAACGCAACGATTCAAATTGAAGACCCATATATTAGTCGCGAACATGCTACAATACATGTAGAGAACAGGGATGGAAAAATTTTTATAAGCATTGAAGATAAGGGAAGCATGAATGGAACATTCAATAAAAATAAATCAAAACTAAAGGCCGCTCTTAAGTACCCAATAAACAAGGGTGACTATTTTATTGTGGGCCTCACTAAGCTTTCTGTTTTACAATAAAAATTTTTTATGAATAACAACGAACAAAAAGGAGAAAAAACAATTGTGGGCAACGGGCAAAACAAGGCAGAAAAAACACAACTAGCAAACAATAGCGACGCGCCTGCCCCTAAAAAAGGCACAACGGCCGTTTCACCAGTTGCCGTCGCTGCAGGGGTGGGGGGAGCTGTGCTTGCTTCGGGAGCCGCGGTCGCCGCCTATAATGTTTCGCTTTTAGATTTTGATGGAGGGGATGAGAACAATACCGCCCCAGCACAGACCCTGTTTGCTGACGGCACCACGGTAGAAATAGAAGAGGCGGGAGACACATTATCTCCTCTATTCACCAGCGGAATCGCCTATGCGGCGCCACAAGATTACGCTCAGTATGCAGAATTCCAGCCCGCTAACAACGATTCCCAAATAATCCAAACATATCACATTGAAGCAGGAGATACACTGAGCGAAATTGCGCTCCAACACAATACCACAGTAGACAGGATAATGGAGTTAAACCCACAAATTGAAGATGCAGACCTAATTTATGCCGGCGACGACCTAATATTACCCGGCGAAGAGGATATTGATTTGGACCTTCCTGACGCAGAGTCAGCTACGCCAGCAGAGGAGGTGGTAGACCTTATTGAGCTCGAAGACAATTCTGCCGAGCTCGAATCACAAGAGTTCGAACAGGTTGATTGGGCCTCATTTGAGGGTGGAGCCACCACTTCTAGTGACGAATACAATAACCTTTTATCTAACACAGACTTCGACACGTACGATACACCAGACAGCTATCCCCTCGACATGGGCGGCGGAGACTTCCTTTAAAAAAAGCTATGATAAAAATCAAAGAACAGCAATTTATCTCAGAAAAAGGAAAGCGAGAAAACAACGAAGATTGTTGTGGGCTGATCAATGGATCAACCTACGTTGTTTGTGATGGTGTTGGCGGGGCAGAAAAAGGAGAAGTAGCTTCTAAGGCAGTAGTGGAAGCCTTATTGAACGCATATAAAAAACACCCCCCCCCACCGCTGGAGCGCGTGATCGGCGAGGCCGAGCAATCATTAAGCGGCTATTTAACAAACCACCCACAGGCGCTTGGAATGGCTACCACCCTTACCCTTTCTCGCGTAACACCCGAGGGTTTGTCAGTAGCATGGGTTGGTGATAGCAGGATCTATCAATTTAGAGGCGGGAGAATTGTGTTTGTAACAAAGGACCACAGTTGGGTAAACGAGGCCTTACAATCCGGCATCTTAACCCCAGAAGAAGCTAAAGATCACCCGAAATCAAACATAATAACCCGCGCCATACAGGGCTTACACAAGCCTGTTAAGGCAGAAGCAACCCTATTAACCGATGTACAAAAGGGCGACTATATTCTTCATTGTTCGGATGGGGTGCTAGAGGCGTGGAATGACGAAGACCTTTCAGCGCTATTCAGTGGTGCAACAAGTTGCCAGCAGCTAATTGAGCGGATCAAACAAGAGTGTCTTAAAGATTCAAAAGATAATTTTACCGCCATTGTTTATCGAATCGAGGAGGGGCAAAGCCCCGGCCGACAAGATTTGGGTTCGGGTATTAGTGGCGCGCCCTCGTTAGATAAGAAAGTCAAAAAGAAAGCCAGCTGGAAAATCCTTTTTCTTATATCGCTGATCATCATCTGTCTACTATCAGTTAAGCTGGTTGATTTGCTAAATCAAAAAGCGGGGGTAGATAAGGAGACAATAAAGCCCGAAAAAGAAAAGCCGCCAATAAAAGAGCCGGGCAATACCCCAGCAGAGAGCCCCAGCTCCTCAACAAACAAACCAGAATCAACGAAGCCCCCCCCAACCAATAATGGTGTAGAGAACACCAACAAGCCAACCCCGCCCAAAAACGCCCCCAATCCAGCCGACAGGGTAAGTATTCCCCGATGAGACTTTAGCCCATTGAAAAAATAGAGAGATATGAACAATATCGTTTTACTTGTTTACCTATCATTTTACATTCCCCTGGGAATAATCACACAGGGGTTAACCAGGCTCAACACCCCTGCGGCCACTGAACGACACGAGGAAGCGCCCAAAACGAACGCAGCAACAAGCACAGCAGCCATCCCAAGTGTATACGCGGTTATTGTGGGCATCGCTGATTACGAAGGCTATCGAAGTGATCTGCGATATGCAGACGATGATGCGGTAACGTTTTGTCGGCAGTTAAAAAGCGCCATGCCCAGAGAGACCGAAGCGGGAGATGTGAGGTTGCTTTTAAATAGTGAGGCTACAGAAGAGCGGGTATTAGAAACAATTAGAGAGGTGTTTGCCAAAGCAGACGAAAACGATTTTATAATATTTTATTTTTCGGGCCATGGATCTCCTGGGTATTTCTGCCCCGCCGATATAAGCACCGGAAGACTCTCCCATAGTACAATAAAAGCCTATTTTAAGCGATCAAAGGCCAATTACCGGCTCTGTATCGCAGATGCGTGTTTCTCCGGAAGCATTGGGCAGGCTACCGGAAGTACGGCCACTAGCGCCGCTAACTCAATGAGGGATGTTCGCCTCGCGGTCATTATGTCCTCTCGCCCAAATCAAACATCTTCAGAAAACGGCTTGATTAAGCAGGGATTGTTTACGTATTATTTGAACGCCGGGATCAAGGGGGCGGCAGACCTTAATGATGATACGTACGTAACAGCAGGAGAATTATTTATCTATACAAAGCGAAGGGTGAGTGAGGAAAGCGGTGGGAAACAGGTCCCTATAATTTTTGGACAAAATCTAGACAGAATTCCTTTATCTAAAATAAAAAAGTAAAGCATGCAGTTTTCAAACTATACCATTGAAAAGCAAATAGGAGAAGGGGGCATGGCCTCGGTCTTCTTAGCAAAACACAATATCCTTCAAAAGCCCGTTGCTGTCAAGGTGTTGAAAGAGGAATTTTTAAGAAACGAAAATATCAGAAAGCGGTTTTTGTCCGAGTCGAGAAATATGTTTGAGATGAGTCATCCAAATATCATAAGAGTAACAGACCTGATAGACCAAGAAGGGTTGGTTGCTTTTGTAATGGAATATGTGGACGGAATCACCCTCAAAGAGCACATTGAACAAAAAGGCGCCCTGGCCCCAACAGAAATAAAAAAACTTTTTGCACAGATGTTAGACGCGGTAGGATATGTGCACGAGAAAGGCTTTGTGCACAGAGATATCAAGCCGTCAAACTTTATGCTCGATAAAAAGGGAAATGTAAAACTGCTCGATTTCGGCATAGCTAAAAACACAGATACTGCAGCAAGTGATTATACCATGACCGGCACCCTACAAAACATGGGCACCCCCATGTATATGAGCCCCGAGCAGGTAAAAAGCACCAAGGATGTGGCCAAGCAATCAGATATTTACTCTTTGGGTGTTGTTTTGTGGCAAATGATCAAGGGCCAAAAGCCCTATGATGCGAATACGCTTTCGATCTTTGATATTCAAATGAAAATTGTTGGCGAACAACTCAGCCTCACCGGCACACCGTTTGACCAAGCTATTAAAAAGGCAACTGAAAAGGACCCCTCCTCTCGATATGAAAATTGTAGAGAATTTTCTTTTTCGCTAAGCAACCTTGATGGGATACAAGTGGCCGATAAAAAAGCAGCCCCACCCCCCGCAGCAGAGGCCACCACTATTCAATCTTCCACCCCCCCACTTCCCCGGGTAGCACCCACGGACGCTAGCAAGCCACCATTAGCACCACCCACCCCCACTACCGCCAAAGCTACCCCTCCCACCAGCCCAAAGAAGTCTCGGCCCTACATATTGCCCATAATTATTGGAACCATAATATTGATTGCGGTTGGTTTAAGGCTCCGCAGCGAGGATTCTAACAACAACACAGATGGTGATGATTACTATTATAACAGCGAAAGGATTATAGACTCAGAAGAGATCGTAGGTGATTCATATCTTCCCGTCGACACCACAACCCGCGAAAGCCTACCCACCATCTATTTTACGAATTCTACCAACAATAGGATACTTATTGCGCTTGCCTATGACAATAGTGGGTTTGAAACACGTGGATGGTTTGCTGTCGAAGCGAACTCCGACATAGCCATACCTCTTCCACACAGAATTGGCGACGAGATATTTTGGTACGCTATGCAAGAGGATGATAATGAGGAATACTCCGGAAGCGACGGATATTTTTGCTTGGACACTCAAAAAAAGTTTCATTACATAGAACCAGGCAAAGCAGATGGTTGTGATAATCCCGTAGGATTTACCCGAATGTGGATTTCAAACGGATACGGCAGCCATCATTTTTAAAAAAAGGAGCAACCATAACAGACAGCAATAACACAAAAAGTAGCCCGTTTTTGAAAAAGCCACTTCAAAAGCGGAATATTGTGCCATGGAACTAGATTTACAAGAGGGTTATGTCGATATACCGGTAGCGCCAACACTGGATCTTTTTGAGGAGATAAAAAAACTAAAAAAAGAGAAAAATGCGATTATTCTGGCGCACTACTACCAAGATAGCGACATTCAGGAAATAGCCGATTACATAGGGGATAGTTTGGGCTTGGCGAGAAAAGCACAAGAGACCCAAGCGGATATGATCGTTTTTGCCGGGGTTCATTTTATGGCCGAGACCGCAAAGATTTTAAACCCTTCCCGAAAAGTAGTGGTGCCCGACCTGTTAGCAGGTTGTTCCCTGAGTGATAGTTGTCCCCCGCCCCTCTTTCAAAAATTCAAAGAAAAGTACCCCGACCACAAGGTGGTAAGTTACATTAACTGTAGTGCGGCAATCAAGGCATTAAGCGATGTTATTTGCACTAGTTCTAATGCTGTTTCTATTGTCAATAGTTTTCCCAAGGATCAACCCCTCATCTTTGCGCCCGACAAAAACCTCGGGCGCTATGTGAATCAAAAAACAGGGCGCAAGATGATACTTTGGGATGGGGCTTGCATGGTGCACGAAATATTTAGTCTCGAAAAAATAACACGTTTAAAGAGCCGTTATCCCAACGCAAAGCTGATCGCTCATCCAGAATGTGAAGAATCTGTTTTAGAACTAGCAGATATGATCGGCTCCACTACGGCGCTTTTGAAATTTAGCGAAGAAGATCCTTGCATGGAATTTATTGTGGCTACAGAGGCGGGCATATTACACCAAATGGTAAAAAACTCCCCAGAGAAAACATTTATTCCGGCGCCGCCTAATAATAATTGCGCCTGCAACGAGTGTCCGCATATGAAGCGAAACACACTTGAGAAGATCTATAACGCCATGAAATATGAGCTTCCTGTTATCGAAATGGAAGAATCGTTACGAATCGCGGCTAAACGACCCATGGATGCAATGTTAGCGATCAGTAAGCAGGCGGGACTCTAATAAAGAACAGCGTATTCAGTAAGCTGATCATTATCATACCGGCAATAGCCTAGCTCATCTGTATCGCGGAGTCTTCCATATTATATTTGTTCTATGATGCTTCTTTGATAGGTCGGTCAGCAAAAAATCAGATATATCGGTTTAAAGGACCGTAAACTGATTGACCGGTTGGCAGCAAAAAAAGGCTGCGCCTGACCAAGACGATTAAGAATGCAGATAGATGGTTGCAGAATAACCGCCTTAAAAAGCGATACACTGCAAGTGTTGCGGGCAGGACTGAGTTTTACGATTCAGTCCTGCTTTTTTTATTTCCGCCGAGCTTGACCAACTCCAACACCAAAAGAAAAAGAAAGGCGCCCAAAATCACTAAAAAAAACAACCAGCCAGGCAACAGCGATATCTTAAATAATTCCCGTAGTGTAGGAATAAAAAAAATACCACCCACTAACAATAGGGCCAAAAAAAGTAAGATTTGTGCTGCCCGGTTTTTTACGAATGAAATATAAAAAGGTTGAGAAAGGGATAGCATAGAAGAGATCAGAAAAACATTTCCCACCACCAGCAATAAAAACGCGCTCCCTCGAATCAGACGCTCTTCAAGTCGCCATAATATCCCCAGCCAATACACTAAAAAAACCACCACCAGCAGTAGGGTGCCCACAAAAAAACTCCTCTTAAAGAACCAACCCGAAAAAAATAACACTTCTTTTTCTCTCGGTGGCTGGCGCATTTGACCTGTTTCTCCCGGCTGTGATTCAAAGGCCACTGAACAGACCGGATCGATTATCAATTCTAAAAAAACAATTTGCACCGGTAGCATTATCGTCGGCAGTTCAGCCCCAAAGGCGGGAATCAACACAAGACCCACGATGGGTATATGTATCGAAAGAATATAAAGCATGGCTTTTTGCAAGTTGCTGTAGATCCTTCTCCCCAGCGAAATGGCACGAACCACCGAAATAAGATTATCATCCAATAAAACAAGGTCGGCGGCCTCTCGTGCTACATCGGTTCCTTTCTTTCCCATCGCAATACCTATGTCGGCGGCCTTAAGGGCTGGGGCGTCATTAACACCATCGCCCATCATCGCTACCACCTCTCCGTTTTTATGAAAGGCCTTAACGAGCCGCAGTTTTTGAGAAGGTAAGATGCGTGCATAAACCCTACAATTGTTAACCTCAATAGCGAGTGTCTCATCTTCTAGCTTTTCAATCTCATCTCCTGTCATTACTTTTCCGGATAAACCAATCTCTTCAGCAATTTTTTTAGCCGTTGCCGGGTGATCACCTGTGATCATGACCAACCTGATGCCGGCAAGCCTACAACTTTCCATCGCCTCTTTCGTTTCTGGCCTGATCGGATCTTCGAAACCCAGTAGCCCTAAAAAGGTGAATTTAAACCCCGATGGGTGATCTGGAACACGAGTGGTTTCTATCGAGGCACTCGCTACACCCAAGACTCGATATCCCCTTTCGGCCATGGTATGTAGCGCTTTGTGATAATTCACTTCTTCTTGATCGCTCAGATTACAAAGACGAAAGATTGTCTCGGGAGCCCCCTTGGCCGCTACTAATAAGTCGTGTTTTTTTTCAGTTTGCATCACGCGGGTTACCGCCAAGAGATCGTCTTGCAGCGGGTATTCCTTTATTAGCGAAAGATCTACGAAGGTTGAATCCCACCCGGAATAAGCCTCTATGATGGCTACATCCATTGGGTCGACAGACTGTATTTCCGAAGCATGTCTGGCTACACGCAAAAGGGTGCGAAAAGAATCACCGCGTTTCGAAAATGAGGCCCTGTCGAGCCATAGTGTTCCGTCATATAACTGTGCCACCACCATCTTATTTTGGGTGATCGTGCCCGTTTTGTCGGCACACAAAACCGTTGCTGCACCCAACGACTCAATAGCAGAAGGATTTCTTGTCAAGACGTTGTTTTGTGCGATTCGCCAGGCGCCTACTGCCAAAAAAATCGTCATGACCACAGGGAACTCCTCTGGTAAAATGGCCATTGATGCGGATAGGCCATGTAACAGGGCCGCTAAAAAATTTCCTCGGGAAAAAAAATAGGCGAGCACTACAGCAGCACTAATAAAAAAGCCGAGCCATAATAATTTTTTGGTCAGTTTAGCCGCCGCTATTTGTAAACCCGACCGTCTTTCTTTGACCTGTTGAACAGCGTGTCCGATCTTTCCCAACTGTGCCTGCACTCCGGTGGCAGAAACAACGGCCACCCCCTTTCCTGAAACGATCATAGAGCCCGCCAATAGCTGGCTTGTTCCCGCAATGGTCTTGTGTACCGAAACAGATTCTCCCGAAACCAGCGACTCATCTGCATATAAACCCGAAGATTCGAGCAACGTTGCATCGGCCGCCACTCGATCGCCGGCAGAAAGCAATAACCAATCTCCGGGAACGACCTCTCTGCCCGGGATTCTTTCCGCCCGCCCATCTCGTAGTACCAGCGCCCGAGGGGCCGATAAATTTTTTAAGGCTTCCAGCGCGCGTGATGATCGTTGTCTTTGAAAAAAAGTAATGGCAATGATTAATACCATTGCCATTGATAGGACGAGCCCCTCTTGATAATCGCCCAGTACGACATAAAGAGTCGCCGCCCCCACCAATAAAAAAAAGAGAGGCTCACTAAAAACAGAAAGCAAAAATCGCCACCAGCCTCCTTTCTTTTTCTTTTCCAGCTCGTTATATCCCACCTGCTCCAGCCGAACACGCGCCTCTTCTTTGCTTAAACCACCCATGCAGACAAAGTAGGCAAGCCAAAATTAAATTCTTACCTTGTAAGGTCATCATCCCCCTAATTATGGTCAGTATGAAATGGCTATTACTTTCTGCTATTTGTTTGATTTGTTGTCAACGCGCCCTGGCGCAACAAAACTTTGCGCCTACCAACCTTGGCGGGCCGGCAATGAAATATCAGGGACTACGCGATACAGACCAGTCCCCCAATGCGGAACTGCGCGAAAAGGGTCTCAAAGAGTGGCGCACCAAGCGAGACACCACCCTGGCTAAAGCCAAAAAACTTTTGGATGAAAAAAATTATGTAGCGGTCAATCAACTTTTGTTTCCATATGATTACCTGGAGCCAGAAGACGCACTTTTTTATGAATACCTTGGAAAAAGTTATTTCTATTCAGGACTACACCAGGTGTCATTGGATTGTTTTTTGATCTCGTATGAGCAAAAAAAGCAAACAGAGCTATTATATTTTATAGGCCAGTGTCACGAAAAGCTGGGTAACGAAAAAGAGGCCACCAAATTTTATAAGAAGGGCGCCAAAGAGGGTGATGCCGCTTGCAAAGCAAAACTTGACCAATAATAATTAATATATAGTATGAAAAAATTTTTATTCTTTGCGATTTCTCTGTCTCTCGCGACCGCGACCCTGGCACAGACAAAAAAGAGTGTTACCTCCCCCATATCCGAAAAGCCGAACCTCGATTTATTAGATCAGGTAACGTATCGACTAATTGGTCCGTTTCGGGGAGGAAGGAGCGGTGCTGTGACAGCAAGCTATAAATCGCGCAACACATTTTATTTTGGTGCCACCGGTGGCGGTGTCTGGAAAACAACCGATGCGGGAAATTCCTGGAAAAATATCAGCGATAATTATTTCGGCGGCTCCATTGGTGCTGTAGAAGTAGCACCCTCTAACGAGAATATTATTTATGTGGGAGAAGGCGAGAACACTATGCGCGGAAATGTCTCTGAGGGTTTGGGGGGAATGTGGAAGAGCGTAGATGGTGGAAAAACTTGGAAAAACATCGGACTTGCTGATGGAAGACATATCACCAATATCATTATTCATCCCAACGACCCCCAGACCGTTTGGGTGGGCGTAATGGGACACCTATTTGGCCCCAATACCGAGCGCGGCATATTTAAGACAACCGATGGAGGCCAAAACTGGAAAAAAGTTCTTTATATCAACGATCAAACCGGATGTAGCGATCTGGTGATGGAGCCGGGTAACCCCGCTGTCTTATATGCCGGAACCTGGCGTGTAATCAGAACACCTCATAGTTTGGAGAGTGGTGGAGAAGGCGGTGGGCTTTGGAAGAGTGTCGATGGGGGTGAAACCTGGATTAACTTAACAACGACAAAGGGACTACCCAAGGGCATATGGGGAATCGTGGGTGTTGCTGTGGCCCCCTCTAATAGCGAAAAAATATATGCCATCATCGAAAATGAAAAAGGCGGATTGTTCATGAGTGCCGATGGGGGCAAGAGCTGGTCTTTGCAAAGTAATGATAATAATATCCGCCAGCGGGCCTGGTACTATACCAAGGTTTTTGTAGACCCTAAGAACGAAAATATTCTGTACTGTCCCAATGTGAACTTTATGAAAAGCCGCGATGGGGGTAAAACCTTTCAATCGCTCAGAACACCCCACGGCGATCATCACGATCTGTGGATCGATCCGGAAGACGGAAAAAGAATGATCGTAGCTGACGACGGCGGCGCCCAGGTCAGTTTTGATGAGGGTAATACTTGGAGTACATATTTGAATCAACCCACAGCTCAACTTTATCGCGTAAGCACCGACAACGCTTTTCCGTATCGGGTATTGGTGGCGCAACAAGACAATTCAACCCTGCGCATCCGTTCCTCTACTTATGGTTCTTATATTGGGGAACAAGATGCGGAGTCGACCGCCGGTTCAGAGAGTGGCTATGTAGTAGCGGATCCCCTTAATCCCAACATTGTATACGGGGGAAATTACGGCGGATACCTTTCACGCTATGATCATACGACCGGAGAGAATCGAGCCATTTCAGTGTGGCCCGATAATCCAATGGGGGCTGGTGCCGATGTTTTAAAATATCGTTTTCAGTGGAACTTCCCCATCTTTTTCTCACCCCATAATCCAAAAAAATTATACTGTGCCGGCAATGCCCTCTTCGCAACCGAGAACGAAGGGGCCAGTTGGACACAGCTATCTCCGGACCTGACCACCAACGATAAGACGAAACAGTTTTCGAGTGGGGGCCCCATTACTAAGGATAACACTTCGGTAGAATACTATTGTACAATATTTACTGCTACAGAAAGCGCCCTGGAAAAAGATTGTATCTGGACGGGTAGCGACGACGGACTTGTTCATCTGACTCGCGATGGTGGAAAAAACTGGAGCAACGTTACGCCTGCAAATGCACCGGCGTTGATGATGTGGAATGCAATAGAGATAGACCCCTACAAAAAAGGAGCGGTCTATATTACAGGCACCCGATATAAGTTAGACGATTACACTCCTTATATCTACAAGACCGAAGATTATGGTAAAACCTGGAAGCTGCTTACCGCGGGTATTGATAAAATGCATTTTACGCGCGTAACCAGGGCCGACCAAAAGCGCCCCGGACTTTTATATGCCGGTACCGAGTTTGGTATGTACATCAGTTATGATGATGGTAAAAACTGGCAGCGCTTTCAACAAAATTTACCTATTACACCCGTCACGGATATTACCATAAAAAATAACGACCTGGTCGTGGCCACGCAGGGCCGCTCTGTTTGGATCATTGACGACCTCTCGATGGTGCAACAATTAGATAATGGTATTACCAACAAAAAGCTGCATGTGTATCAACCCAACCCTGCGTTTCGGGTAGCTCCTGCTCAAAGCCGGTGGGGTGCAAATATTTCACTTCCCAATAATGCAGCGGCTAATCCGCCGAAAGGGGCCGTCATTAATTTTTATAGCCATCAGATCACAGACAGTAGTAAGGCCTCGGTTGCCATTTTTAGTACTGATGGAAAAGAGATTAGTCGCACTAGCACCGAATCAAAGAACAACCCAATCAAGTTAAATAAAGGACTCAATCGTTTTGTATGGGACCTGCAATATCCAGCTGCCGAAAAACTGGATGACTTGATTTTATGGAATGGGGTGCCTGGAACAATTACGGCGCCCCCCGGAACGTATTATGCAATGGTAACAGTAGACAATGATTCTGTTCGGGCGCCTCTGCAATTGGTGGCAGACCCTAACTATCGCTGCTCTTTAGAAGACTATACTGCGCAGTTTGTCTTTTTGCAACAAGTGCAAGGCACCTTTAATGAAACCATTAAGGCAATAAAAAATATTCGTCAGGCTCGCAACCAGCTAAAGGATTTTGTACAGCGCCAGGGAAAGTCTTGCCCTAAAGAGCTTAGCCAGTTATCAGATAGTTTGATAAAAGCGATGACGACCATTGAGGAGCAATTACACCAGACCAAGGCAAAAAGTGGCCAAGATGTGCTCAACTATCCTATACGTTTAGATGATAAATTGAGTGGCGTCTTCGATATGGCGAGTAGTGGCAATATGGCCCCTCCGCAACAAGCCCGCGATGTCTATGCGGTATTGGCAAAAGAGGTAGATGGGGCCACCCGCCAATTAAATCAACTGCTCGAAGAAGGGCTCAAGGCCTTTAACAATATGGTAAAAGAAAAAGGCTTGCCGGTAATCGTATTGCATTAAGGTAATGCTGCCTCGCAAAACTATTGCACTAATAGATAGTAGAGCGGAAAACCAATCGTGATATTAAAAGGAAAGGTAACCCCCAGGGCCATGGGTATGTAAAGCCCGGGATCTGAATCGGG
>Ga0078894_10000856_pt1 | contig 21811 bp, 22 predicted proteins | sample LauGreSu1BDMLBSD_2_FD_67506 | JGI IMG/M metagenome (GOLD analysis project Ga0078894, IMG submission 67506) | Freshwater lake microbial communities from Lake Michigan, USA - Su13.BD.MLB.SD (version 4) (version 4) | ecosystem: Environmental > Aquatic > Freshwater > Lake | place: Lake Michigan... | reverse complement strand
CGTCGTGGGCGTCATTGGTGCGCGCCGAGCGGCGGCGTAGATCGGTCTCGACGGCCGTCTCCAGACGCATCGGCTGCACTGCCACGACCGCCCCCAGCCCGCCACCGACGACGGCGAGCCACCCAAGGAGCTGTGCGGTACGGGACGCGACGGTGAGACGCATTGGCATAGCATAGCGATCCACGGGGCACGCGCCGTCAAGCGATTGTCGGATCTGTGTCGTCGTTTCCCTGAGGGGGCTCGATGGTCGGGAAACCTGACGCACGCCGTGGCGTAGGGCCGGTACCGCGGGTTACCTCTCTGCGGCCCGCCTTCCTTCGTCCGCCTGTGCCGATCGCCTTGCCCCTTACGCCAGTGTCCCTTCCGGATAGATCGACGCTGATCGCCGCCCAGGCGCTCACCCGCCGCTACGGGGCTGTCACGGCACTCGATGCGCTGACCGTGACGATCGCTCCGGGCATCACCGGTCTGGTCGGCGCGAACGGTGCGGGCAAGAGCACCTTCGTGAAGATTCTGCTGGGGATTGTCGAGCCCAGCGGTGGGAGCGCCGAGGTGATGGGGCGCCATGTGGTGACGGAACGCGAGGAGATTCGCGCGCTGGTGGGATACATGCCCGAGCATGATTGCCTGCCTCCAGACATGAGCGCCACGGAGTTCGTGAGCTTCATGGCTCGGTGCAGCGGGCTGCCGGCCACGGCGGCGCGGGAGCGCGCCGCGGAAGTGCTGCGACACGTCGGGCTATTCGAGGAGCGGTATCGTCCCATGGGGGGCTACAGCACGGGCATGGCGCAGCGCGTGAAGCTCGCACAGGCGCTCGTGCACGATCCGCGCCTCCTCATTCTCGACGAGCCCACCAACGGGCTCGATCCCGCGGGGCGCGACGAGATGCTGGCGCTCATCTCACGGACGGGGCGTGAGTTCGGCATCTCGGTGCTGGTCTCGTCGCATCTGCTCGGTGAACTCGAGCGTGTGTGTGATCGCATCGTGCTGATCGAGCAGGGGCGCCTGTTGCGCGAGGCACAGGTGGGGGCGCTCACCAGCGAAACGGGCACCATCGTGATCGAGCTGGACGCCGAGGCCTTCGCGGTCAATGCCTTCACCGCGCGCCTGAGCGCCCGCGGATTGCTGGTGCAGGTGGAGCGGCAGCGGGTGCTGGTGGAAATTCCCGACGGGTCGAACGCCGACGCGGTGCGTGACGTGTACGATGCCGTGCGCGATGCGGCGCATGCCGCGGATGTGGGGTTGCTGCGGCTCGAACGTCGCCGTGGTCATCTTGCCGATCTCTTTGCGGCGGCTGCGTCATGAGTAAGCCGGCCAGCATGACGCGCGACTCCGTGATGCGCGGGGGTGCCGCGAGTACCATCCACGATCTCGGATACCGCCGTTACGACGGCCCGCGCGACGGCGCGCGCGGCGCGTTCCGTACGCTCTTCTGGCAAGGGTTCCGCACCATGTTCGGGGTGGGGCGTCCGTGGAAGTCCAAGGCCGTGCCGGTGTTCGTGGTCGTCGTGAGCATGTTGCCGTCGCTGGCGTCGGTGGTGGCCGTGGGTGCGTCACAGGGGCAGATCCCGCTGCAGTATGCGGGCGTGTATGCCGCGCAGCTCGTGCTGTTCCTGCTGTTCAGTGCCGCGCAGGCGCCGGAGATGCTCAGTCGCGACCAGCAGCATCGGGTGCTGCCGCTCATCCTCACGCGCAACGTGACGCGCACGAGCTATGCGCTGGCGCGCCTGGCCGCGATGTTTACGGCGATGTTTCTCGTGTGCCTGGCGCCGCTGCTGGTGTTGTACCTCGGGGAGATCGGGGTGGCGAAGGTGCCGTCGGAAACCTTCGCAGACATGGGCGGCAAGATCGGGCCCGTGCTGCTCATGGCCACGCTCGCGGCCATGGTGTATTCCACGGTGAGTGCGGCGCTGGCCAGTTGCACGCCGCGCCGCGCGTACGCGACGGCCTCGATCATCGGCCTGTTCCTCGTGTCGACAGCGATCGCGCTTGGCCTGCGTGATCTGGCGGCGGTGCCGAACGAAGTGAACGAGTTGATCGACCCGCTGCGTGCACTTGGCACGCTGGCCATGGTGCTCTTTGGTGAAACCACGCGTGGCATGGAGCTCAATCCGCCACCGCCGGTTGCGGCGTTCATCGCGGTGTTCGTCATCATTGCTGCAGGTGCCACCACGGTGTTGGTGTGGCGGATGCGCCGGGTCACGGTATGAGTGCACCCTCCAGCGCACGCGCAGCGGTGGGTGCCACGCCGCTGGTGTTCGAAAACGTCTCGCACTGGTACGGCGATGTGGTGGCGGTGAACAACATCACCGCGGCGGTGGAGGCAGGTATCACCGGCCTGCTCGGTCCCAACGGCGCGGGGAAGACCACGCTGCTGCAGCTGGCGGCCGGGTTGATGCCCCCGAGTGGGGGCGAGGTGCGCGTATTCGGCGAGTCGCCGGTGGAGAAGCCGGAGATCTTCCGGCACGTGGCGCTGGTGCCGGAGCGTGAGGCGCTGCCGGGGATGCTTTCCGCGCGTGCGTTCGTGGAGGCGCGCGCCACGCTGTTGGGCATGCGTGATGTGAAGGGTGCGGCACAGCGCGCGCTGGAGCTGGTGGAGATGGACACCGTGGCGGACCGGCGGGTGCACGGATTCTCCAAGGGGATGCGTCAGCGCACCAAGCTGGCGGCGGCGCTGGTGCATGAACCGCGGCTGGTGCTCCTGGACGAGCCGTTCAACGGACTCGACCCGCGTCAGCGGCTGCACATGATGCACCTGTTGGAGGCGCGGGCGGCAGACGGTACGGCGGTGCTGCTGTCCAGTCATATTCTCGAGGAGATCGAGGGGGTGGCCTCGCGCATTCTGGTCATGCTCTCCGGACGGTTGGCAGCCAGCGGCGATCATCGCACGCTGCGTCGCATGATGACTGACCGACCACACACGGTGCGCCTCCGCGCGAGCAACGTGCGCGTGCTGGCGGCACGTCTGGTCGCGCAGCCATCGGTGATGGGCGTCGAGGTGGAGAGCACCGACGCCCTCGTGGTTCGCACCACGGACTACACGGCGTTTTCGCGGTTACTGGTACGCGCCGCGCACGGAGAGGGCGGCGAGGCGCCGGTCACGCTGTACGATGTACAGCCCACCGACGAATCGCTGGAGCACGTGTTCGCCTATCTGGTGGAGCGTTGACGATGGCCGCGAATATGGCGCCTGCAGGTAACCGGGCCGTCTCCGCCTTCGGTCCGGTCTCGTTCGTGCAGACCGCGCGGGTGCTCATTCGACTGGCGTGGGCGCGCACCGGGTCGCCGGTGCTGGTGTTGGGGATCGCCGCGCTCCTGTTGCTTCCCATGGTGTTCGGGCTCGTGTTCGCCAGTCGCGGCGCGTTGTCGGGTGATCCGGTGGATTTCCTGATGGGGCGCTACGACAGCCTGGTGGCGGGGCTCGCCACTCCGCTGATTGCGCTGCTCCTCGGTACCAGCGCCTTCAGTGCGGAGACAGACGACGGGACGCTGTTGTATCTCGTCACCACCACCACACCGCGGTGGTGGATCGTCGCGTCGCGCGTGCTGTTTGCCTCGGTGCTGACCGGCCTCCTCTCTGCCGTTGCGGTGCTCGGCACCGGGCTGATTGCGGTAAGCACGAGTAATCCCGAGCAGGTGGTGAGCGCGTACACCATCGCCGTGTTCTACGGCGGGGTGACCTATGCCGCGTTGTTCACCATGCTGGCGCTCGTCACGCGTCGCGCGCTGGTATCGGGGTTGGTGTACGTCCTCTTCTGGGAGGGCGCCCTGAGCCAGACCTTTCAGGGCTTGCAGTATCTCAGCATCCGCAAGTGGACGGCGGCGGTGGCGGAATCGCTCACGCCGTCGGGGAGTGACCGCGTGGGGCCCTCGCTCCCCTATGCGCTCGTGGCCGCCCTCGTGCTGGTGAGCGTTACGGTGTACCTCGGCGGCCGCCGCCTGCACCGCCCGCGCATATCCCGCATCGGGACGTAAGCGGACGCAGCGCGCTCAGCGGGTGGTGCTTGCCATCGCCGCACGCAGCTCCAGATCAGGCAGCACCTTCCGGAGTACCGCGTCCACGCGGGTGAGTCGGTCGGCAGGATTGCGCTCGACCAGCAGCTGATAGCGTGGCTCGTGCTCGAGATCGATCATCGAGGCGATCGACCAGGCAAGTTGCGCGGGGTCGTCGGGTAACGATGGCAACGGACCGCTGGTGCCATTGAGGGTGTGCACTGCTTTCACCACCCGCTTGAAGTGCTGGGCCACGTCGTCGGCCGCCACGGCGAGGGCGACGGGGCTGCCGCGTGGTGTATCGTTTACGAACGACACCTCGGCCACGTGGTACGGCGCCGCGTCGTCTACGAAGGCCTCGAGGGCGACACGCTCACGCCCCGTGACGAGAATGTTGGCGCGACCGTCCGGCAGCATCTCCACCTCGGTCACCTCCGCTACGCACCCCATGCGCCCGGCAGGGATCGCACGCTCCGGCACGCCGCTGATCCCGGTGAGAATGCCGAAGCGTGAATCGCCGGCGCGCACGTCGGCGAGTAATTGCCGATAGCGCGGTTCAAAGAGGTGCAATGGCAGCGTCGTGCCCGGGTAGAGCACGACGCCCAACGGAAAGATCGGAAGACGAAGGTCGGCCATCACCGAAAGGTGGCGACGCGATCCACGGCGTGCCGGTGAGAGCGGAACCCGTCGACATCGCCACGACCGACGGCAATCAGGGCCGTGATGGTGGCATGCGCGGGGATGCTGAGCAGTGCCTTCACCTGATCGGCCTGAAAGCCGAGCATCGGCGAGGTGTCGAAGCCTTCACTCTTGGCGATCAACAGCAGATACCCGAGGGCGATGTTGGCCTGCGCATTGGCCCACACGGCACGCGCCTCCGGGGGCATGCCGCCGAAGGTGTTTTCGAGCATGGCCACGGTGGCGGCCTTCTTGTCGGCCGGGAGGTCGGGATGCACCACCTCATCGAGATGCGACATGGTGTCTTCCATGTCGGCATACAACACGATCAGGACTGGGGCTCCGCTCACCTGCGCCTGTCCATAGGCCGCGTCGCGGAGCTGGTCCTTGGTGCCCTGATCGCGGACCACCACGAAGCGCCACGGCTGGAGGTTGAACGCCGAGGGGGCCCGACCGGTCAGGGTGAGGAGGGTGCGGACCTCGTCATCGGTGACGGGCGTGTCGCGGTAGCGGCGGACAGAATGGCGCAGGAGGGCCGCATCGGCAGCGCTGAGTCGGGGAGCCTGGGCGCCGTCCTCGGCTGTGGGCAGGGACGCGGCGGGCGTTTCGTTCTGTAGCATCTTAGTTATGTCCTGTTGTGATACTGGTGTTTGTCAAAACAAGCTTCAACCGAGCGGAAGCGTTCCACGCTTGCGGTTGGGTTAGCGGCTCGGGCACTTCTTCTTGATTCCCTGGAGCAGCGCCGTGAGGTGGCGGCGCTCCTCGTCGGCCAGCCCTTCGAACATGGCCCCCTCGGCTTGGGCCACGTGGGGCGCGACATCCGCCAGCAGGTGACGCCCCTTCTCGGTGAGCGCCGTGTGGACCACTCGACGGTCCTTTTCGTCTCTGTTTCGAGACACCAACGCGGCAGAATCAAGCCTGTCGAGCATTCTGGTGACATCCGGACCAGGTGCGGCCAAATGTCGCCCAAGCTCGCTGCAGCCGGCCCCCGACCCTGACAGACGGTCGATCACCACGAGCAGTTCGAACTGCGCCGCGGTGAGCCCGAACGGTTCAAGGGCCCGTGACAGGGACCGCTCGACGTGCGCCGCGGCGGCGCGAAGCGCGTACACCGTGCTGGCCACGCAAGCCGCGGAGGTGCTGGTGGCGAGCTCATTGGGGGTGGAATTCATCTCACCACTTAATCTATCGTTGCAACGAGTATTGTCAAGGAACACGATGTCGGCCGCTACCAAAGGGGCAGTAGGCGGCATACATTGCACTCCCGCGTGCGGTCAGCGCGGACTGGCGCCGTCGCCAAGTGGTAAGGCAGGAGACTGCAAATCTCCCACCGTCGGTTCGATTCCGACCGGCGCCTCTCGGACCCGTTCGAACAGCCCGCTCCCATCTCTGGGGGCGGGCTGTCGTGTTTCCCGGGGGCATCTCCTCGGGCTTCGTTTGGGGGGGACCCGGGCCTACCAGCGTCAGATCTGTCGCGCGGCGTGCGCGGTCAGGCTCCCGCCCGCCCCGCATCGCGTCGCGGGGCCGCCTGCCGCATGAGATAGAGCGCCCCGAGTGATCCGGTGAGTATTGAACCGCTCAGCACGCCGACCTTGGCTGCGTCCAGCTGGGCCGCATCGGAGAAGGCGAGGCCGGCGATGAACAGCGCCATCGTGAAACCGATGCCCCCGAGGATGGCCACACCGAACAGACCGGCCCAGGTGCACTGCGCAGGGAGTTCGGCGACGCGCAGTCGCACCGCAATCCACGCCGCACTGAAGATGCCGATCGGCTTGCCAATCACGAGGCCAAGGGCGGTCGCCAGCACGGCCGGCTGCGTGGCAAAGCTGGCCACATCGGCCGGTAGTGTCACGCCGGCGTTGGCGAGAGCGAAGAGCGGGACGATGCCGAAGTTCACCGGACGTGCGAGGGCCGCTTCGATGCGCGCCTGCACGCTGTGCGATCCGCGCGATGGAACCGTGAAGGCCAGCAGGACGCCGGCAATGCTGGCATGCACGCCCGACTGGTACACCGCCACCCACAACAGCGCACCCAGGCACAGATACGGCGCCACGGCATTCACCCCCCGTCTGTTGAGCAAGAGGAGGGCGCCCATGAGCGCGATCGTGGCGGCCAGTGCGACGGTGACCACGCTCGGGGTATAGAACACGGCGATCACGATCACCGCGCCGATGTCGTCGGCAATGGCCAGCGCGGCGAGGAACACGCGCAGTCCCGGCGGGACGCGATCGCCGAGCAGGGCTACGATGCCGAGGGCGAAGGCGATGTCGGTGGCCATGGGGATCCCCCACCCCGGTACCGCTGGGGTGCCCGCGGCGACCGCCGTGTACACCAACGCCGGCATCACCATCCCGCCGAGTGCACCGACGATGGGCAGCGCCGACTTGCGAACCGACGCGAGCGCGCCGTCCTGGATCTCATACTTGATTTCGAGCCCGATCAGCAGGAAGAAGACCGCCATGAGGCCGTCATTGATCGCATGCAACAGCGACCAGCCGCCCACCTCGGCGTGCAGCACGCCCGTGTAACTGTTCTGCCATGGGCTGTTGGCCCACGCGAGCGCCAACGCGGCGCACGCCAACAATAGGAGGCCGCTGAGCGCCTGGCTCGGCGGCGGCGCCTGTTCGGAGACGTAGCCCTCTTCCACGATTCTGTCGGACATACCGGCAATGTACCCGGGCGGCAGGGCGATTTTCTGTGGGGTCCACCGGTGCTGGCCGGTTTCCGGAGGTCCCGGTCCTCGGACGGTGCCCCCGGCCTCCAGCTGGCGCGACGGCAGGGCGTATCTTGCGACTGTCCCGGCCAACGTGGGACATGCTGCCGTCTGATCGCATGGATGGTAGCGGATGGTTCGCCCGTGACGCGTTTGGTTCTCACTCGCATCGAACTCATGTCCGGCCCCCCTGTCGTGTCTCATCGATCGCCCTGGTCTGCCCCTCTGCTCCCGATGCCCCTGCTGGCGATGGGGGTGTTGTCGCTGGCGTCGCTGCTGGCCTCGCGCGATCTCGTCGCGCAGGAGCCCAAACCCACAGCCAGCGGTTGGCGCGATGCACAGGCCACCACGCTCGTGACCCGAGCGATCGAGCGCCGAGGCCTGCAGCTCGCCGACAGTTCGCTGCTCAGCTACCGCGCCACCGCCCACGGCTTTCTTGCCTTCCTGGCGCAGCTGGGGGAGGGCGTGATCATTCCGCCCAAGGTGGTGCAGAGCGAGGAGCTCGCGCTGTCGATCGCGTGGTGGCAGCCGGGGCGCAGTGCACAGCGCCTCATCGGGCGGCGCGACACCACGCTGCTGCCCGCCGATGTGGGGTACTATCGTGACCGCTACGGCGTGGTACTGGACAATCTTCCGGATCGGATCCGGCTGGGTGACGGACAGGATGTGCGGGACGTCCCACACCCGCTGGCCGCGGGCGCTCTCGGACTGTACGAGTACACCATGGGCAGCCCCCTGACGATCCGTATCCCCGGTCGTGAGATCCTGGTGGACGAAGTGAAGTTCCGTCCGCGTAACGGCAGCATGCCGTCGGCCATCGGGTCGGTGTATCTCGACCGCGAGACGGCGGCCGTGGTGCGTCTTTCCATGACCTTCACGCGTGCGGCGATCATCGACAAGCGGATCGAAACGCTCGTGGTGACGCTGGAGAACGGATTGGTACGGGAGCGCTACTGGTTGCCGCGACGGCAGGAAGTGGAAGTGTCGCGTGGCAGCACCTGGTTCGACATCCCAGCGCGCGGGATCGTGCGCGGCAAGTGGGAGATCTCCGGCTACGACGTGAACGAGCGCATTCCGCCGGCCACGATGCTCTTGCCGCGGTGGAGCAGTGCGCCCCGTGACTCACTGCGCGCGCATCCCTTCGCCGGGCGCATCATCGACGCGCTTCCGCCGGAGATTCAGATTGCGAGCAGCGAGGATGTGGTGCGTGCGCGCGTGCAGGCCGAGGCGGCGGTCCGCGCATCGATGCTGGCGCGTCCCGCCACGGCGAGTGTAACGGGGCGTGGCATCAGTGATTTGGCGCGGTTCACCCGTGCCGAGGGGTTGGCGCTGGGGCTGGGCGGTGCGCACAAGAGCAGCACGGGATTCATGGTCATGGCGCGCGCCCGCTACGGCTTGGCTGACGAGCAGTTCAAGGGGCATGTAGCAATCGGTCGGGCACCGGCTTTCGGTCGGTTGCCCACATTGCAGCTGTTCGTCGAGCGCGACTATCGCGATCTCGGTATGGCCGAGCGTGCAGGGGTCACCAACTCCCTCGCCTCGATGCTCTTCTCGAGTGACTACACCACGCAAGTGGATACGCGCGCGGTCGGCCTGCTCTACAAGCGGTCGCCCGTCAGTGCCTTCACCTGGCGTGTCGCGGCCGAACGTGATGCGCCCACCCGCGTGACGGGTTCCGGGTGGCAGCGCACCTTCGCTCCTACCCTCGATGCGTGGGCGCTCGAGGGCGCGCGCCTTGAGGTCAGCGGGGCCGGTGGTACGGTGCCACGCGACGCCATGGCGCGCCGCTCCACGTGGATGCTGTCGGCGAGTGTCGGAGCCTACGACGGACAGGCGACGCGTGCGGTGCGTCCATTGGTGGCGCGCGCGCAGGCGCAGTGGCAGCTCACACAACCGCTCGGTCGCGACCGTGCGCTCGTGGTGCACTCGATTGCCGGCCTTGCGGGTGGGCGTGATCTGCCGCCGCAGTGGTTGGTATTTGCCGGCGGACCGTGGTCGGCGCCCGGATACGACTGGCATCGCTTTGGCTCGCGCGCCCTCCTGTCGCAGCGCGTGGAGCTGCGCACGCCGGTGCGCGGCCCGTCCCTCCCGCTCGGGCGGTTCGGCACGTCACCGCCACATGTGACGCTGGCGCCCTACCTGCAGGCGATGGCCACGGCATCGGGTGTTGCCGAGCGACCCACCGTGGCCGGCGTCTATCCGTCGGCGGGACTCGGTGTGTTGTTCTTCTATGACCTCGTCCGCGCCGACGTGGGGCGCGGCCTTCGTAACGGTGCCTGGCGATTCTCGATCGACATCGACCGTTCGTTCTGGGGGATTCTCTGAGCCGCCCGCCGTTGGCCACCGCCAAGCCGTATGACAAGGCGTACTTCGACAAGTGGTATCGCCATCCGCAGCATCGCGTGAAGTCGCCGGTGGAGCTCGCTCGGCAGGTGGCGTTCGTACTGTCCACCGCCGAGTTCGTGCTGGGGCGCCCGGTGCAGAGTGTGCTCGATGTGGGGTGTGGCGAAGGACAGTGGCGCGCTGCGTTACGTGCCCATCGGCCGCGTCTTCATTACACCGGCGTGGATCCGAGCGCGTATGCGGTCGAGCGTTATGGCCGGACCCGCAATCTTCACCTTGGCGGCATCGAGTCTCTGGAAACGCTGCCGCTCCGTGCCGAGTACGATCTGGTGGTGTGCTGTGGGATGCTGAACTATCTCACTCCATCGCAGCTCGCCCGTGGTGTGGCGCAGGTGGCGCGCTTCACGGGGGGCATGGCGTATCTCGAACTATTCACCAGTGAGGATGCGTTCGAGGGCGATACCAACTGGCCGGCGCCGAAGCCGGCGCGTTGGTATCGAGGTCTGATGCAGAAGGCGGGACTGTGCCCGATCGGGATGCAGTGCTACGTGACGCGTGAGGCCACCTCGCGCGTCTCGGCGCTGGAGCGGGTGTAGGTTCGTGACATGAGCCTCGACTATTCGATTCTGTGGTTTCTGGGGGGCGCGCTCGCTGGCGCGGCCGTGACCTTTCTGGTGTTTCGGCGCCTCGCGGCCTCGGAGACGGCGCGCGCTGTGAGTGTGACCGTGGCCGAAGGCGAGGCGCGCGCTCGCGCGACGGAAACGGTCCTGCGCGAGCAACTTGCCCGGCACGAGGCGGAGCGTGCGCTCACGATGCGGCATGGCAATGTGGCCGAGCTCTTGGCGCCCATTCGCGATACGCTCGCGCGTTACGACGAGGTACTGGCGCAGCTGGGCCGGGCCCAGGCGCAGGTGGCAGGGCAAATCGGTGAGCGGCTCGACGCGGTGGTCCTGTCGGGTGAGTCCCTCCGTCGTGAGACCCAGCAGCTGTCACAGGCCCTGCGGTCCCCCAGCGTGCGTGGGCAGTGGGGGGAACTGCAGCTGCGCCGCGTGTGCGAGCTGGCGGGGATGCTCGCGTACTGTGACTTCGAGCCGCAGGTCACGGTACGGAGCGACGAGGGCGTGCAGCGCCCGGATCTGGTTGTGCGGTTACCCGGGGACCGCCAGCTGGTGGTGGATGCCAAGGCCCCGCTGGCGGCGTATCTCGAGTCGATGGCCGCACCAGACGAACGCACGCGCAGTGCGCGAATGGCGGAGCATGCGGCGCAGGTGCGCGCACACGTGCAGAAGTTGAGCGCCAAGAGATACTGGGCGCAGTTTGCGGATGCGCCGGATTTTGTGGTGTTGTTTCTTCCGGGTGAGGCGTTCTTCGCCGCGGCGCTCGACGCAGACCCCTCGCTCCTCGAGGCGGCGCTGGGGGAGCGCGTGTTGCTGGCCACGCCCACGACGCTGATCGCGCTGCTCAAGGCGGCGGCCTATGGCTGGCGTCAGGAGCGCGTCGCCGATGAAGCGGCGCAGGTGGCCGCATTGGGGCGCGAGTTGCACGAGCGGCTGACCGTGTTCGACGAGCAGCTCACGGAACTGGGGCGCGGACTGCAGCGCGCGGTCATCGCCTACAACCGTGCGGTCGGGAGCCTCGAATCGCGGGTGCTGGTGAGTGCGAGGAAACTCGGGACGATGAGCGGCGCGGCGGGTGAGCTGGCCGAGGTGCCCGCGCTGGAGGCGGCCGTGCGCGGCGTCGACGCTGCTGCGATCGACGCTGGTGCGATCGATGCTGCGCACCAATAGCGCACTCTAGAGCGAGCCAAGCAGATCGTCGATGGCTTTCCGGTCTGCGTCTTCCAGCGGCTCGGCGCCGTGGATAATGCGCTGCAGGATGTCGACCGCTTCGGCCGCCAGATCATCCGGGTGGCGGCGATCTTTGGCGAAGCGCACGATGTGCCCGAGCAGGATCGTCTCGAAAGGCGCCTCCTCCTCGTCCCCATCCTCGTCATCGTCGTCGTCTTCGTCTTCGTCGTCGTCCGCATCGAGGACCGATTCGTAGCTCGGGATGCTCTCCTTCCACGGCTCGGCGTCGTGCGCGTCCGACTCCAGCAGCGCGCGCGGTACGAGCGCAAACAGACGGCACTGCAGCCCCGGATCCTCTTCGTAGGCAAAGAGCCCAAGCGGCACGGGTTCATCGAAGAGATGCAGATCCATGAGACGAGCGATCGCCTCGGCGGGCATGGCACTGCGCGCGACCATGCGCCCATCGATGTAGGCCGCGAGCGCTGAGGAGTCCGGCGCACGCGGTTCATCCAGATGGGCGATACGCACCGCTACGGGTTCCCGTGTGGTGACGAAGATCGCCGGGCGGGCTTGGTCGCCGTCGTCCTGAGAGGCGTCGTCGTCAGTGGGATCGAATTCGTCGGCGGACATCGGCAGGGCTCACTGGAGGCGATCAGGACAGCGGTGACCTTGGCAGGTTAGGCACCGGAGCGTCGCCCCGGAAGGGGACGGGCGGCTCGGATCGGAGCCCGCTCAGGACGGACTTCCTACCTCGGTCACGTCGGTTTGCTCAAAGACCGTCCCCAGCCAATGCAGGACCGGCCAGAGTTCCAGCACGATGATGGTACTCGCGAGGACCGTGGCCAGCAGCACCGACCACCCGCCCCAGTCATTGGTCAACCAGAGCACCAACCCTCCAACCCCAACGGGAAAGACCAGCGCCACCGCGGCCACGAGCGTGGTGGCGCCAGTGGTCAGCAGATTCTGCCCCATCGTCTCGAAACCACGGGTCTCGGTGCCCAGCCGCACCCACGCGGGGAAGAGCAGAGCCGTGCCGTTCTGGATGGTGAACATGAGCGCATTGAACGCGGGAACCCCCACCACCACTGAGGCCAGTATGGGGATCGTCACGCCCGTCTCCAGATACGCTTGCGGGTCCTGTACGAACATCGCGATGGGCACCGTCATGAGCGACCACACCGTAATGGAGTGCAGCAGCGTGACGGCAGCGATCTCGGCGGTCACGATCCGCCAACCCGAGAGCGGATAGGTCTTGAGTACCGTGAGGCGCGGCAGATCCAGTCGCAGGTCGAAGCGCATCCACAGCGGACCGATAAACAACAGCATCGCGCCCCAACCGACGGTCACGCCCACGAACGCATCGGCGGCCTTCGTCGACGCTGCCCGTGTCGCGAAGGCGAGTACGGCGAGGCCTACCACAAACGAGATCACCTGCGTCTTCCACGATCCCCCACGCAGCGCGGCCACCACGTTCTTCCAGGCGATGGCCACTTCCGGACGTCCCTGCAGCGAGAGCGACGGCACCTTCACCAGCGTGCCTTTCTTCGAGCGCGCCTGTCCCATTTGCGAGGCGCGGAAGCGCTGCAGCACCTCGGCGCGGTAGGCAGTCGCCTCGACGGCGGCTTCCTCGAAGGCGTGATCGAGCCGGATGATCCACAGATAGTGGACGAGGACCACTGCGAGTGCCCAGGCAAGGCTCATCGCCCAGGCCGGGGTGCCGGCGGTCACGATGGGATCGAGGATCATCTGCACCGGTCGCAACGCGGCCGCCGGCACGGGGGCCTGCAGCGCTGCGGCAACGGCCGTAACAAGCGTCTTGATGCCACTCACGCTGGCGATGCGGAGCGCTGTCCAGTCCGCGGCGACACCGTACGCCACCGCGGCAACGAGCGCACAGAAGACGGCGACGGGGATGATCGCGCGGCGCCGTCCGGCGGTCCCGTGCTCGATCGCACTGGAGCGCACGATCGACGCGCCCACCCGGTGCATGGACAGGGTGGAGAAGAGCATCCACCATCCCACCGCGCGCTCCCACGTGGAGAGCTCTGTGGCGTCACCGCGGAAGATGACGCTGAACACGATCGTATTCACGAAGATCGCGAGCTGCATGCGCAACAGCTTGGTGTGCACCAGGCCGCGCCGCGTGATGGGGGCGCTGAACAGGAACTGCACCTCGGCCGGCGTGAAGGCGAGTGCACTGCGGTCCGCACCGAAAATCCACCAGCGCGCTGACAAGAGCAGGAGCACCGCGCTCCCGACAATTCGCGTGACATCGGAAAGGAGCAGCGAATTGAGAGGCGCGCTTCCCCCCCGCGTATTGCGGAAGAGCGCCCACCAGAGGTACAACGCGCCGAGGAGCACGGCGACGATGTAGCGCGGGCTACGCGCGCGCAGCGCCTGCGAGCGCAGCCGGTTGATGAAGGCGTGCCAATACAGGTACAGCATGGCGCGCGCAGGGGCTGGGCGGCGTGCGTTCCCCGGTTCTGGGACCGATAGCGCCCCGGGCGACAGCTCAGGCGCCATCGAGGACATCGTCGCCGGTCAGTGCGATGAATACTTCCTCAAGGGTACGGCCGGCCAGTGCCGGTCGTGACGATACGATCTCCTCGATCGTGCCGAACGCCATCATTTCTCCACGACGGATCACCAGCAGGCGTGTGCACAGCTCTTCGACCAGATGCAGCAGGTGCGAGCTGAGGATCACCGCCGTGCCTTCCCGGGCGCGGGCGGCAATCGTCTCCTTCATGCGCCGGATGCCCACCGGATCGAGTCCGGTCAGGGGCTCGTCGAGCAGGACGGCTGCCGGCCGATGCAGCAGCCCGCAGGCGATCGCCAGCTTCTGCTTCATGCCACGCGACAGCTCTGTGGGGAGCGCGTCCTTCTTGGCGGTGAGTTCGAGTTCGTCGAGGAGCGCCGGAATGCGCGGAGCGGCATCGGGTACCCCATACAGGCGCGCCACGAACCGGAGATGCTCGGTGACCGTGAGGTAGTCGAACAGCTGTGGTTCGTCGGGGATGAAGGCGAGGCGTGCCTTGGCCGCCACCGGATCCTGTTGCAGGTCCACACCGGCAATGCGGATACTGCCCGACGTGGGCTGGAGGATTCCGGCGAGCGCGCGCAGCGTGGTGGTCTTGCCCGCGCCATTTGGGCCCACGAGCCCCAGCACATCGCCCGGTGCGACGTGAAAGGAGAGCGATCGGACCGCGACCATGTCGCCGTACATCTTGGTGTAACCGGAAACGTCGATCACGTGGACCGGGTCAGGGAGGTTCAGGGAAAGACGAGTGGCGCCGTCAGTGTGGTGGACAAGATGGCACCGGCGGCGAGACAGCGCTCGGTGGTGGTGTTGCGGGCCGCGGCCACGGTGCCGGCCGCCGCGCCTCCCGCGGCCCCGATCACGGCGCCCCGGGTACCGCCCCCGATGACCCGCCCCAGAAGGCCGCCGATGACCGCACCAGCAATGACCTTGCCCTGATCACTGCCGCCCTTCGACACCCTGCGTTCGGTGATCGGTCCCTCGGAGATGCGCACGGTGCCGTCGGCTGGGACGAATTGGCCCTCGATCTGGACCCCCCGCAGGCGGAAGGCGAAGTCCCCCTCGGCGGGTGCCTGAGCGAGCTCCACCAGCACCGGTGTGCCCGCCGGGAGCGCGACCCCGTCGGGGCCGGTCACGGTCTGTCCGAGCGCCACGACGAACCGGTCACCGGGTCGGTTGGCGATGTTGCAGATCGGCGCATTGGTGGGTCCGGTGAGCTGTACACCGGCGGCGAGTCCGCGCGGCCGCACATCGGACGGCGTGCCCGTTGCTACCGGAGCAGCCGCCGGCGCGGGGGATTGCGCGGTCACCGCCGGTGCGCCGGCAGCGGGTTGGGTTGTCGGCGCCGGCACTGGGGGACGCATGGGCCGAGCCCGTGGAGGCGCCTGGCGTGGTGGCTCAGGCGATGATGCCATGGGGGTGGTCAGGGCCGTGTCGCCGATCGCGACCTGGGGCGTCGCCGATGCCGCGCGCATGAGGTCGCGCGACCGCGCCGAATCGACGGCACGTGCGGCTTCGCGGTCCGTACGCCCCCGCTCCTCAGCGCCTCCGCAGCCGGTCAACAGCCCCGCCGCCGACAGGCAGAGGGCAGGCCATAGCACTAACCATCGGCGACGGGGCGGCAAGCGAGTTTCGTACATGGACAGGGCACCCCTGCGGGCAAGTTGCTTCATGGAACGGACGAGACGCCGAAAGCGGCCTCTCATCATGGTTGCCGACGGGAGCCGCGCTCTGAACTGTACGCCGGAGTTGGTCCCGCGTTCCCGCCCCCCGTCTGCCCTGGGTGCAGGTTACTGCGAGTTCCGATCGGTTGCGCCTGTGGGCAAGGTAGCTCAGTACGCCTTGCGAAGCGGCTGCGCGATGTTGGAAACCAGGGAATCGCGCTTCGAGGTCGCCAGCGCCTCGGCGTTACCCGCGCGCTCCGGCGTGTCGGAGAACGGGAGCAGAATGGAGATGCGGCGATTGGCCGGCGCGAGCGGATTGCCGAGCACCCGCGGCTTGGTGTCGGCGTAGCCGCGCACCTCGGCCACACGGCCAGGCGCTACGCCAGCGGACTGCAGCACGCGTCGCGCGGCATTGGCGCGATCAGTAGACAGCTCCCAGTTGGTGTAGGCCGCGTCCTGGCCAAACTTGGCCCCATCGGTGTGCCCCTCGAGCGCGACCGGATGGTCGATCGTGGCAAGCTCCGCTCCCACGAGCTGCAGGGTGAGCATGGTCGCCACGTTCATGCGCGACGATCCAAGCGGGAAGTACACATCGCCGCGTCCCGATTCGACGAGTTCGATGCGCAGTCCCTCGCGCGTGACCTGCACGTCGACTTCGGCCTTCAGGCGCCTGAGGGAATCGCTGGCTGCGAGCTTCGCAAGGATCGCCTTGCGCAGTGTCTCGAACTGACGCTGTTCGGTGCTGCGCACGATCATGCGCAGCGGCGTCTTCTGGATCGGACTGGGTGCACTGCCGGTGCTAAGCGGGCTCGCGCCCGCACCGAACCCTCTCTTGTAGCCCACAGGGTTGGCGAAATAGCCCTCAATGGCCTGTTTTGTCCTGTCGTCCATGCCGAGGATCCACATCACCATGAAAAAGGCCATCATGGCGGTCACGAAGTCGGCATAGGCGACCTTCCACGAGCCGCCGTGGTGTCCACTGCTCCGCGCGATCTTCCGTTTGACGATCACGATCTTCTTTCCGCCGCGGACTGCCATGGCTCACGCGGCCTTTTTCCGCGTGAGCGCTTCGAGTTCGCTGAAGCTCGGGCGCTCGTGTGGTTCGATATTGCGACGCGAGAACTCCACGGCCGTCATCGGCGCGTCACCGCGGGCGAAGGACAGCAGCGCGGTGCGGATGCAGAGCATGTAATCGTGCTCGGCGTGGATACGTGACTCCATGGCCTTGGCGATCGGGCCGAAGACGCCGTAGGCCAGCAGGATGCCGATGAACGTGCCAACAAGGGCCGCGGCCACCTTCTCGCCGATTTCGGAGGCCGCACCACCGATTGAGCCCATGGTGATGATCACACCCAGCACAGCGGCCACGATGCCGAAGCCCGGCATCGCATCACCCACGGTGGTGACGGCGTGCGGCACGAGCATCTGCTCATGGTGGTGCTTCTCGAGGTCCACATCGAGAATGTCGGCGAGATTGTGGTCTTCGACCGTTCCGGTAAGTAGCACCTTGAGCGTATCGCAGAGGAGCGCAACTGCATGGTGATTGTCGGTGAACGACGGGGACTTTTGGAAGATGTCGCTCTTCTCGGGTTCCTCGATGTGCGACTCGAGCCCTACGAGGCCATCCTTGCGGGCCTTCTGGAACACCTCGTAGAGTACCTGCAGCAATTCCGCATAGGCCTTGGCCCCGTACGGATTTGGCTTCAGGAGCCCCAGCAGTTGCTGCATGCACCCCTTCAGCACCGCTGGGGGGTTGCCGATGATGAGTGCGCCGAGGCCGGCACCGCCGATAATGATGAACTCCGTCGGCTGCCAAAGCACGGCAATCTTGCCATGATGCATGACATAGCCACCAATGACCGAGCCGAACACGATGACGAGTCCGATAATGACGAACACGCGAGGCGTTCCGTGGTTCGAGTGAGAACTTCAGGGACCGGCGAGCCGCTGCACCCGATTGGGGCAGAGCGATGGCTGACCATTCATGACGAACTGCTGCGCGGTTTGGCTCATGCGATCAGCAATCGCATGGCGACGTTCGCGGCCGCTGCGGAGGAGCTCGACGCGCGGGTCGCGCCGAATCCCCGATGCATCGACGGCATCCGCAGCGATACCGACCGGCTGGAGGGACTGCTGCAGCTGCTCCGACAGCTGCCCCGACGTGCCGGTGCGGCGCTCGAGCCTATGCTGCTCACTGATGCGGTGGAGCAGGCACGGCGGCTGGCCGAGGAACATCCGGCCATGCGTGGCCGCTCGATCGTTCTGGAACTCCAGGGCGACGTGCTTCCGGTACGCGCTGAACCCAGCGCGGTGGCGCACGCCTCGACGGTGGCGCTGCTCGCCGCAGCACGCCTCGGTGACGGCGCCATCGTTGTGACGCTGCGTGTGGACGGTGACCACGTGGAGCTCAAGGCGCGCCCCGAGTATCGGCAGGCCAACGTCGACGTAGACGACGATCTGCACGCCATCGATTGGCTGGTCGCACCGAGCAACGGGCGTGTGCATCCGGATCCGGATGCCTGCGCGTTCCAGCTGCTCACGCTGCAGGCTGCGCGTCGGCACATGGTATGACATCAGGCCGAGGTGCCAGGCGCCGTTGGCGGAAATACCGGCGCAGCGGGTGTGCCGAGTGCCGCGAGCCATTCGCTGCCGAGCGGCGTGGAGGCCGCTCGCTGGTTCTCCTTCGCCACCTGCTCGGCGATCTCGCCGCGCAGGATCTTCAGGGAGCTGGGCGCTTCAATCCCGATGCGTACGCCGCTGCGGTCGCACGAGACGACCACGATGCGTACGCCATCGCCAACGAGAATCGAATCGCCCTCCCGACGCCCGAGAATGAGCATCGTCAGGCCAGACTGATCAGCGTGTCGAGCATGTCTTCCGCGACCTTGATGATCTTTGCGGCCGCCTGATACGACTGCTGCACCCGCAGCATGTGCACGAGTTCTTCGTCCGTATTGACGCCGCTGGCTGACTGCCGTCTGAAGTCAGCTTGCGTCACGAGCCCCTCCGCCACCGTTGCTTGGTCGGAGACGGTTGCTGTCTGGATGCCCAGCCGCGTGACCAGACCGCGGAAGAATCCAGAGAATGACCCCGTCTCAGTCGAGCCGTTCGGCGCCGTCCACGACACTGTATCCTCAAGTGATCGCAACGACGATATGCGTTGTGCGATGGCGTTGTCCGTCGGCCCATTCACGTTGCCGGAGGCCGCAATCTTCGAGAGGTCATTCACGATGGCCGCCTGCAGCGTCATGCTCGCAGCACGGACCGGAGCCGTGACCGTTCCGGGATCGAAGAAGTTCCCCGCGGTCGTGCCGGTAATGGTGGCCCCGGAGAACGTGAAGCCACCGCGGTGGAGCGTGTTCACGTCGTTCACCACCGCCACCGCCATCGCGTCGAGGCGACCACGTGTGCCGGGGAGCTCCGTGTTGATCACGTCGACCATCGCTGACAGCTCACCGGCGATCGGCGCGAGGCGATCCGAAGCGGTACCGAGCTGGATGCGCACTGGCACATCTGTGAGCGGGGTGGCAGGGAGCGGGTTGGGCGTTTCCCGCCACACTGACAACGGCGTGGCGGTGTCGCCGTGGATCAGCGTTGAGTTGCCGATCAGGACTGATACACTGCCATCAGGCTGCGCCATGACGCGGGTACCCGCCACCTTTGCAAGCTCGTCGAGCCTAAGGTCGCGCAGGTCGCGTAGGTCGTTGGCGGTGTTGCCGCCCGACTCTGCGCTCACGATGCGCACGTTGAGTTCCGCCAGCTGTAGCGCCAACGCGTTGATGCGCTCGACGGTGTTGTCGAGGCGCTCAAGGGTCTGGCTACGGATGGTCGTGAGTTGCGTGTCGTACGCGTTGAACAGCTGGCCAAGCTGCCGGCCGCGCTGCTGCACGACGGCCCGTGCCGCAAGGCCGTCGGGGGACGCGGACAGGTCACTCCACGAGTTCCAGAATTGATCGAGCGCGTTTGCCAGGCCTGATTCGCTCGGCTCACCGAAGACCGCCTCGATCTGGCTGAGTAGATCACGACGCAGGGTCGCATCACCAGAAAGGGTGTTGGCTGACCGGAACGAGTCGTCGAGGAGGGCGTCGCGTTTGCGGATGATTGTGCTGACGCTGACGCCGGTGCCGACGCTGCCGAAGGGAAGACGCACCGGCGTGCTGGCCAATACGACGGCTTCCTGACGCGAATAGCCGGGTGTCTCCGCGTTCGCGACGTTTTGCGAAATCGTTTGGAGGGCCGTCTGGTGCGTGAGGAGCGCCGAGCGCGCAATGTTGAACAGGCCGGAGCTCATGGTCAGACCGTGCGGTTCAGGAGCACGCCGCGGAGGTTGTCGGGCGGGGGCGTTGCGTGGCCTTCGGTGGCGTAGGTGGTCGGTGCCATCGACGCGCCAGCCAGCGTGCGTACGTGCTGGTCTGTTTTGGTGAGTGCTTCGCGTAGCATCATGCGATTTCGTCCCACCTCGCGCGTGAGCACGTCGACGGCCTGTTCCAGGCCCTGGCGGGCTTCGCGGAAGCGGAGGTCGACGAGGTCACCAAGCAGGTGTTCGATCTCGCGGAGTGTCATCTCTTCGCTGCCGTTGAGCAGCACGTTGAGCTGCCGGCGCCGCTGGCGCGCTTGGCTCAGCGTCGCGAGGATGCGGTGGGTGGCAAAGGTGCTGTCGTCGACGCCTTGGATGTCATCACGGCTGACGGCCTCGCGTTGGCGGCGCATCTGGTCGATCAGGTCATCCAGCAGTCGGTGCTCGCTGACCACGGCATCTTGCAGCGCACTGAGGAGCGCCGTGGACTGCGGTCCGATGCGGTGGGCCGGTTCGGGTGCGTAGAGAGACGTGGGCGGCATCAGCGGGTGGTGAGTCTGGCGAACGACTGGGGCGGCTCAGTCGCAGCGCGATCTCGCATCTGCCGGTAGATCGCCTCGGCGAGGCCGCCATTCCATTGGAGGGGAGTCTCGGCAGCGAGGTGCTGATCCAGTAGTCCGGTGAACATCTCTTCGCCGGCGTTTGCTGAAACAATGCCGTCCTGCTGTGGTACGCTGTCACGCAGGGCTTTGAACAGCTGTTGGACAAACACCCCCTCGAGCTGCCGGGCCGCATCGCGGAGCTTGTGGTTGGCGTCCGCATCTAGGGGCGGCATCGACCCCGTCACCGGCACCGTACCGGTGGCCACCAGCGCGCCCCGGGCGGCGATGGGGTCGATCATCGGACGATGATCTCCGCGGTGACAGCGCCCACGTCGCGCAGGGCGGCGAAGATCGCGGCGATCTCGACGGCCGGCGTCTGGACCGCATGCAGCGCCGAGGCCACGCGCTGCACCGGGATGCCGGCCGGCAGGCGCACGCTGCCCGGCACGGTGGCCGTATCGTTTGGGGCGACGTTGCCAATGGCGAGCGTGATGGCGCCATGACTCACCGTGGCGGCCCCCACAACCAGGTCACCCCCGGCCACCACGGTCCCATCGCGACCGTCAATGATGATGCGCGGACGCACCTCGGCGGTGATGGGCAGCTCACGAATCTTGGCCATCGCCACGGGCTTCTGTACTGAGTCGGCAAACATCACGATCACCGACCCCTCGTCCTCGACGGTCGCCGTCTTGTCACCCATCGTGCCGTTGATGGCAGTGGCGATCTTCGTGGCGGTGCCAAGATCGGGTTCACGGAGCAGGAGGCGCGACGTGGCGGCGATGGTGGGACGGGGTAGATCGACCTCGAGCACGCCGCCTGTGGGAATGCGCGCCGCGGTTTCGTGGGTGGGTTGGAATCGGGTGGTCGCGCCGCCTTGGCTCACGAGCAGCGAGCCCTGCGCCGAGGCAAGTGGCGGGCCAGCGGGATCAGCGACGAGCGGCGTCATGAAGAGCGTGCCGCCGCGAAGCGAGCGCGCGTCGCCCATACTGGAGACCTGTACCTCGAACCGACCACCGGCACGGAGAAACGGCGAGACTTCGGCCGTCACCAGCACGGCCGCCACATTGCGCATGCGCATGAGGTCCGCCGGCACTTCCACGTTGAAACGGCGCAGGATGTTGATGACGCTTTGTACGGTGGGGCCGCCGGTCTGTCCGCCGATCGCGCGGTCGCCCGTGTTGTCGAGCCCTACGGC
>Ga0078894_10000855_pt1 | contig 21836 bp, 31 predicted proteins | sample LauGreSu1BDMLBSD_2_FD_67506 | JGI IMG/M metagenome (GOLD analysis project Ga0078894, IMG submission 67506) | Freshwater lake microbial communities from Lake Michigan, USA - Su13.BD.MLB.SD (version 4) (version 4) | ecosystem: Environmental > Aquatic > Freshwater > Lake | place: Lake Michigan... | reverse complement strand
TAGCATAACTATGTGGGAGGAGCTTCAATATGATTTGAACAACATGGGTACATGTACGTTAATCGATCCTTTACATGAAGTGATTGACAACATCAATCGTACGATCGATTTACTCAATCCCGCTGTCAATACTACTACACGACCCAGTGTACGTTGTACATTCCCCATTTCGAATCTATACATTCCCGATTATCCGGATGCCCCTGTTTTTCGCTTAAATGTAGATTTACGTTTGTTTCGTTGTTTATTATGGTACAAGGGGTATACTGGACTCGTAAGTCATTATCGAATCCATCTAGAATGTTTATTTTTGCTAAAAGCCGTACAATTCATCCATGCAGTTCAAGTAGGTACATCCATAACCGTAGAGGATGCCTACATTCAGCATTTAAGTTCCTTATCGTTATCGGCTGAAAAGATTACGATCATACGACAACGGATTAAAACCTCGTTGTTTCAACGGTTTGAGAAATCGTTGACCGATGTCGAGAATGTCATCAATACCATCTTGACAACGATTGGAAATGTACCGACTTCATTAAATAAATATTCTCAGATTCCTTTACAAGAAGGAGACATTTTTTCATTTTATGGACATATTTATACGGACATTCCTGATATTTCTAAATTTGCATATCGAATCGACTTGTATTTAACAGATACGCCAATCATCCTTCCTCAATACAGTCAAGTTTCGACTACCATAACGGATACCTTCATTATGATGTCCCGTACCGCATCGTTGTCCGACCTTAGAAACATCGTTACTGCGTACATTCCTTCGAACCTATCCTCTACCGCTTATCGAGAAGTGGTGCTGGACCTTTACCCTGCATCCACCGTATTTGCGGTGGCCATTCAAGAAGCGGACATGTATTCAGCCCTGTATACTTCTACTGGACATTACATCTATGAAATGTATGCCATTTACATTTGGGCAAACATAACCCTCTATTATCATTTAAGCAGCTAAGGCCTGAATCATCTTGCCCGGTACACCATTCCACATGCTTTCGAAGGTCAATTTGGTCGTTATCAATACATGCATCAGAGTTGTCATGATCGCCGACGTTCTTCCTTGAGCCGCAATCAATTTGATAATGATGACATGAAATACTACTACCACATTCCCAAACATCGAATAAATCGACCCAAACATTCCAGCGGATTGTTTTGTTGCCTTGGACTGTTGCTCTCGAGCAGCATACATACTGTCCGTCAAGTTGGTCATCATGCCCGTTGTTTTTCCTTGAATGAAGGTCAGCGGTTGTAGAATAGTAGGAGCAAAGGAAGTCATCATCGACTGTATACAATAGGACATGTTGTCCGAGGTACTCATCGTAGATCCGCCTGGAGCAAGATATCCTGCTATCGGAATGATCGCTGGATTACATCGGTAGGAACCCCAATTCTCCTGCAGATTTTTCATTTGTCCACCGATTTCGATCAACGCTAAACATATAAAGCAGAGGGTAAAAATAAGTATACTTTGGAGCCAATCTCGTATCATACAATACATTAAGTCTTTTTAGTTCCTCCAACAATTGCGGTGTTATTCTTATCTTCCATCTCCGCCTTAACATCATCTGTCGCGGGTCCCTTCGCGACGGGCGCAACCTCATTCGGTTCATATTTGGTTCCTTTTACGATGAAAGCGCTTTTTTGTTCATCAAAGATGGAGTTGTAGGTTTTTAGATGGACATCGTCGTTTTGGAAACAGAGTGCACTCATTTGTACCCCAAACTTCATCGTCAAGACCGAACTATAGTTGGTAGGATAAAACGATAAATTGGGAGAACAAAAGGTCATGTTTCCTGAATTGTTAAAGTCGGCGATGCCTTCATCGGGAGAAAAGGCGACATCGTTGTATCTCCATGAATGAAAATACGGTCCATTTCCTATAATGTTGGTCACTTCGCCTAGTATACCGGTTTCGATGGCAACATCTGTTTTGTCCACGATAATGATGACTTTCCCCATCAAATCTTTGAGTGTTAAGGTATTGCATGGATTTTTCTTGTTGTTCTGTAAATTATAGTTGGCCGACAATAACACCGTCCCAAAGTTGGTAACAATCGCTTTCGCCAATTCATCAAATATTTTAGGATGGGCTGTTTTCATCCTAAAGTGAAGGAAGAGGGGATCGTTGGGGTTGGGACAGGTTTCACTACTTCGTCCTCGGGAGATGGCATTATTTCTTACCTCTTCAAGGGCAAGTGTGATCGGTATACTATTGTAGGTTCCCTTTTCATTATTTTTGATGGAATTGGAGGTGGATACGACCGCCATATCTCCTACAGAATAGATTTCAAAATCAAGAACACGACACCCATATTTGATGACACGTTTCAAGGCACATAGATTGACCCATCCGTTCATAAAGTTTCCGGAGGCACAACTATTGTAGGAAGTTTTGATCAAACAATTGCACAGAAGTGTATTCATTTTCTCTTCTTCGCTTTGAGAAATGCCTACAATTTGAGTTATGATCTCCTCTTTGGAGCAAGTGTTGGAGGTCATCATCGTAAAGTATACAAAAAAGATGCATAGGGCCACTCCAATTAAAAAAACCAAAAGACATACACTTGGTGAGGGAAAGTCCATACAATAGCAGCATAAAATTGAAACGATATTTACCCAATAGGATTGTCATATAAAATATGAAGGAGATTGAGATTGACGGCTCTCTGTTCAGGGTCTACGCGTCAGGCGAGATCGAGAGGAAGATGAAGGCAGGTTCGTGGAAGTTTATCCCCAACACGGTCAACCACTCACAGGGATACAACGTCATCTGCATCAACAAAAAGCAGTACATGAGGAGCCGTATCATCTACATGGCCTTTATGCCTCAGGAATCGACCGACAAGAAGATTCTGATGCACCACCTCGACGGCGACCGCCTCAACTGTAGTGTGGATAACCTGTCGGTGGAGAATCACATGACCATCAACGTGTATCGATAATTATCCGATGATACTGGTAAGCTGAGGTATAATCACATCTTTGATCTGATTGGAGTTTAACTTCAGCGTTTCTTCGATGGCATTAATTCGGTCTTCAAGAGCAAGAATGGCATCCATTTTTTCGTTCAAGATGGCTCCTTCATCCGTAGGAGCACTTGCTCTTCTCTTTTTCTTTTTATTTTTGCCATCTTTAGCCCCCTCTTGAATGTTGGAAATGTACCATAAGCATAATCCAAGTACAATAATAACTAGAATATACATACTTATACAAAATATATTTTGTACGTCTATACTATGAATTTTAAACAGCTCATTAACATTCCGGTGAATCGTAAAAACGAAGGGATTGTGTATGTGGGGGAAGGGATCCCTTCTTCTAGACCTCTTCATATCTATAGAAAGACGGGTGCTCGGTGTGTATCGTCCAATCGATCGTGTACGATACAGGATAAGCCTCTCAAAATGTTAGGAAAAAATCAGTATAATTCATTCACGCCTCCAAATCGGTGCAGAATTCTACAAAACGAACCGTACTATCATGAATATTCTGCTTATATGAATCGAAAATGTATCAATCCTGCATTGAAGACGACAAGGCCGATGTACAACATCGACAAACCCAATAACAAACGTTTTTGGCAGCAGGGAGCAGTAAGCGAATCCGCGATGGCAGCTCGAAAAAAATACGAGGCCGTCATCGCAAACAATCAATCCTTATTGGATACGTACAAGATCAATCTGAAGTATTCCGAAGAACCTGTGTATACCTTTAAAAATATTGTTGCTTTTTCACCTCCTACCGCGACCAGTTGTATTCCTCCCAATCGGTTGCCTTAAAACGAATCCCGTTTGACCCATAAAATGGTGGCGACAATCGCACCCAACATGACAGATATACTGATACATCGAGTTTTTGCATTCGAAGGTGGGATGATGACGATGGGTTCATTACACATCGGACATTTATTGGATCTTAGACGTGGGAAACACGTCGTGCACACTTTATGGGAACATTGGAACAGGACAAATTCATCTGTCTCGACGAAACAGATGAAACACTCCTCCATACTAAGTATACATAACTTAACCTAATTATCTTTTTCATTCTATTTCCAATTTCTGACGTTCTCGATGAAGATTCTCGATCAAACGACGTATACTTTCTTTCGAATGCAGTTCTTTCTCCGTCTGAAGATGTTCATATTCATCGAGAATCTTCTGAAGAAGAGGATTTTCCAAGACGCGATCTTTTAAGTATACTATTTTTTTATGAATCAATTGATGGCGTTGCATTTCGTTCATAATTATAATCCATATATTATTCATGGGCAGTTGCCCGTATTTGTTGTTAGGAGCTTATTTGAATAGCCCCTACTACCGATACCAAGAGATGTACCGACACATAAAATTATATCATTAAACTCTATGAAGATTGGGATCATCGCTCATCCTCAAGTAGGAGGCGATATTCAATATCCTACCAATTATGTACACTGGGTTCGACTTTCGGGAGCTATCCCTGTCATCATTCCGTACAATCTTTCCAGTATACAGCTTTATCAAAAGATGAATGAAGTCAGCGGTCTTGTCTTTACGGGAGGGGATATTGAAACTTCCAAGTATACAAAGACTCAGTATACTACCTATTTGAAAACCATTCAGCGATGTATTCGAAAGTCTAAATCATATAATGATCATGGAATTTACTATCCGATTTGGGGAATTTGTTTAGGATTTGAATTGCTCATTCTCTTAGAAGAATCGGATGATCTTCCCACCCTTTTCCAAGAGGTAGAGGTGCGCGAACATTATTCTAGTTCTTCCCTTCAGTTCACCTCGGCAAAGAGTCGAATCGCCTCTTATTTTACACCCACGGAGATTCGTCGGTTCAAAAAGACCCAGTGTGTCATCCATCGGCATACGTATGCATTTAAAGATTATCCTTTTTTGATTAAGGTAGCCGTTGATCATGGATACCTCAGTATGTTTGAATTCAAGGATTATCCCTTTTATGGATGTCAGTTCCATGTAGAACATCCTTTTAATGATGCCTCGACGTACATCTCCTATAAATTAAGTATGTTTTTGAAAGAGGAATGTAAAAATTGACATAAACAAGAAGTATTATATTGAGATATACCATGATTATACCGATCAAATGCTTTACTTGCGGGAAGGTTTTGGCTGATAAGTACAGGTACTTTCAGGAAAAGGTTTCCAAGAAGAAGAAGGATACGGAGTACTTTAGTGAAACCAATACGACGAAGACGATCGAAGGCCATGTCATGGACGAACTCAGGTTGACGAAGCCATGTTGCAGACGCCATATGCTCACCCATGTAGATATTGAGTAAATGGCTTAAATAAATCCCTCGCTATATAAGTATGTGGCAGGACGAAATTGATGACCCTGAATATCAGGACGTTCTGGTCCGTGAAGCCACTTTCAAAATGCCTGATTTTTTTCATCAGCCCATCACCTCTCTGAATCGTCGTATCCTGAACGCCATAACGGGAGAGCCTTACCCTTACCGAATTGGGACTCCGGATGAGCATCGTTTTTTCGTTGTCATGGAGAGCGACCCTGATGACTACAAGGAGGCGCGACGATTATATTTCGATTCTCCGGAGCAGTATGAGCGAGTGACAAGGCGTACGGTATCCGAAGAAAGCAAGAAACGTTTTCATGATAAACAGAAATTGTTTCGTTAGAATGTAAAGACATATTGACTACGTATAGGTATATGACGTATTACGAAGTATTGGGTGTACCTGAGAATGCTACACCGGACCAAATCAAGAAACAGTATCGAAGACTATCTCTTGAACACCATCCGGATCGACCTACGGGAAACGATGCCAAATTTAAAGAAATCAACGAAGCGTATGAAATCTTGTCCGATGACGGTAAACGGAAACAGTACGATCGATCGCTTCAGCCTCAAATGGACATTTTTGAAATGTTATTTCGAAATGATGGGTTCATGGGACATATGGGTCCGATGGGTCCAGCGATGATGTTTCAAACGATGATGAAGCCTCCGCCGATGACGATGAACCTCAACATAACGTTGGATCAGGCGTATACAGGATGCAAACTTCCGATTAAAATCGAGCGATGGACCCATGTCAATCATATCAAGCAATTGGACATCGAGACCCTTTATATTGATATTCCTCAAGGAATTGATAGTAATGAGTGTTTACTTCTTCAAAACAAGGGGAACATGGGACCGGATGGGATTCTAGGGGATGTGAGGATTACGGTACAGGTGTCCAACACCACCAAGTTGGAGCGACGAGGGATCGATCTTTGGTATACTCACGAGATTACCCTGAAAGAAGCCTTATGCGGATTCTCTTTTGACATGAAGTATTTACAAAACAATTCGTACCGTATCACGAATACCAAAGGAAACATCATTCATCCAGAATTTACGAAAATTCTTCCTGAAATGGGCATGAAGCGAGAAAACATGGTAGGGAATCTGATCATCAAGTTTCATATTGTTTTCCCGACTACCCTTAGCGAAGAGACGATGCAACAACTGGAAACATTACTCTAGAGACGGCAGCATGAAACGCGTCATTTGAAGTGTTTGAGTCAGAAAGAGAGCAAGATAGAGTTGGATACGATAGATGAGTTCTTCAAGAGCCTCCATAACTTATCTATGAAAATGGAGTTAAAGATTTGAACGATTACATAGCATAGTATGAATGTCCTAACGGTCAAAACGGTTCAAATATCACCGTTTCGTACCCTGATGACTGCGTTGAAAGATATTCTTCTAGAGTCAAACATTACGTTTCAAGCGGATGGGATGCGAATCATCAACATGGACAAATCCCATACGGTTCTCGTGCACTTATTCCTAAAGGCAGAGAACTTTGAGATCTACGAGTGTAAGAAGGAGAAGATCATTATTGGTGTCAATATGTTTCATTTGTTCAAGCTGATCAATACGATTGATAATGATGATACGTTGACGATGTATATTGAGAATTCGGACTATTCAGATGGGATTGTCAATAATCTGTGCTTGAGGTTCGAGAATGGGGACATTAAGCAGTGTAAGATTCAGAAGTTGAGGTTAATAGAGCCGGATTCGGAAGAATTGGAGATTCCTAATGTAACGTTCTCGTCGGTCATTAATTTACCGTCGTCGGATTTCCAAAAGATTGTGCGAGATTTGTCGTGTATTTCGGAAAGGATTGAAATCAAATCGGTCGCGAATGAATTGATTTTCAAGTGTAAGGGGACGTTTGCAACAGCGGAAGTCCGACGGGCGGAATCAGATGGGAACATGGAGTTCATTCAGAAGAAGTCGAACAAGATCATTCAGGGGAATTTCAGTTTGAAGAATCTGGGGTATTTCATCAAGTGTACGAACTTGTGCAATCAGATTGAGTTGTATTTGGAGAACAATTTACCTTTGGTGGTAAAGTATTCTGTAGCGTCGTTAGGAGATATTAAATTGTGTTTAGCGCCGCTTCCGGAGGCGTGATTTGCGGGGCTTGAGAAGCTTGCGAGATAATGATTTTCTCCGACGGGAGCGACCTCCACTGAATGGATTCCACCAAGATGATTTAGATTTTTCAGGAGCGGGAGATCCATTGGCAGGAGCGGGAGATCCATTGGCAGGAGCGGGAGATCCATTGGCAGGAGCGGGAGGTCCATTGACTTGAGCGGGAGGTCCATTGGCAGGAGCACCCATCCCAAGTGCACCAGTCAACGACCCAGCCACAGTTTGTCCTGCTGCAGTAGCAGAACCAAGTGCACCAGTCAACGACCCAGCCACAGTTTGTCCTGCTGCAGTAGCAGAACCAAGTGCACTATTCAACGGCCCCATCATTCCAGGCGAGGAGGAATTCTGATCACCCTCAGCTCCACCCCTACGTCCACCATATCGTCGTGTTCTTACCATACCTATACAAGAGATTAATTTTCTTTAAAAATGCAACCCTCCGATTTTAGCAACTTAATCTTGGTCGGATCCGTACACTTACGATTCCCCGTCCACACCTTTAAAATACAAAAATTCTTCTTCGGAGAAATCGAAATTCCTGTAATTCCTTGATTTAACGAAGCATCGCTTAATGTATTCCCCATCAAACTGAACGAAACATCCTTCCATGTCGAAGCGATGTTTTTATTGACCTTGTACGAGAAGAATCCTCCATTCTTATTCCTCTCATCTTCCCATAACGGAGTTATATTTTCCCTCATTAGAAAAAACATACATCCTGTAATGAGAGCTTCCGGTAAATGCTGGTAGAGCGACAACGCATGTTCGACACACTCCACCTTCATGATTTTTTGGTACCCAGACAGGGACCAATCAGGATTTTGCGGCAAGTGTGCCCACAGAACCCATGCCTCGGAAAACCGATGCATTATACCCTTTCTATAGTACCTTATTTTATATCGTTTTCTAAGGTTGTATTCACAACCAATCGCTCTCCCGAATACAAGTTGGCACACTCATCGATCGCGACCAGACGACACGTATCTGCTGGCATAATTCCTAAATAATGTGTGCATAACCACCGAAGGATGGGTCGGTCGAATAAATCATTTCCCTTGAGGATGAACGACATCGCGGGCAATAGATAGGTTCGCGAGCGAATCCCTATAGATAGTCCGATGACTTGATAAGGGACAATTCGTACATAACTGTGATATCTCGAAACAAAATGATATTTAAGGATTCCATCTTCTCGATAAATGTGAAGGATGTACGCTTCAGGACGTTTATCGTACATCGACCATTGTTCTCCTTCGCTTGAAATTTTATAATATTGATGAGAACAATATTTATTTTTTAGCCATTGCATATGTTTATAAGCTTAGTCTTTTTTTATAGCGTTTTTACTCATTAAGTCAGAACATTTGACCAATTGATCCCCTATCGCCTTTTCAAATACGGTATGCCCTGCATCGACAAAGATGAGTGTACAGTTGTCCATCTGTTGACTCAGTCGATACGCGATACTGGCAGGTGTCACGATGTCCCATCGACCGTTGACCATGAAGGTGGGAATGTGTCGTATTTTATGCATATTCTGATAGATCTGCCGTTTAGGTACAAAATAATGATTCGCTTCATAATGAGCATTCACGAGAGCCATTTGGAATGGATTTTCTTTGTCGCGAGGTCGTTTTGTTTTGACGTACATCGGAGTTATGTCCATAAGTAGATTTGCCAATCGACGAGATTTACGGGTTTGAAGAGAATGAAGAATCTTTTTGAAACGATTCCCCTTTTTGTATTCTACCAATTCATTAATCTCGTCATGAATTTCTGGAAAAATTTCATCGACAACCGTTGGTTGAGATAGATCGTAAATACCGCGGAGAATTAGTCCGGATACGCGTTCAGGATAGGCCTGTGCATACATCATCGCTAACGAAGAACCCCAACTTCCACCGGAAACAATCCATCGGTCGTATCCTTTTAGGTTGCGTATGGTTTCCATGTCTCGGATCAACAACGCGGTCGTATTCTTTTCTAAATGGGCTTTCGGTAGAGATTTACCGCACCCGCGTTGATCAAAAAGAATGATGTTGTACTTTTTAGGGTTGTACAGACGACGGAGGTAAGGCGTGGAGCGATCACCGGGTCCTCCATGACAATAGATGACAGGAATCCCTTTTGGATTACCTGACCATTCGACATATATTTTTACAGGAGATCCGTGTAAGTTATCCACATGAACCCATTTGGTTTCATATGGAGCAATGGGAGGATACATAGTATACTATAATATTAAGCATTTTGGCATTACGCAGTACCAGAAGATCCAGATGTGCTGCCAGAGGTTCCAGATGTGCTGCCAGAAGTTCCAGATGTGCTGCCTGAGGTTCCACTCGATGTTCCAGCAGGTGTAGTCACCGGTGCAGCCGCCGCTGCCGCTGCCGCAGTTTTAAACTTTAAATATTCCTCAACATGATATTGCCCCACCTCATTCGCGATGACTCTGTATTTAAACCCTCCTTCACCTCCCGTTCTTCCTAGTAAAATGGCATTATAATAGATATTGGGTTGAGGCGTTGTATCCGTCATGGGTACGGGAGTGGTTATCGATAAATAGGTAGGTACATAGGAAGAAGCTTTCGGGATGCAAGTGTACCCTGGATTTACTCCCTGAAAATCTGCACTTTTCACATAATTCTTTACCGTTGTATCGACATATGTATTTATATTTGGAGTAATATCGTTCATGTACGATTGTTGGTGCGTATTAAAACATGAACTGGTCGTCCCTGCACTATTGGAATAATATGCTTTCCCCGTAGTACATCCTTCAGAAGAATCATGAGGCCGATTATAATTGTCCAATAAATCATACAATAACTCGTTGACAGAAGTGGAAATGTTTGTGCTCAAGCTACTCGGTAAGGTAGTGGTGGATCCAGGAGTGATGGACGTAGATGAAAGTGTACATCCTGTAGAGCATGACCATGGAACATATAAGGAAGGTGTTACCAAAGCCTTATTATAGGCATGAAGTGCATGCGATTGACTTGCAGAACCAATCGTGGATCGTGCGGCACTTCTGGATAATGGAGCGTTGGAAGAATCATACAGCGCATATCCTCCTACGGACCCCATGTCTCCTGTAGAATTCGGTACATATATTAAAAATGTACTCCCTGTTGTTAAACTAGGGAATGCGGATCCTGTAAATTTACTCGTTATGGATGCCTCAGTAGGTGCAATTGCTGTACAAGAAGATTCAGCCTGCATATTTCCTCTAGAAAAGATATTGTTAAACGCTGCTGTTCCTCCTATGTCGGTTATGACACTAGGGTAGGTCGTCATGAAATCGGATTTTAGTTTAGTCGTGCTGAGATCAAAAGCCATCTGATGACTTCTAATATCAATAAATTTAGTTAACATCGATTCATTCGGTTCTCTCAATAACAATAAATAAGAAGGGGTTTCTGTTTCAAAAAATGGTTCTACCGATAAAACAGTAAATAAGATATAGATCAATATTAATACTAAAAGGACAATATACCTAGAGTATTTCATACTATTTTGTTATATTAAAATTAAGCCACAGTAGAATTAGTTGGAGGGTAATTGATTGCTCTCTGAATAAAGATCGTTGCATCTCCTGTGTAATTTGCAGGAATAGTAATGACTTGTTGTACTGAAAATGAGGTGGGTTGTTTCGTGAGTAGAAATTTTTTATATGCTGTTTCTACCAAATCATATAGTCTCATGACCACCGCTGCATCGGTAATTTTTGTTTTTGAAATAAAAAGCGGGAATTGTGCTGGTGAAAAGATGACCGTTTTAGAAACAATCGATCCAGATTTAGCAGTTCTGTTCCTAACTTTGTTGGCCGAAATGAGATTTTTATCCATCGTATTAAACATTGCATTTTGTGTCTTCTCGGTACGATTGTCTGCTACCGACCGGTCAAGAATGATCCCAAAATGGTAATATACAGGTAGATTTGGATCAATTGTAAATACTTGAGGGGAAGACCCTGTATAATCTACAATCGGTGCAAATGGATACGTGTATTTATAGGTATAAGGGCGTATGAAAGAGAATGAATACGGAGATTGACGGATGCTGATGATATCGGATGTAGCTCCTTCAATCGTACTGCTCGACATCGTAACTACAACAATCACTACGATAAGAGCGATGATCAATAAGCTAGATTTCATAGAATACAGATAGATTAAAAGTCTGACATAAACATGTCGCCTTCCTTAGTTTTCGTCGCAAGGGCATATTCACTCACGCGTTTTTCGAAAAAATTTGTTTTTCCTTCTAAAGAAATGCTCTCCATCCAAGAAAAAGGATTTGGAGTATTGAACAATTTGGATACGCCTAATTGTAAACAGAGTCGATCGGAGACAAATTCAATATAGGAACTCATCATGTCTGAATTCATTCCGATCAATCTGCACGGGAGAGACTCGAGAATGAAATCTTTTTCAATCGCGACGGCATCGCCTACAATCTTGTGAATGACCTCTTCGGGGAGAGGTTCTTGGCGTTTGTACATCAGAACCGCGAAATCGGTATGCATCGATTCATCACGGCTGATCAATTCATTACTAAAGGTCAAACCAGGCATGACTCCACGTTTCTTAAGCCAATAGATGCTACAGAACGCGCCCGAGAAGAAAATGCCTTCTACACAGGCAAATGCAACGAGGCGAATCGGGTAGGAGGAGGAGGACTGAATCCACTGGATAGCCCACTCTGCTTTTTTCTGTATACAGGGAAACGTTTCGATTGCTCGAAACATGGTGTCGCGTTTGTCGTAGTCGACATATTTATCGATGAGCAGACTGTACATCTCCGAATGGATGTTTTCCATGGCGATTTGAAACCCGTAGAAGGCTCTGGCTTCGGAGGTTTGAACATCGGCCATGAATCGAAGGGCGAGGTTTTCTAGAACAATCCCATCGCTTGACGCAAAAAATGCAAGGATCATAGAAACGAACCGCTGTTCGTCGGCGGATAATTGGTTCCAATGATCCATATCTTTAGATAAATCAACCTCTTCGGTTCTCCAGAAACAATCGAGTTGTTTTTTGTACATGAGCCACGATTCCATGTCGGTTATGGGAAACATGGTATACTTTTCGGCCATACAGTATACTTATATAAAATGTGTTTAATTTATTTCTTCTTTTTCTTTTTCTTTTTTTTAGAATCTTCGGACTTCTCTTCTGCTTCTGCTTCTTCTTCCTCTTCCTCTTCCTCTTCCTCTTCCTCTTCCGTATTTTTCTCGGCATTTGTTTCCTCTTCCTTGGCGACATCCGAGGTATCGATCGATTCTAACCCTTCTCGAAGACTCCACGTTATTAAAAAATAAAACGCCATCATAACCAACAAAAGAATGTATTTCTTTTTCATACAATAACTAAAGATTAAAGACATGCTCTACACACAGGAATGTATCGATCATCGGGTCCATATTGCGATGTACTCGATGTCAGTCGCTTTGAAAAGGATGCATTATCTCCGCATTTACAGATCGCGTAGAGTTTAGTATACGTATCCGCCATCGGAATCAAATCCAGTATACTTCCGAACTTTTGTTGACGAAAGTCTCCGTCAAGTCCGTATACATGAACTGTTTTCCCTTGTCGAAGCATCTCCTTAACAAACTCCACTAATCCATCAAAGAACTGAGCTTCGTTGATGAAGATGGAAGATGCATAGGTTTTGATGGAAGATAAGTCGCGCGTTCTATGACAACGGATCTTTACGTTATCGTGATTGTAGAGAACATCGGCTTCGCCTCCTGTATCGTAATCAATAATGAGTGAACTACTTGTCGAATCGCGGATGAGGGCCGACGTTTTTCCTGAATACATGCATCCAAGAGTCAGATGAAGCATTTTCTATCTATTCCTAGAACAAAAAGTTGTATCAATTTACTTGCCAAACTGCGAAAAGTCAGCTACAAGAGGAAGAGGAAGCTTATTCGAGTTCACGTTAGAATACGTAGGAGTTTTGCAGTCCGCTGGATTGGGGCACTTTCCAGGATACATATAATTGCCTTGAGGAGGAGCTAAAAAGACCGTATTGGTGTACGAGGCTTGAGTACTCAATTGATTGGTAGGAGGAGAAGGGAGTGAGGATTGTAATAGACTACTGTTATTAGGGGTAAAGGTGAACGTCTTTTCTGAAACAGCAGTATCGATGTATTTTTTGACATCATCGGTGAGTCCAACTGAAGTGGCTTCCGAACAATTGCTTCCTGGAACGTCTTTCTTGGCGGTTATGTTATCTTTACAGCATCCGTAGGTACTGACAGTACAGTGATTGCGCTGAATCAGAGAGTTAAGAAGTTGATAGATTTTATTGAGTGTGTCAGCATCGGCAACAGGAGCTTTGGTGTCGACGTTGGCATCTACTGAAGTCGCCGAATCAGGAGGAGAGGTATAATCGGCAAGTATACTATTTTCTCCAAGAGTAACACTATCATCGATGGCTCCATCGATACCTCGAGTGGATCCACTCAGTTTATCTTTGCTAGAGCCACTGGAGCCACTGGATGCGCTAGAGCCGCTAGAGCCACTGGATGCGCTAGAGCCGCTGGAACCTCCCAACGATATTGGTTTATACACAAGTTTTCCCTTTGAATCATACGATGAAGTATAGTATATGATCCCATTCTCTGAATTCGAGTTGTATACAGTATCCAGATTATCAGGATCATATGAACTTTCGTACGAGGACGGCGTTGATTTATAAGACGAGTCCTGAGAGGCTTCTGTCAATTGTACTTCTGACCGTAAATAAAACATTTGAAGTTCCGATTGTTTATAGGTTGCAGTTGTTCCTGAATCATACAGGACCGTCAAATCCCCATTTGTCGCAACCGTCGTTACCGTTCCTACCTTTCGATTGTTGTCCCCACTCGAGGCAGCCACTTCATCTCCGACCACGAATTTTTGTGCAGTAACCGTGGTATTGTACGTTACGAAAAGATCTCCACTGGGACTAATGTCGGTAACCTCACCTTCAATCCCTTCCTTGCTCCCACTTCGCGCTACTACTTTATCCCCAATCGCTGCAGTATACGAATTTAAGGATTTTACAATTCTTACCTGAGATGTCGTATAGTACATGAGCAACTCGGATTGTTTATAGACCACAGGTACGGTAGTCCCTGAATAGATGACGGACACGTCTTTATTCGCCGCAATACTCGATACGCTCCCCTTGATACCCTTCTTATTTCCCGCTTTACTCACTACATATTCTCCTACAATAAACTGTTGAGCAGGAATCGTAATATCATATCCTACATGTAATTTCCCATCCTCTGTTATATCCATAATCTCTCCTTCTACCCCCTTTTTATGACCGGATACAGATGCTACTTTATCTCCGATGGCAAATTCTTCCTCCTCCCCTAAGGCATTTGTTAAAGCTGCAGTCCGTTCTCCCGAGGTCAACCCTTCTACCCAACTAAATGGAAAGATCGATAATTGATTCACCATGACCGAGTACAGAATGATGAATAAAAAAGGCATCCATAGCCAATAATTCAATTTCTTCATATTCTACCTGAATACTTTTTATTTTTGGAATGCTCCATACACAGACGCAGCATCAAAATTGTAGTCCGTCAGTGTACTATATCCTTTCGCATTCTCTCGGGGAGCTTGATACACTTGTTTTTTTTCGGAAGGATTTCCTAAAACTAATAGAATTACGCCCACTAACAAAACCAAAAGGATGAGATTCATACTATACTATAATAAAATGAAATAATATAAATAGTAAAGAGCCATCACACTATGAAGATACTTGTCTTGGATACTGAAACCACCGATAAACCTCCTAAGATACGGCTTCTTCCAGAGACGGTCGATTTTTGGCCGTCTGTGGTCCAATTCAGTTTCATTCAGATGGATACGACCACCTACAAGTATACTGCCTATGACTACATCATTAAAACTCCGCGAGCGATCGAAAATGATCACATTCACGGAATTACCAAGTCGATGAACACCAAACAGGGGTACGATTTTAAAGACATTTATGAAATCTATAAGATATGTCTTTCCACATCGGACATCGTGATCGGACACAACCTTTCGTTTGATTTAAACATGATTCAGGCAGAATGTTATCGACACAATCTTCTGTATACTGCTCCTAAGGTTTCCTATTGTACGATGATGTCGACCCGTCATGTATGCAAATTGCCGAATCTTAAATGGCCCACGTTGAACGAGCTTCATGTAGCCCTCTTTCACGAAGATGCAGTCAACCTTCACAATTCTCTTAAGGATTGTGTTGTCTGTCTACGATGTTATTTAAAGCTAATCGAAGGTTTAGACATCCTCGAAAAACACAAGAATTTAAATAATATACAATTATAATATGGAGTGTAATAAGAAACCTCAAGTCGATTGTAAACTTCCTGAATGCATTTATGTCAACGCAACGCGTAAATATTGTAGAAAGGCAAATAACACGCGCCGCATACCCGAAAAGGCACCTGTTAACTATACTGAATCGATTCGAAAGAATGCAACACAAAAAATTCAACGATTCATTAAAAAGTCGTCGCGTTTATTACAAATTGTTTGTGAAGACTCTGGACAGTGTTTATCGTTCGGTAATAAAATCCATGAAATTATCAATTATTTTAACGGATTCACCGACTTTAAAGATGCAGAAGAAATTATATCGATTGGAGATGTATCTTCCAACGGATTTATTCGACAGATTAAACATTCCAAAAATAAGTATACTGCGTATAGTGTATTAAAATCCGCCGCCGATATTGATACCGACAATCTTGTCTACGAATATGTAGTAGGTATTAAATTTGTGAATCGTGTCATTCAAAAATTTCCCTGTTTTGTCTACACCTATGGTCTGTTTTTTTATAAATCGTTTCGAGACTATTTGATCATGCGAGATCACGTGGATAAGATTTCAGATCCGAAAAGTCTTTCCAAAGCACTACTTCCTCAACGAGAAATTAATTATAAAAAGGCATGTACAGAATCTCGATATGCGTCTATTTTAATACAACATTTGAATAATGCCCCCTCTTTTGGAGATGCGATGCGTGATGGAACCGGAAACTTTGTGAAATATCAGCTTACCAACGTATTATTTATTATCTATCATGCTCTTTCTAACTTATCCAAAGTGTTTACGCATTATGATATGCATCGAGGCAACGTACTCATTTTCCGTCCCTATAAAGAAACCACCATCCAATACGTGTATCATATGTCTGGATCAAGAACCATCATGTTCAAGTGTCCTTTCATTCCTAAAATAATTGATTATGGAAGATGTTTTTTTGATAACGGAAATGTGAATTCAAAGAGTATTTACCAAAAGGTATGCTCGATTCCATCATGCAGACGATGCGGAGAAGAGTATGGGTTTTCGCTCTTGAGCCCTACGGAGTTTTATGGGATTAGTGTTCAAAAGAAAAACGAAAGTCATGATCTTCGACTCGTGTATGAATTAGATAAAACAATTAAATTTTTAAACAGAGGCGTTCGAGAATCGGAATATAGGAAAGCATTCTCTTATAAAAAATTGGAAAAGGTCATACAAAAGGTGAAATATGGACAGACGTTATCCGACTCCAAGAAAATGTATGGAACCATAGAAGATACTACACTTCATCCTAAAGGTAACGTGGTTGCCAACGTTACCGATATGTTTAATGAATTAAAAAAAATAGTGACGCATCCTGATGTCATCAGTGAAAACTTAGATTATGAAATTCCTATTTCGGGAACCTTTCATATCTACGAGGATGGACGTCCGATGGAATTTATAAAGGAATAATGTATGAGGAATGTTGCAGGGATTGTTTTATTGATTGTAGTATTAAGTTTACTCGTCGGAGCTTATCGGTTCGTTCTTAGTGGGAACATCTTCGCCAAAGAGACCAAGGTTCACGTTATCAAGCGTACTCGTTCGGACGTTGATTAGATTGGCATCGTTATCAATAATTTGAGAGAGTTTGTTGTTCGTCTCACGCGCTTTCCTGACATTCTCCTCAATCGCCTTACGCTTGCTGTCCTTGACACGTGATTCGAAGTACTCTTTCGCCTTCTCTTCGTTCTGTTTCTTGTTGGACATCAAATCATTCAATTGAGATTCCAAATACTGAACGTTCCCCGTTTTATAGGCATCTGGTTCCCACGGCATCCAGATACCTACAGGGCCTACGTAAACATCAAAGTGCGGATCATTCTCGCGGAGAAATTTTGCACGGGCCTCGGCTTCCTCTTGTGTAGGAAAAGTTCCCCGAATCTTAAGACCCCTCGTATTTGTCTGGAAATCATGTGCCTTACTGTACTCCGCCTCTAATTCATCTTGATGCTTGTCCAAAAAGGTCTTGTAGTCGTCGTCGACGGAATCTGCACCCAATTTAGATCCTTCTTCCTTGCAGAAGTCGGTCAGATCCGCGGTCACCGTTTCCGTGTTGAGGTTGTACTTGTACGCCATAAAAGAGACGAACTGAGAGAACTTTTGAAACGATCGAAGCATGTCCCAATTCTTTACAAATCGCTCGAAAAAGAATAAATCTTTTTTTCTAATGACATTTTCAGGAGAAATAAAGGAAACACAGACAAATTTTTGTTGAGCGATCGGTTTATCCTCCTCCAATAAATCAACGCGTTCTTTAGACATATTTCTTGTTATCCATGTTTTATTTAAGTTTAATTAGAAATATATTTTTTTATTCACACTTAGTATGATGGATCTCCGCGAGTTGTTAAAACGTGCGATTAAGTACTTAGTTGAAGGTTTAATGGTTGCGATAGCCGCGTATGTCATTCCTAAGGGCAAGGGTCTTTCCTTAGATGAGGTGGCGCTGATTGCGCTGACTGCCGCCGCCACGTTCTCCATTCTGGACACGTTCATCCCCAGCATGGGCACATCGGCCAGAACCGGTGCAGGGTTTGGCATCGGCGCGAACCTTGTAGGGTTCCCTGCTAAATTTTAAGTATACTATGGAGTTTGATTATCGGTTTCATGTAGGAGGTTTAGCGATGACGGATACAATACTTACAGCGATTTTTGCCATATGGCTGTCCTATCGGTATAAATGGTCGATTCCTCTTACACTTTTAGTAGTCTTTCTTATAGGTATTGCGGTTCACCGTATGATCGATGAACGCACTTTTGTTGACAGATTTTTATTTAACACCTAATCATATGATTAATCTACCGCTCCTTATTCGTAAGGTAAAACATCATTTACCCAAGTATAATTCACAAAAGGAATATCCTATTGCGAATGATCCTTATTTCAGTATGATGGAAGACATGTTAAGACATTCGGTCTTACAAAGTGTCATTAGTGATCCATCGTATTGGAAAGACTCAGGTATACGCTATGTTCCATATGAAACCTTTTGTGCCAATTTCCATCAGAAACATTTTTTGGGAGAGGGGTCCTATGGAATGGTCTACAAAGTTTCGAACAAACCCTGTATTGCAAATCTTCCTGATGTACATACCGTCTGTATTAAATACGAAGTCATCAATTCGCATACCATTTTTCAGAAACCCTCTCAAATCAAAATGTCCATCGACATCATTCATCTTGCCTCGGAACTTGGGATTGGACCCAAACTTTATGACTATTTCATTAGTGAAGATGAATTTAATCAGTGTACACTGGTCAAAGTTTATGAATTCATCGACGGAGATACATGGTTTCATTCGACATGGCCTACCAAATCCGATTATCAAATCAAGGTAGCGGAACTGAAAGATCTCATCAAACGGATGAATGCTGCAGGAATTATCCATAACGATCTGCATTTGAATAATGTCATGATCAATAGCGCAGGCCGAGTCTACATCATCGATTACGATCGTGCGGTTTTTGCTACGGAATATGAAACAATTAAAATGGAAGAAAAATTAGTTACATCCGACGTTAACACGTTAGGCGTGTTTGATGCCAAATGTATACGTTTTTTGTACCTTTCGATGGTAAAAGATGGGTCCATCGTCACATATAAAAAGAAACGAAGCTTAAAGACCGTTAAGCATTATACCCCATGAGCAAGTTTATCGATTATGTATCTTTCCCTGAATCGACCAACCTTCACCCTGAACTCCCGCGAGTTTTCCCGCCGTCCGGTATACACATGATTGTATACGGACCTTGCGGCGTAGGAAAGTATACCTATGTTCTTCAGATCATGAAACACTACAGTTCGTTAAGAAATGAAAAGAAGATGACGATCGATACGGTATCCATAAGGTTTAGCGACATTCATTATGAAGTGGACATGGAATTGTTGGGATGCAATTCAAAAACCTTATGGAATGATGTATACCAACAGATTATTGATATTGTTCAAAGCAAACAGGAAAAGAGAGGGTTCATCGTGTGTAAAAACTTTCATAAAGTCAACAAAGAACTACTCGATGTGTTCTACAGTTATATGCAAACCGAATGTATACGTTTTATCCTCATAACTGAAGCAGTCTCTTTTCTTCCTGAATCAATCGTGTCCAAGTGTAAGATCATTCCTGTATCTGTACCGAAGATACCTGCTCCTCAATTGAACAAGGGAACCTTATGCCATGAACTTCCTTTGATTCATAAAATCATCCATTCGATAAAGACGCTGCAGTTTACCTCCAATGGAATGCGCGAAGACATTTATAATATTCTTATTTTTGATGTAGGGATTGAGACGTTGACTAGCCATATTTTAAGTATACCGATGGAGATTCCTCAAAGACTTCGGGCCATTCAAGAAACCGTCCAATTCTACAAGTTTTATTCCAATAATTATCGACCTATTTTTCATTTAGAAAGGTACATTTATGCCATCATTATCATTTTACATAAATTAAATTAAACACAAGGAAGTTGATTACGTATGGCATGTTTTGTTTTACCACAAACCATACTTAATTTTCCCACCGCAGAAGATGCTCACATACAGGTGTCTCTGTCCGACTACATTAAACGGCAACCTGTTCGATGTCAACATAAATGTGTCGATGAGGCTGCAGTCAACGAAGAATTCAGGTCCAAATTCTCGATAAACGACACCGTATGGTTTATCTCTACCCCTCCCGATAAACAATATTCTGTCATGATCAACCATACGGATACGATGACCTTGAGGGAATTAACCCATTTAAAGGAAGGAGGAAATTACATTTGTAAACTTGTCGATAGTACGACGGATGAATGTTTACAGTTTTTATTTAAATTAGCGTACAGTTTCAAACATGTATGTATTTGTAAACCAGAAGGCGTCTGTACACTGTCTTCCATTAAATATGTGGTTGCAACGGATTTTATACGTCTGCCGAAACAAGGGATTTATAACATTCCGTATTATTTTAAGATGGTCTTGGATGAAATCAATTCTACCTATGGACAGATTCAATTAGAACATTTACGATCCCATACACTTTCTTTAGGAAAAATATAATGTAGTATTATGAACTCCGCCGTTGTTGTTAGTGTACTTGCGATGATTATCTTCTTAGTCATGGCTTCTGGACAAGCTTATGCCGCGGTAAGCAGCATGGGTGTCAGGGATAAGGAAATGTCGCTGATTGTGCGATCAGTTATGGTAGGTATCGTCACTTTCCTGTCGTATTCTATTCTTCTGTAAAATTATGTATGTATACTTATTGGAATCTAGTTCTAAAAAGACTTATATAGGAGCTACCGTAAATTTAGATCGCAGGTTGTCCCAACACAACAAGGTGCGATCTGGAGGGGCCAAGTATACAGGAAAATGGGTAGATAAAGGAGATACATGGAAGCGAGTCTGTTATGTATCAGGATTCCCCACATGGATAGATGCACTTCAATTTGAATGGAAATGGAAGAATATTGCACGAAGTCTACCTTTAAAATCCGGCATTCAAAAAAAGTTGGAGGCGTTAACACTTCTTTTAGCATGTGAGAAATCTACTTCGACGTCGACTCCGTTTGATCAGTGGCCTTCTCCTCCTGAAGTTCATGAAGAGAAATCGGAGTAGACATGTTATAGCTTTTGTGAATACGCCCGTCCCTTAAATAAGAACTGTCGATTTTATCGATATCCTCTTTAGAGGTGTTGCTGGTAAGAACCAAGATGACACCTTTGTAGAAGACCATATCGTCCAAGAAAGTCGACCATGACGTTTTGTTATGAATAAGCGTGGGCATCTCAATATGTTTGACAATACTTTCACGATGGATCGATTCGATGATGATGTCAGATTCTTCCAGTACGATGATGATGGGAGATTCTACGGTTCCGATGTCCATCAAGAGAGAAGTAAGATTGTCTCCGGGGTCCGTTGGATTGAAGGAATGGCAGTATACACCCGAAGTATACTTGGCAAGGAGGAATCCAATTGTACT
>Ga0078894_10000854_pt1 | contig 21837 bp, 20 predicted proteins | sample LauGreSu1BDMLBSD_2_FD_67506 | JGI IMG/M metagenome (GOLD analysis project Ga0078894, IMG submission 67506) | Freshwater lake microbial communities from Lake Michigan, USA - Su13.BD.MLB.SD (version 4) (version 4) | ecosystem: Environmental > Aquatic > Freshwater > Lake | place: Lake Michigan... | reverse complement strand
AATGGAATGGAATGGAATGGAATGGAATCGAATGGAATGGAATGTTATATATATCATGGATTATTTATCACTCGACTGACTAATTCCTGTTTCGAATCGCCCATATTGGATAATTTTTACCGTCATCAGTCCATCGGGGACCAAACCATGTTTCATCTGATAACATGATGCTGCCATATTTTTTACGTAATACCGAAAATATACTTTGGTCATTTCTGGTGGAATCATATGACGGAACATTCGGAAGCTTACCATATGAGTCGTCGATTAAATGATATTGACAACAACCATCATACCACCGGTTAATAAGTTCCATGGTATGTTGGCATTTTCGAAGAACGTAAGCACCGCCCAAGAGTTGTCCGGTTTTAACAATTGTTGGGTCATTCGCGTTGTAATACTCGAAAATATCCATTTTGGTAAATAATTCGTCTAAATGATCCATTTGAAATGAAACATTTCCGATTTCAGCGCTCGTATTCAGCATATCAAAGTATTCTAATAAACGCGACCGGCCGTCTTTATTCATGAATCACCCCGCATCCGCATAGACTAGAAGGTCATTATCGTTCATTTTTTCCAGCGTTTTTAACGTCAGATGCGGCTTCCATAGCCAACAACCATAACCGCGAATCGCATTTGACTCTATGAAATGTTGATGCTTTCCCCAAAAGGATGCGTCGGCCATGAGGTCTTTTTCTGTATAACCGATGATTTCATCAAAGACATCGAATTCGCTTGCTTCCCGAGATATACGTTTTACCGCGCTGTGATAGTTCTCAGATGGACCACCAAATGTAATGAACCACTTACGTTGCTTCGATTGCTTCTCTGATTGCTGCTCCGGCTCTGCCATAACGTGGATATCGCAGATTATAATATTTGTCTTATATAATACAAAAACGTTTTTATTCTAACGAAATAATAGAGACAGATGACGACGAGAAAACGAAGACATCGGTTGTCAGTGTCAGACCGTGCGCGTTTGCTTAGTGGTGGCAGAGGAGTGCGCACGAGACGCAAACATCGTAAAGGCTCCACCGCCGCCACCGACAACGCCACCATGCGTTTGATTCCGCGCACCGCTGCTAAAAAAACGAGAGCATTTACCAAGAAGGATTTTAATAGCGGAGATGGAATGCTTACGACGGTATGGGGGCCGAGTATGTGGCATTTTCTTCACACGATGAGTTTCAATTACCCTGTCAGCCCTACACAAAAACAGAAGAAAGACTATATGGATTTTATACTGAGTCTGCGGAATGTTCTTCCTTGTAAATATTGCCGAATGAATTTGACGAATAATTTAGCAACACGGCCGCTGAAAATGTGCCATATGGAAAGTCGCGAAACATTTTCGCGGTTTGTGTATGACCTCCATGAGACCGTGAATAAGATGCTGGGGAAGAACTCGGGGCTGACGTATTGCGATGTGCGCGAGAGATATGAACATTTCCGGTCGAGGTGTACACAGGATGCGCCGAAAGTATTTAATTTTAGGGAGTTTTATCGGGGGAAAATGGGGAAGAAGGGCGAACATGAGAAGGGGTGCACAGAGCCGTTGTATGGGAAGAAGGCGAAGTGCGTGATTTCGATTGTTCCGCAAGAGGTGAAAGTGCCGACATTTAGTGTGGATGATCAATGTATTAAGAAGAGGGGGGAGATGGTGGAGGATAAGGCATAATTTTTATGTGAGGTTAATATATATAGTTGTAAGAGGTATCAGGATGCCACCAAAAAGAGGCCGAGAAGTCCGGCGCCCGCCGCCAGATGGTGCTGCAGCAAATGTTAATGATGATGATGATGAAATGCCGATCCTAGAACCAATATATGGTGCAGTTGCCGGTGGTGGTATCGGAGGTGATCAAGCAATCGATAATCGGGAAATTGAAATACAACTCGGTGATATAGAAGCAGTATCAGAGAGAGCAATAGAAGCCAGACGAAGAATACAAAAAGCAAATGAAATAATAGAACAACGCGCGCAATTAGAAGCGGAGTTAAGTCAATTGCAAGGACAACGAGAAGCAATACTAAACGATGTTAGATGTCTTCTTCCATCACAACAAGGTGTGAACGCACGTATCGCACTAGAACAAAAACGAGCCATCGCACCACTCGTAGACATTTTCTTTGATGCTTTCAGACCGTTTTTAACCGAAGCATATGATGATGACGCAACTTTCAGAGAATGTTTTGGAATTGCTGCTGCTGCTGCTGCCCAACGTAATGTTCAATTGACCGCCGAGCAGAACCTCCTTCGTACCGGTTTTGAATTATTATTGAAAGAATCTATCGTACAAGGTATTAATATGAATCATGCAGCAATTACAGCATTAACACTATTATTATTCGATAATAACCCAGCAACAATGTTGGTAAGTGCGGGAGGTTCGATTGTAGCGATCATACTAGCTAGAGATGTTTTACTCTGGTTTGCGAACACCGTTCTTAGTGTTATGACGTTCGGTATGTTGTCTGTACAAGGACTTACTAATTTATTATGTTTCGTGTATAACAATTGTTCGTTGGTGAATATACGAAATTTGCTTATCTATTTAAGTGTTGCCCCTGAAAATGCACAACAATTTATTCTTGCTATTCGGCATTATAATAGAGAACAAAGACAATACATCATCATGACGATATTTTTATTCGGGTTAAATGCGGTTAGACAGGGATTACCCGAAGCAATGAATCTACGCCAAATAAATGCCTTATTTGCGCAAGCGGGTCGATACATGGATGGTATGGGTATGAATGACGAACAGCTTCGAGCAGCAGATGCTCCGATAATTGAAGCAGCGGACACGGCAGCAAGAGCGGCAGCAGGAGCGGCAGCAGGAGCGGCAGCAGGAGCGGCAGCAGCTAATCCAGCGGCAGCAGCTAATCCAGCAGTGGCAGCTAATCCAGCAGTGGCAGCTAATCCAGCAGCAGCGGCAGCAGCAGCACTTCCAGCCGACGCAGCAGGAGCCGCAGCTGCTTTATATCAAGCCGGAGCGCCGGTTGTGCCTAATATTCCTGAAGGTGTTGACCAAATTAGAATTCGGGATATTTTTCTTGCTGCAACCGTCGATATTAGAGATTTCGTTATGCGAACATTTAGAAGTGGGTGGTCAAGAGGATTAAGATTGACAAAATACTGTTTGCGTGATGTATTTACATTATATTTAGTGCGTCCACCTGTCGGACGAGGTCTCGTCTGTGATTTAGTTAATGTGTCCGGACATGTCGCGAGATGGGGTGTAGCGGCAATACAAGACCGTTCTGCAGTATTAGACCCAGCCAAACCAACCCAAGAAGTTATTCGACTTTTAGCGAGTTTAAGTGGTATCGATAGTGCTAATATTAAAACCAACGAAGGATGTGAAGCTGCTTTATATACTTTTGCACAAAATTTGAAATTGGGTGCTATACGTGTTCTCGAAGGTCAAGAGCACGATGCTCAATTAGTATATCTAGGACAAACCGCACCACCTAGGTGCCTCACTGTGTTACGTGCACGTTTAACAAATGGTCGACTAGTGAATATGGCTCACATGCAGCAAGCATGTCTCGGTATGAGGTTATATGTGTTTGAAAGAGGCATGAGACAAAATATTTTACTTGACTTTTTTGGCGTTAAGCAACGCCAAGAAGAACCTGATTTTAATGATACTCAAAACGCTGTGGAGGGTAGTTTATCAGTTGAACGAATGTCTAGTCTTATAAATGAATCAGACCCAGTAACAAAGCGTTTATATGGTAGAGCAAAATTATTTTTTCAAGCATTTGCGAATTTTCAGCACGACACATTACATCGGTTAGGTCTGGCGCTTGGAGCAGAAGAACCTGTGCGTCGAGTTACCGGCGTATTTGCTGAACAATCGCGCAGAAGTAGAATACCTACTAAAGAACATATTAAAAGTGCGATTAGACATCATGTTCTCGCGACGGAGGGTATTACTGCGGAACAAAAACAAAATATTCTAGATATCTTACTTCCTCGTGTGGATGCTATTGATTTTATAGGTATAGAACAGTATTTGTTGGGACAGAATCCTGACGCTGGTATTTCGCAGACGTTTATAGAGGCTTGCCAAGCGGCTATTCGCGACGTTCCACCAGAAGCAATGGCATCTATGTATAGTGGATTAAGTAGATGTGCTGCTTCATTTACGAATTTGGTTGTTGAAGGTAGTAATTTTACCGCTCAAGTGGCACAAGGCGGTATTGAACGAGTTAGGGATGGTATTGGACAGGGTATTGGACGAGTTAGTGGGTTATTTCGTAGTGTATTTGTGGCTCAACCTCAGGAGAGACCCGCTATGGATGCTCAGCAGAATATACTTGCTAATATTGATGCGGTTGTTAACCCCCAACCCGTGATAGAACCACGTCTTAATGTAGAAGTTCCGGTACCTGGTGCTGGTGCTGATGCTGTTGCTGGTGCTGATGATGTTGGTGATGCTCCTGGCCTAGACAACATAGAGGGACATGGCGGTCGTTCGCGTAAGCGTTCTGCCTCAAGAGGCACTCGTCGCAAAAGCAAACAAGCATCCAAGAAACTCAAACGCAAATCCCGTAGATATCAGCGTAGGGCATCTTCGCGTAAGGGTCGGAAATGATTTTTTCCATTTCCAGAAAAAATTGATGCTCCCGCATGATTTTTCCACCAGAAAAAATTGATGCTCCCGCATGATTTTTCCACCAGAAAAAATTGATGCTCCCGCATGATTTTTCCACCAGAAAAAATTGATGCTCCCGCATGATTTTTCCACCAGAAAAAATTGAAATCCTTTTTTTGAATTCATCTGATGACAGCGTTCAAGCAAGCCAGTCAGACACACCGATGAATTCAAATCCTCCGAAATATTCGACTCTAACTATGGACGAGTGGCCTTGCCATGCGTGGAATGTAGGTAATGATCCAGCATGCCGCTCACGTGTATATCGTAATCTCTCGGACTATTATCAACAAGAAGAGCTTTCAGTACTTCCAAGAAACACCAACGAACTTTTGAAAACCGCGACATGGAGTCATTCGGCGATCATCAGCCGAGCATACCCTCGCCACCACGCGCTCATTCTTGCCGCGCGCTGTTCTTCATCCAAACTCGTCTCGCGCGAATTTCCGTTTGTAACCACCGGGCATGAACGCGGTTGTTCTGAGGCCAACGGCTCGTTGAGTCGTTTCGCATATGCACGCGTGCACGATGACGAACACGTGACTCCCTTCACTGAACTCGCGTCGGTTTACCAAAAACACCATCTTACCGGTCTCGCCGGATTGACCGGTTTGCTTGTTACTCGACTCATGGATCACCGCAACCCCGAAATCATTTCAGTAAGGAAAATGAAAAAACACGCTGAAATCACCAAACAATACATCCATTCTGCCCTAGCTGCCGAGTGTCTTATCGGCGATCGTTACTACCGAAATCTTACGCTGAATCGTCGCCGTGACGCCGCCAGTATCGTGACCAAATACCCGGTCGGCTTCATCGCGTGTAATGCGAAATCGAATCTCACCGCCGCCGACATTACGCCACTTGCGCTTCGTGCTACACAGGATGAACTGCGTGAATCGTATCACACCAACATCGAACGTTTGTTGATGATGATCGAGATGTTCAAGCGCGGGTTTGTAAGCATCGACCAGATTCGCGAAGATCCCGAGTTTGTACGAATGATGACGGTGTTTTGGCGGTCTGGAAATCAATTGATGAAATTGAAAGATGAATTTGAAGCCCAAGCAGTTGATGATTCAGGGGTTCCATCTCTGTTGTCGTTGTCATTTCTTGAACGAAAAAACGCAAAACGTATTCATGTGATTTCGTTATTGGCAGAACCCGGTGTTATCGCACCAAAATTGTTTGATTACGACATCGCACACTTGTTCGACAGCGCAGCCCAAAATTACGCGTATTACGTGAAAATTACGAAACACACATGGGCTCGTCTCGCATGCGATGGTTCTCTGGCGTCATTTCTAACCTTTGCTGCAATCGAGCCTGAACTAACAACAGAAGACTGTGCTATCAGAATTGGTGGCAACCTGAACGAGTATCACGGTGTTTCGTTGAAGGCTTGTGCCAACCATATTCCTTCGCGTCATCCGGTCTTCGGCGCGTTGAGAGTGAAACATCGATGCCACATCATGCGAACTGCGGATGCGGTGAATGTATCGTCTGAAAGAGTTCATCCACGTCTTGACGCACCTCAGATGGGGGTTACTCGTACTAATGCGCGTTTCGCTACGATGTACGCGCCGTTTTACGAAGTCGTCGAAGACATACGAAACCCTGATTTCAAAATCGACAAACTACGAAACTTTCCAGAGACGCACCCAAACTCGGGTATGGTGATCACAGCGTCTGAAGCTACAGACGAATTCAAAGAACGGGTATTCTCCCTTGGGGTGGCAATCCAACGACGCGGAATATATGATGATGATTCCAGCGACGATTATGACGATTATGATGATGATTACTACTACAATCATGACGACGAGGAGGACGACCAGGAGGACGACCAGGAGGACGACCAGGAGGACGACCAGGAGGATGACCAGGAGGATGACCAGGAGGACTAATACAATATGGTGGGTGGCGAGATTGAGTGATGCGCGGCCGCGTGTGTGTGTGTAATAAAATTGAAATGTTTTTTTTTCTATTTCTTCAACTACATCGTTCAAGAACATACACATTCAATAACTCGCAAATGGCACCAGTAGCAGCAGCAGCAGCAAAGATCATCCGTGACCAAGACCAAAACGGTATGAACGAATATGATCGCGTCACCATCGAATGGAACCAAAGCAACGAGGTCGCACGTCTTCGCAGCGTGCGTTCAAGCGCAATCAACAATACGGCTGGATATCATACAGGTCTGCGGGTTCATCACATTCGGACGATACAGGCATCCAACACGCAATTATGGGGCGAGTTGTTCCGGCATGAGAATCTGAATCCGGAATTACGAGCCTATGCTGAAGCTTCCATCGCTTTCGTCGAAGACACAACAAACACGGTTCTCTTTGCCGGGCAGATGGAGGTTTCACTCATCATGCAAGAGAACTACCGCCCAGGAGTTCATGTTGCCATCTTCATCGTTCAACTCGCACCGCATCGTGAGTTTCATGATGGGCATGTCATTCAGCGAGAATTCAGCGAAGGAAGCGTCACACACCAAACAATCAATCGTTTGTTCAATACCGAAGACCGAGCAATAGTTTCACAAGCTACCGAATACAGCATTCTCGAGTACCTCGCTGACGACGACGAAATGTCGGATCTGCTTCACTATTGCTTCATGGACCCGGATTTCAGGACGATGCGGTTCTCGTACATTCCGCCTGAGAACAACAACCCAGCGGTCGACGAAGACGACGATGGACAATACATTGTTGATCCTGACGCCCTCGACATCCATCGTGTTCATTCTTTCAACGAGGAGGACGAGCACGACGACGATGATGATGACAACAGCTACGACGAGGACGAGCCCGCACGTGGAGAAGTAAACGTCGCAATAGCTCCTCCACCACCTTTTCTGGTGAATGATATTGCGGCGATCTATCAGTATTACTATGACATGTACCAAGAAGACCCGATGTACAATATCATCAGCTACAACGAAAACAACGGTGGTGCGCACGAGCGAGACGACGAACTTCCCGCACAAGGATAGGTAGGTAAAAACAATAATATAAAATCCAATACAATATACCTTTGTATTTTTTATTGGATTCCGTTCCGTTCCGTTCCGTTCTGTTCCGTTCCGTTCCGTTCCATTACATTCCAAACTGACTAAAATCAGCCATCACCGGTCGAGGTGCGTTAATATCTTCGGAACGTGAATAATTCGGCACCTTCTTACATTCAAACGCCGGCTCGGGGCAACGCGCACAGGCAGGGCAAGGCGGGCATTTATGTCCATCTCCACTTCCGCCGGCAGAACCTCCTGCTCCCGCAGTCGCTTGATCGTTCCCACTCACGCTATTCATACCGGGGATCCCGCCAGGAGCATTCAGCGGAAATGTACTCGGTGAGAAAGCCCCAACAGGTGTGCCGAGAGATGACGCACTCACACCACCATTTATATTGGGGTCATATTTCGGCGTTGGCGGCAGTTTTGTATTAGACGGTAAGTCTTTCGTAGCAACCGGTTTGAGCGGGTCAGGAATATCACTAGGTTTGGTTGTAGTAAAACCGTCACGGATATAGTTGCCTAAACTAGACGCAAGAATGAGTGAAAATATTAAAATAAGAAACAGATGAACTTTCGTAAGTTGCATGATGACGACTTTACTTTAATACAATAGGTATATAAAAAGTTTTCCAATAAAGAATTGAATCTGTTTTATACTTTATCGGTTTATCATAAGTAATCAAATACACACAAACATGGAACAACAACAACCGAATGAAACCGTTATACTTACAAAGAAGCCGCGAAAACTGACACCTGCGACGTGTCTATTAACTTCGTATGTTGCTCCACCTCTCCTGAATGACAACGCTCAGGAACCGACGCAGACGCATACCTATGAAGTCGGCGTAGATGAAGCCGGCCGCGGCCCTTTGTTTGGACGCGTTTATACTGCGGCGGTGATACTTCCTTCTGCAAATCCGGATTTGTCATCGGGGTTTGATTTCAGTCTTCTAAAAGACAGCAAGAAGTTCAGTTCGGATAAAAAAATACGAGAGGCGTCGGATTATATCAAAGAACATGCCATAGCCTGGGCGATATCCTATGAAGAGGCTGACGTGATTGATTCTATCAACATACGGCGTGCGACACTCCAGTGTATGAGAAAGGCGATAAAAAACGCGATTGAAGGTCACATCGAAGAAATGGAACAAAAAGGTCGGCCGGTGCCCACATTCACCGACTATCTGCTTCTTGTCGATGGCAACGATTTCATCCCGATGGGGCGAGGCTATAATGAAGATACGGAGGAAATGGAGACATATCAGCATGTTTGCGTGGAAGGAGGTGATAATACGTACGCGTGTATTGCGGCTGCGTCGATTTTGGCGAAGGTCGCGCGTGATGATTACATCGAAAAATTATGTGACCAACATCCGGTGTTAGATGAAATGTATTCGTTACGGGGAAATAAGGGGTATGGGGCGAAGAAACACTTGGATGGAATACGGGAGCATGGGATTACACAGTGGCACAGGAGGTCGTATGGCATTTGTAAGTCCTTCGCGTAGCGTAGAAAAGGACGGTCCGCATCACTGCGGACAAGGAGTTCGCGTAGCGTAGTTAGAACTCATCCGCGCCATACCCGAAAAATCCTCTGCGAGACGGCGATGACGTTGCTGTTGTCGAGGAAGACGTGAGTTCATTTATTTTATTTTTCAGAATTTGATTCTCGATTTTGATGGTCCGCATTTCTTCGTCCATCTCGGTGACTTTGACCTTGAAGTCGTCGACCAACTTTTGAAGATTCATCAACATTTCCAGCGTGGTTTGATTTTGTTTCAGAATCGCATTTGCTTGGAGAGTTGCGGCAGTTGGAACGCCAATGACAGCGATAGACATTACAGGTGGATGACGACGATTTTTACACGCGATGATGACGTCGATTTGACAGAAAACATTTCAATTTATTTTTTACGTCTATTTTTCGTGTTCCGCTTTTTATTTGTTTTTTTTACTTTACGTCTTGTTTTTCGTTTTGTTTTAGACTTTTGTTTTGACCCACCACCAATTTCTGACAGATTTGGCGCAGAAGGAATGGGTGGTGGAACGCTTATGAATCTCTTTATATCATTATAAATTGCGGTTTCATAACCAGCTATGCCATCCGGATCCATAAGTGGATTACCATGTAGAATAATACGCTCCAACGAACGCGGAAATGCTCTAATATTTAAATCCGCGAGTTTTGTAATATTATTATCTCTTAAATCTAAGGTCGTTGTTCCTTCTGAAAAATGACATCCTTTCAACGACGATATAAAATTACGAGCAAGATTTATTTCAACACATCGCCCAAATTTTACTCCGTTTAGCGACGTAATATCGTTATCGCTTAAATTTATTGTGTAGGCAAAAGGCGGAAATTGTACAGAGCCTAATATTCTGATACCACATCTTGACAATTCTACATTACAACGCGAATGACCAGAAAGAGATGTTTTTAATGCGTTAAATTCTTCTTGTGTTTTCGGTTCATTAACGTATCCTCCATCATTTAACCCACCATATCTAAATAATATAGGTAATTTAATCCCGTCAAGAGAAGGTATTTGCCCAGAACATCTTATCACTTCTTGACCTCCTTGGTTTGTATGAAAAACGTATTTTCTTATATTTTGTTGAAACTGTTCTTTTGTTATTCCTCCATCTACACCGACAATATTATCAGGTATTGGTTGTCTCGTAATACTATCTTCTAAAAATTGTATTCGTTCTTTTATTTGTACAGAAGGACCTGACCAAGTACCGAAGCCCTCCGCCTCTATACCAAAATCAGATTCTCGAGTTTTTTTTGATTCTTCTTTCTCTTTTTCTAATGCGACCTGTAAGTCTTGTTTTAACCTATCAATACGTTTTCGTTTCAATATCATGAGTTCATCTTCACGAGGTTTTTCCATAATTATATAATATAATATACTTATACATATACATATATAATATACCATCCCGTCATCATGGTCTGTGCCACCTCCTGTGCCATCGCGTTTATTTTCATCGTCGCCAACATCTACTGTTGCGCATTCTCTCACCGTTCTGGTGGTGTAATTCATGAATTCGTCGCGAAGTTATCACCGGACAATCAGCGCAGGTATGCCGTGATTACGCGCGAGAGACAGGGCATCTATTTTATGGGGTTGTTCCTTGGGTTCATTCTCTCGATGATCCTTCTTGTATGCTGCCGGAAGTATTTCCTGGGTTCGCGAGGTGGGATCCTGTGTATGGTGGCGGCTGTCTCATTTAGCATAAATTACTTTTATTATATTCTCTCACCAAAGAGCGATTGGATGGTGCTTCATCTGAGGTCGGGAGAAGAAACACAGGCGTGGCTGAATGTATATCGCACGATGCAGTATAATTATCACATCGGTCTCGTGTTGGGTATTTTAGCGGTTGTCGCGTTCGGGAATGCGTTGTGTTCCGCGTAGTGCCGCAATAACAACATAAATATATAATACCACCGTATAGTATAACCCGCTTTGAAAAATGAACTTCTCCTCCTCTACCTCTGTGGACTTTATGGCCACCTCCCCCGACCAGAAGAACTTTCTCAAGAAGAAGGTCGTTCCTTTCGTTAAGAAAGTTCTTCCTGTTGCTGAACGTGTGATTCCGGCTGTGGCTCCCTTCGTTCCCGCGCTTCGCCCCGTTGCTGCCGTTATTGGCGCGATTCGTCAGTAAGAAGACGCGAAATAAAATTGATAACAAAATTCCAATATAAAGCAATCTATGTGATTCTTTATATTGTCAATCGATAACAGCAAACGATGCGCGTCCTTGTATTTGATACCGAGACAACCGGTCTCCCCCCCAAAAATACCCCTATCAATCGTGCCGATAATTGGCCCTACATCGTCCAATTGAGTTGGGTGATATATAACGAACAAACGAAGCAGGTTGAAGAAGAACAGGACTACATTATATCTCTCGGAACACATATTCCGATTTCGCCGGAATCAACCGCAATTCATGGAATAACGAGCGAGCTTTCACGTGCCCGCGGAGTTCCAATTGATGTCGCGTTGTTCGATTTCAAGCATGCCGCCAATCGATGCGGAAAAATGGTTGCGCATAATTTGGAGTTCGACAAGAATATGCTTCTCGTAGAGTTTTACCGTGCGCGGATATTTAACAGCGTGTTTCCGCCATCAGAATATTGTACGATGAAGAATGGAACGGCGATTTGTAAGATCCCCAAAACATGGGAGGATGGACACACCACGCTGAAATACCCGAAGCTCGTTGAACTTTACCACGCTCTTTACGGCGCTGACGTGCCCAGTCCAGAGGGGCTTCACAACGCGAAGGTGGATGTGGATGTTTGCTTGAAGTGTTATGTGAAGATGATGGAAAACTCGTGAGTGAGTAAAAAGAATTGGACGGGATGGGTCGTTATTGTGAAATAGGTTGTATTATTAGGGATTATATCGTTTTTTATTCATCATCATCATATATATTTGAGTGGCTCGTTGCTGACGTGAAATATATATGAACCCGCTTCATTTTGCGGAGAAAATCTGCGCCTACGAGCCAGTCAATTTTTGTCTTGTCCGTGTATTCTTTTATTTTGGGTTTAACGGAACAAATACCGTATTGTTGTGAAGAAGATCGAGACTCGGGTGGCCCATAAGGCCAGAAGTTCGCACGGGTGGTGAGAAGATAAAGAACTCGTTCGGCCGAGATGTATTTCAGTATCTGTGATGTTCGGCGTTGGTCAAAGATTGGGATGAATGTAGACGATACCAACGCCACGCCACCACTCGCAGCAGAAATCGAGACCCAGTATTCATAATCTGGAAACGCAAGTGATATCGTATTTGAAAAGAGCAAACTCCACTCTGCGAATGTTCGACATGCGACAACTTCATCCGCACGAGAGTGTAGTAGTGGCCACAAGTATAAGTTCGTAATATCGATGATGCTTTCATTTCTGAAAAAGTTCGGCACGCTTCGAGTGTCGAGTGCGCTACTAGCGCTAGAACTGCTGTTGCTAGAATTAAGAGGACATGAAAACTCTCCGACCCGTGGAGTCAAAAACGCACGTTTCTCACGTGTCATTTCGCAATCTAGCCACGGATTATATTGTGTAATTAGATTGTATGATGAATAACCTAATTTGGGTGTTTCGCGAATATGCTTGAAACGTGAATATTCCAAGCCTCGGTCTTCGATTGTAAGTGCTGGCGGGAACATGAAGTTTCGTTCAGTTGTCCATTTTATAACCGGATTGGTCGGAACAATCGGTGTCATCGTAGTTTCTTTCTTTGACGGGGATATGTTGAACATACTGCTGATATTAGTTATTTATTTGGAAATAATTTTCAATTTATTCATGAAGAACAAAATTCCGATATCGCAACGCTAACACGATCCCGCGCCAGCTATGATGAGCAGAACTCATCCTCGCAACGCGAGTATATTCTGCTCAAGATGAGCAGAACTCACACACGTCATCTTCATCCTCTACCACTCCCGCCCCCGCTTTCTCCGGCTCCACCGTAAATTGCTGTGCCTGGTGTTTCGCCTTTCTTCGCAAGTAATACACCCCAGTCTTCAGTCCCTTATTCCACGCATAAAACAGCATCGACGTCAAAATATTATAGTTCGGTTCTTCCACCCATAAGTTCATGCTTTGACTCTGACAAATAAATGCCCCGCGATCCGCTGCCATATCAATAATATGTCGCATCGGCATCTCCCAAACCGTCTTGTATTTGAGTTTCATCGCATCGGACAGACCATCAATATATTGGACACTCCCCTGATTCGCAATAATATTCGTCTTCACGCGTTCATTCCATAATCCAAGACCAATTAGGTCGTGAATCAGGTATTTATTCACCATAATAAACTCGCCCGCGAGGGTTCGGCGAGTATAAATATTACTGGTAATCGGTTCAAAACATTCATTATTACCGAGAATTTGGGAGGTGCTTGCGGTTGGCATCGGCGCGAGAAGGAGCGAATTTCGCAAGCCATGCTTCTGGATTTTCGCTTTAAGTTCATTCCAGTCGTATCGCTTTGTGCGGTATTTCGGTTCAGGATATGATTCAGACGTAGGATCGACGCCCCACATATCGAATTGAAGGATGCCTTCAGATGCTGGCGAACCTGGGAATGTTTCATACGCACCATATCGCGCGGCACGTGTCATCGACGCTTTAAGTGCTGCGTAATAAATCGTCTCGAAAATCTCTCGGTTAAGCACTTTGGCTTCTTCGCTGTGAAACGGAATATCCATCATCATGAAAACATCTGCGAGTCCTTGAACGCCGATTCCGATGGGGCGATGGCGCAGATTGCTCGTGCGTGTTTTTTCGGTGGGGTAGTAATTAATATTGATGATTTGATTCAGGTTATCCACGGCGAGTTCGGTGATACGTTCGAGTTCCGTCATATTCATCACTTTTGTTTTTTCATCGACGAACCGATTCAAAGCGATACTCGCCAAATTACACACCGCTGTCTCATTTGCGTCTGAGTATTCCATGATTTCGGTGCATAAGTTACTGCTCTTGATTGTCCCGATATTCTTCTGGTTGCTCTTTTTATTCGCGGCATCCTTGAATAATATATAAGGCGTTCCAGTCTCCATTTGACTGTCCAAGATTTTAAGCCAAAGGTCGCGTGCTTTTACTTGTTTGCGTGCGCGTCCTTCGCGTTCATATCTCTCGTATAATTCTCGGAATTTGTCGCCATATACGTCGGCAAGACCCGGGCATTCGTCGGGGCAGAAATAGGACCACATATCCGCGCCGCCCCCCCTCACCCGTTCCATAAAAAGGTCCGGTACCCACAGAGCATAAAACAGGTCGCGACCTTTCATCTCTTCGTCGCCATGGTTCTTCTTCATCTCCAAGAAGTCCTCGATATCGGGGTGCCATGGTTCTAAGTAAATCGCGAAACTCCCGTTACGACGCCCGCCTTGGTCGATATACCGCGCGGTATTGTTATACACTCGTAACATCGGAACAATCCCGTTTGACGCCCCGTTTGTTCCACGAATATGCGAACCCGACGCACGAATATTATGAATATGAAGCCCGATACCCCCCGCATGTTTGCTGATTTTCGCGCAGTCTTTCAGCGTATCAAAAATACCGTCAATGCTGTCATTCTCCATAGCAATCAGATAGCATGAACTCAATTGAGGGCGGGGTGTGCCTGCGTTGAATAAGGTCGGTGTTGCGTGTGTCATATATTTTTGCGACATCGCGTCGTATGTATTCTGAATATACACGAGGGTTTCGTATATGGTGTGCGTGTCTGTGCGCTGACAATGAATCCCGAGGGCCACCCGCATCCACATATGTTGCGGACGTTCGACAATTACACCATTACACCGCATCAAATACGATCTCTCGAGAGTCTTGAACCCGAAATAATCGATGAGATAATCACGCTGATGTTGAATCATTTGTTGAACTGCTTCATGGACGAGACAAGGTATTGGACCTGCGACGCTTCCATTTCGTGGTGTGTCGATGATTTCATGTAGAAAATCCCATAGTTGTTTGCTAATAATCGGCACATGTTTTCCGTTGGAGTCGTGGTATTCGTATAACGCACGCATCGCCTCGTAAAATCCGCCTTGAATATTTTTATGTGCGTTGGAAATAATAATATAGGATGCGAGCGTGCCATAATCTGGATGCTGAACCGCCATCATCGCGCACTGCTGTGCGGTTAGTTCGTCGATTTTCGTCGTTGGAATATTATCATACAACTGGTCGATAATTTTGATAACGAGGGTCGTATAATTCACACTAGTGATACCCGCTTCTTTCCCGAGTTTCTTTAGGCGGGAGAGGATTTTATCGAATGCGACGATCTCTCGGTCACCGTTTCTCTTAAGGACGTGCATATCTGAAGCTGATGCGGAATCGGCGGCGGACGCTGACATCTTATCTTCTTTTGTATAATATATTATATATACACGGTTTAATATCTATTCGGGCGTCTGTGTGTCCGTAATGAAATATTGTAAAGAATATCTAGCTTTGTTTTTACTTGTTGTGGCAGTTGTTATCATCGGCCCGCTCATCGACGCGATTCATGATTTTAGCGCTATTCGTGGTGATGGCACCAATAATAAGCGCGAAGGATTTGCCGCCGACCGCGTGCCTTCCGGCGAATATCCGCACGAAGTCGAAGAGCCGCTGTTGTATCCAACCTATCCTAAGAAGTCGGGGCCAGAATACGGCGTGGTTCTCCGCGAAAATGACTCCACGAACAATTCGCGTTTATATCCGGTCGCTGCGAAACTCAGCAGTTACGACCAATCCACAAATAATGTGCGTGATTGGGTGACTCCCGATAACGGGTCATGTAAACCGGCGGGAATGTGTGGTGCTTTGTATGCCCCCAAGGCTCCGGCTGAGTACAACATTCCCGAACCGATTCCGTTGGACCACCCCGCGAGGAGAGTCGGATTTTACGCGGTAGGGGCTTGAATGGAATGGAATGAAATGAAACCGAAATGGAATAATGTATGTTATTCTTACTATTGTGTTATATCCAATAATAAGAATCAATGACGACGCTCAGGATTCAACGGCGTCTTGTAGAGCGGGACTTTCTACGCAATACGCGCTTGGATTTCTTGTATTTACGAGAGGGGCGACGGCGGCGCGAAGCGCCTTTCTTACTTTTAAGTTTACTCAATATATCTTTAATATGCTTATCATCATCAGGAAACCGCTCTTTCATTAATTCTGTAATAAAATACTGTCTTTCTTCCCCTGGAGGAAAGATACCACCACCCGCATTTCGGGGCAAATCTTGAAAAAAATTTACGTCTGCGTCTTCGGTGTATTTATATACATAATTCGGAAATCTAGTTAAATCTTTAATTGTTTTATCATCGGTATTTACAAAATAATTTTTAACAGCATCTCTAGCCCTCACCGGGGAAAGGGGCACGTTGTATTCAGACGAATAGTCACTAACACTTTGAGGACTACCCAGACTAACCGGACTACTCAGACTACCCTGACTATCCTTACTCATAATTCAATAAAAAATCTTGTTATAAAATACCATAATATTTTATAAATTACCAATCCAAAACCCAGCCTAAATGTTCGCCTGTATATAATTACATAAATCACACCTTACTCTCATCTATTTCAAGGTCGTCGATTTTGAAACAGTTGATTAGAACTTCCGATGGACCTTTCGCAACGTGGTGTTTCGTGCCGCCGCCGCCGCTACCGTATTTTTTGTTCGTTTGGGCGGTATTGTTCATCGCCGCCATCAACGTCGCCATATTCGTCGCTGTCGCTTCGCTTCCACTATTCGACAACGCGCTTTCCAATTTTATGATTTTCAATTCGGTCCCGGCGTCGGACGCCCCCGCTGCTGGCCCCGCCCGTCGTTTCACCGGTGCGCGATGGTCATACCCCGTATCTCGTTCTTCTTCAATCGTCGCCCATACTCCCGCAAGCACTTTCACAGCTTCTTCAAACCAAAGTCGGTTTCGTCGAACAAGAACGCAACTGTATTCGTCGAGATACCAGTAAATCGTCCGCACCCATACACTTCGAAGCCGCTCATGTTTCGCAAATATTTCCGCCTCCCACTTATCGAATTCATGCGGTGTAGCACCGATCGGAGCATATTCGTAGAGTTGTGTCGGTGTCACGATATGCCCGTATTGTGTCACTGCCGGCGCGGTTTGAAACCACAAAATAATCCCCTTTTCATTCCCCTTCGCGGTATATCCTTCTTTCGTGGTTCCGTCGGCATCATACTCTTCTTTACTCTCATATTCCTTGAATCGGGTTTCTACGAAATCGCATTCATCTAAGTCACATACCTCCATTTGGATCTGTGTTTGGATCCAGTATTCTTCTTTGGGGTGTCCAGTAATCTCTCGGTTAAAGATATTCTTAATTTCCACCATCCGGCCATATATCGGCGAGGCTGCATCGATATTGATTCCATCGGGTGAAGCACCAATAAATGGATAGTTATCATGCTGAATACATCCGAATTCGCCCAACGTCGTTCGATTTCGGTGTTCATATACCATGACAGTAACGGGCTCGTATCGTTGCCCCCAGTGAAGGGGTGAATTCACCGGACCTTGAAGTGGTGCTGGCGGACTCTGATTCGCTGACCCTGTTCGGGCTGCCTCCGCAGCCGCTGCCGCCGCTTCTGTCTGACTTTTACACTTTTCATAGACAAGTTGATTCACAGATGCTTGCGAACCAAACGCTTTTGATGCCGCACTCGCCGTGATTAAATTATTACGTCTGGCATACCATTCAGGAGTTCGTTGGTCGGGTTGCGGTTTTTCTTGAAGTGCGCGAATTTTTGCGCTCATCGAGGCAGCATCAATACCGGAGCAAGAGTGTGTTGCCGGCGATACACGAGGCGGCACGATTTCCTCGTAAAATCTCTCGGTGATTTCATCATATAACTCTTGGATATACTCCTCCATGACTTCGTTCAACGCGTCAGCTTCCGCAGAAGTGGTGGTTGAGAAATTCGACCGAATCGGATCTAATTCCGCGAAGTGTTGGCACAAATAGCTGTCAATCCACGTTCCAACGACCTCTTCTGTATTGAAATCCTCACGCTTGAATTCCAATATATTCTCTCGCGCAACGTCGGCCAATTCATCAAGCGCGTCGTTGATAATGATCTCTCGATCTTCATCGGTTGGAAGGAGTGAATACGGCGAGGTAGCGTATGTGGCGGTGGCGTAGTCGTCGTATTCGTTGTCTGTAATGGTGGCGTCGCTGTCGTTGTATTCATGAGCGTTGTTATTATATTCATGATTGCTGATTTTAGCATATGTAGCCATATAATAAATACATAAATAATAGAAATGCGTTTATATCCGTACATAACGCATTTCTATTATTCAATTTAATTTTTTATCAGGGTATAGTAGTAATTCATATTATTGTATATTCTTTCATCGTTAATCATTCATCGTCATTCATCGTCGTAGAATGGTCGGTGCCGGATTATTACCTGCTGCGGTTCATAAAGGCGTGATTTATTTATTGTTTGGTCGAGAGAATGAGCTGAATGATACGCCTGGTTGGGCGGATTTCGGTGGAGGAACGAAGCGGAATGAAACGATATTGGAAGCCGCGTCGAGAGAAGGCAGCGAAGAACTGAATGGGCTATTAGGTTCGCAATCCACTCTGAAAAAGGTAGCGGTTCGTCGTAAAATCGCGGAACTAAAATTTAAAACATATACAACGATCGTGTTTAAAACCGAATATGACGATAAATTAGAAGAATATTACTCGAACAATTATCGTTTCTTCGAGAAATACTTGCCGGGTGCGAAGAAGAACCCGCATAATGGACTCTTGGAAAAAGCCGAAATCAAATGGTTTTCATTTGCCGACCTTCGAAAGAATCGCGATAAATTTAGACCGTTTTATCGTAATATGGTGGATATCATACTGGAGCATCAAGAACACATTACGCGTAAGCTGATGAAGCCGATATGTGGGCCGCGTTGTAGTTTCAAGATTACACGGAAAGAAGGGCGCGTTATGAAGTCGAAACGGCGTAGTGCGAAGATAACGACACGGCGCCAACGACGCGATCGAAAATGATAATTAAGAATCTAGCGTGGCAATATCTGCGGGCGTTCCAGGTGCGTCGTAAGTTCCCATTTTTCGCTTCTTCGACGTATTTGTTGCGGGGGCAAGTGATTTCAGCGTTGATTGCCGTTTTTCACATCGTTTAAGTGTGAATTTTTTAAAACCAGCATGATAAATGAGGCATGGAATACTTGTAATCGATCCGGTTGTTTTATCATAAATAACATCCTTCGCGCGCATGAGTTTTTTCTGTTCGAGTGCGCTAACAAGAAATTGGTAAAGAGAAGTGATTTCTTGTTCTGTATGATTTTCACTTTTTCCATGTCGTGTGGCAAATTCTTTTAATTTTCCGATCTTTGCGGATTTGTCTAATTTATTCCATGGGTCGCTTTTATTCGCGTTTTTTTCATTTTCAAGGATGTCGTCGATGTTTGGATTTGTAATGACGTCCGGTTTCAATAAATTGTAATTTCCGGTGAGAAGCATATTTTTGTAGTTGATGTTTTTAAGTGCTGCGTCATCTGGATCATTTACAACTACAATCGATGTTGTTTCGGTTGTAAGATTATTCTGTAGTCCATTTTTTGTTAAAGACGAATCTACTACTGTGCTGATTTGGGCGGAGGCGGAGGCGGATGCTGCTTTAGGAGGCATTTGATATACATAATATACAAAGATGACTTAAAGTTGTTTTTTGTATATTATGGTTATTTACATCGGCATGATCATGCCGGGGCGTCTACCGCCGAATGATGGCGGGAGTTCGCTTGGTTGAATCGGCATAGGCAACGATTTGGGTTTCGGTGCGGGGCAACGATTAAAGTTTGTTGTGTTCCCGTTGAAAGCGTTGATATTCAACGAGAACTTCGATTCGGGGGCGGCAGAGGCGGAGGCGCAAGCGGGATTCAAAGACATTTTATGATATACTATAATATTTTGTTTTATGTCAATTTATGCCAACGTCGATGTAAAAACTGTAAACCCGTAAAATTGAAATCTTATTTCATATTTTCTACATGTTATGCGACAACAGACACAGACACGATGAATCTATTTATTCTCTCGCTTGACCCTGCTAAAATCGCGGAATACATGATGGACAAACATATTGCTAAAATCATTCTGGAAGCGGTTCAAATGTTATGTACGACACAACGCCTCCTCACCGCTGCCTCCGCCTCCGGAGTGAAAGAATGCGACCCCTGCGTCTATAAAATAGCGCACAAAAACCACCCAGTTACGATTTGGTGCCGCGCATCACAGGCAAACTTCATCTGGACCCTCGACCTCATCGACGCGATGCACGCAGAATGGAAATACAGATACGGGCATCCAGCAGACAAGCAGCATAAATCATACGGCGTGGCCCAATATTTGCGCCGTAATGTGCTGCCAGCAGAGGCGTTCGAGCGTATTCATGTCGCTGGTGTCATGACACCATTCGCACTTGCGATGCCCGATGAATACAAGATTCGCAGCAGCGACCCGGCGTCTCGAACCGGAACGAGTCACTGCGCCGACATCTATGACGCAGTTGCTTCCTACCGGAGTTATTATTTGTCCGCCCCGAAGCGCCGCATCGCAAAATGGGGAAAACGGCGTGATATGCCGTTGTGGTATGCTCGCGGATTACGGAAAATATACGAACGTCCCGCGCCAAAACTCATTATAAAAAACATAAACTTACCGAAGTGTATATGATGCTGTGTAATACCCGACAAACGTATAAATACTTTAACTATATTATAGTATTTATACAATCATAGTAAAGAATACAAATATGACACATACAATCATTAATAAATTTTCAATAAATGGAATATACGAACACTATTCATGTGGAGGCCCTGGATCACACCCCGGCGCAAAAACAGGTTTCATTCATCGCACGATGTATTTTCCGCATCAAGACGACGCTGAAATCTCTCGAATCATCGCTGCGCATTCTCGATTTGTTATTCTGATTCAGCAAAATGAATACGCGGTCTCGCTTTTTCAGCGAGATATTCTGCCGTTCATCCATAACGCTCAAAAACCATATGTTATTATTAGTTGTATGGATGATATGACATTTCCAGATGAAGTAGTGGGATCATTTTTTGGCTCGGTTAGCGATCAGTCGAAGACGTCTTTGTTTCGTAGATGGTTCGCAATAAATTGTAGGTCTCGCGAATATTGGCCCCCTCTTCCTAAGAACAAAATCACTCCGATTCCATATGGTATCGATTATTGGACGCTTACTCGTCGTGTGTCATGGACTAATACACCAATGGCATCCGCGATAGCACAGGACCGGCATCTCTCGCGACTTTGTTCGACGGTAATACATTTCACAAAACGCCCTTTGATAGATTGCGCGTATATCAACTTTCAATTCAACCTAGACGGAAATGGAGGTGCTGAGAGAAATCATGCGTTTCAAACGATACCGAGAGATGTGATGTCTCTTCAAGAAACACCGTGTAATCGATATGAAACATGGGGCGCGTATTCTCAACATGCGTTTGTCGTTAGTCCGCGAGGCAACGGTATCGATACGATACGAACATGGGAAGCGCTGATGCTTGGATGTATCGTT
>Ga0078894_10000853_pt1 | contig 21850 bp, 14 predicted proteins | sample LauGreSu1BDMLBSD_2_FD_67506 | JGI IMG/M metagenome (GOLD analysis project Ga0078894, IMG submission 67506) | Freshwater lake microbial communities from Lake Michigan, USA - Su13.BD.MLB.SD (version 4) (version 4) | ecosystem: Environmental > Aquatic > Freshwater > Lake | place: Lake Michigan... | reverse complement strand
CCATGGAACAAATCCTAAACCTCAAACACCTCGGCGGCATAGATGACCTCCGCCCTTTCTTCGGTGAAATCAACGCCATCAAAGAAGGCAAATACTATCACCTCCTGGGCGATGCACACCTCAACCATAACGAATTTGCGCGATTTACGAAGAAACCAAGATTCAGCAGCATGGGCACCGTGATCTATTCCGGCCTCAACCGCATCTGCAAACTCACCCAGAAAATGCCTAGCTATTTCGCCGTGAGACTGCTGCAACCCAACCCCCTCACGGGTGTGGTGAATATCGAAATTATCCATGGCCGCGGCGCCGTCCTAGCCCCCGACACCCTCGTCCCCGCCATCTGGATCCAATATAACCTGCGCGCGCCCAAGTTTGTCAAATTTTCCCTCCTGCTCTACCGCATCCAATGCGCTAACGGTCAGATGGTTCTGTTCGATGGCTTTATCAATGAGAAATTACCTTCAGACGACATCAATCACATCCACCATCAGTGGTCGCCCTGTTTTTATAACTCGCTTTTTTACGCCTTAGACGATGCCCTGGCGGTGATGAAAGAGCAGCCGATGGATCAAAATCGGATGGCGCAAACGCTGATGACGGTGTTTGGTATTGGCCGACGTGAATCCATCAGCGATCAGCGGAATTTTGGTTCCCAACAAGAGCACTATGCGATATCGTTGGACCGAATCCTATCGTTCCACCGCGAAAAATACGGAGAAACCGTTTACGCATTGATCCAAGCTGCTTGTTACTTCGCCTCACACGTAGAGCCCGAAATCCATCAAAATTTGAACGATACGCAGCGATTCGACCAGCTCAGCAAATACCGCGAAAAGCGCATGATTCAGGTAGGTCGTTTGATGGCCAAATTGGAGAAAAATTCCCGCAGACACCAATCCCGCAAAGAGCTTCGCAACCGCGAATGGGAGGAGTTGTTCAATTTGAACTCCTAATCAATATATTTTTGAGCATATGAGCCTTATCAACGGCACACTGCGGTGGTTACGGAATTTGCGATAACACCCGATCCAGCGCAGTTGCCAAATCGTGATCTTTCTGGGTAACGATATTGCCTGCATCATGGGTACAGAGCGACACCATCACTCGGCTGTAAACGTTAGTCCATTCTGGGTGATGGTCCAATTCGCCAATTACTTTACTGGCGCGAACCATGAAATCAATAGCCTTTTCGAAGGTTTTGAATTCGAAGGTTTTTATTAGTTTATTATCTGAAAGAACCCAGGATTGCATAAAAATCAAAGATAGTTGGTTATTTCTCCGGATACAATATCGCCTTAAACGTATTCTCCCCGCTTAGCATCTGATTGGCAATTTCTCTAATTTGCTCCGCAGTTACAGCGTTCACAACCGACTCATACTCCAAAAATCGCTTGGCATCATATCCATCACATTTGATTTTGCCAAGATAACCACCCCAATATCCATTGGTCTTCATTGATTCTCGATATGCTTCAACTTTGGCCAATTTCACTTTCTCAAGATCTCTGATCGATGGGCCTTCTCGTTTGATGCGATCTATCTCAGCCATCGACGCTTTGATTAAGGTATCAACACTTTCAGGACCACAAGGAAGATATAAAACGAAAGAGTAATTATCGTAGGGCTCATCGCTTACGTTTGCATAAATGCCACCACTATAAATCCCCCCGATTTTCTCTCTCAACTCTTCAATGATTTTGATATTCAAAATTTCCCCCAACAAATCCGCTCTCAATTCAGCATCATCCGAAAAAGGCAATTCGCCGTAGAACTGCGTAAAAACAAGACTTTTGGGTTCTTTGCCCTTGTGAAACTCAAACTCATTCCGTCCAGAAATCGGCCTTCTACCATTGTCTTTTGAGGTTGGGATTATTCCTTTTGTCGGCAAACTAGCCATGTATTTCTCCAACAATGGAAGTAGTATTTTTTCATCCACATTACCCACAAAAAAGAAATGAAACCCATCGGCATTGCCAAATTCTGTCTTATACATTTCGATGATTCGATCTGGGTTGATGCTCTTCAATTCTGCTTCAGTAGGAATAGTGATTGGAGCAAAGGGTTGTCCGCGATAAAACACATTCATCATAGAATCAAAAAACGCATTTTCCGGGCTTGATTTGGCATCTTTGAGGCCTGCAATGGAATTAGCAATACTCCCTTGAAATAGATCCACATCCTTGCGAGGCGCTGTAAGCTTAAGGTAGTTCAACTGCAACAACGTTTCCAAGTCTTTTATGGTTGAGTTCCCATAAACCCCATTACTAATTCCGCCCATATTGGTGGAAACGTTCACGTTTTTGCCTGCAAGAAACTTCAATAGGTCTGTTGGACTAAACTGCCCGTAACCCATCGTATAAATCATGGCATCCATGTACATTGTATTCAACTTATCCTCCACTCCATATTGGCCGCTACCACCTTTTTTCTGGCCCATCATTAGGATTTGATCCGATTTGAAATCGGTCGACTTCACCGTTACTTTGACTCCGTTACTCAGAGTGTAAGTATTTGCACCTAGCAGCGTATCATTTTCTACCGATACTATTTTGCCGGATACTGGCTCTTCCGAAAGTAACGAAGAAGCCAAAACGCGATCAACATGGGCATCCACTTTCTGCTTGAACGCCTCATTCACCCACTTTAACAATTTTTTACTTGTCAGTTTTTTGACCGGGCTATTTTCTGGTCCTTGGCACATCGCGAAATAGGTCTTGTTATCATCCAACCAGGTTTTGGCCACCGCATTGACTTCATCCACAGTAATTCCCGGAAGAAAATTTTTGTAATATTCGTATTCACTGGGAGTGCCCGGTACAGATTCTTGGGTCAAGAAATTCCTAACCAATTCATCCACGTATCGTCCTGATTCAGTGGTATTTCGCTCATTATAACTTCGTTCCATATAACTCAGCATAGATTTCTTCACCACATCCAACTCGGCTTGAGTGAAACCGAATTTCTGTACTTTCACGATTTCACCAATGGAAGCGTTGATGGCAGTTTTCATATCGTTAGAAGCCACCGTTGTGAGTGAAAAACTCTCATAACCTCTCGACCAACCGCCAATTCCAACATAACTATAGAGGTAAGGAGGATTTGCAACTTGGGTGAGTTCATCCAATCGCGAATTTAAAATCTGTTGGAAACAAGATTTCACGATTGAACTCCGATACTCTTGTAAAGTCGCATTTGATTTTGACTTTTTGGACGAGTAATTCAAGCTAAACGATTGATTGGTTTCTTCGATATCGGTTAACACCATCGCCTCTTTGGCTTTATAGGCTGGTACATCAAAATCAATCCGCGCCCTTGTTGTATCAGGATTGGTTAATGGAGCAAAATATTTCTCGATTAATGCCTTTGCTTGGGCTACGGTAACATCACCTACTACGGCTACCGCCATCAAATCTGGCCTGTACCAATCTCTGTAAAAGGAACGAATGGCTTCAGGATCACAATTCTTTAGAATATCGTCTTTTCCAATGGGTAGTCGATCCGCATAATGTGACCCCGCCATCAATTTGGGAAGATATACCCTCATCATACGGTCTCCAGCCCCTTTGCCGCCACGACTTTCTTCCAAAACAACCTTTCTTTCGTCGTTTACATCTTTATCTGTTATCAACGCATTGTGCGCCCAATCAGAAAGCACTTCAAAGCCATTGCTCAAATTATCTGGCTTATCGGTAGGAATGGGTAATATGTAAACGGTTTCATCAAAACTGGTGTAGGCATTCAAATCCGCACCAAACTGCACCCCAATGGATTGTAAAAAATCCACCAATTCGTTTTTTGGATAATGTTCTGTCCCGTTAAAATTCATATGTTCCATAAAATGCGCCAGCCCTTGCTGATCATCATTTTCCAAGATAGAACCTGCATTGATTGCCAAACGCAACTCCACCTTCTTTTCGGGTTTTGGATTGGGTTTGATATAGTATTTCAGGCCATTGGATAGCGTACCCGTTGTCACCGTTGTGTCAAATGGAAGGGGGCTATTTAAATCCTGTCCTGATACTACGGAAATAAGGGAAACAAAAAGAAGAGCAACTAGCGATAACGCTTTAGAAAAGTACTTTTGAAACATTCCGAGAAAATAGATATTTTTCACGAAAGCACTTTACGGAAAATCGCAAAAACAACTATTGTGAATTACGGAAAATCGCAAATCAGTGCATTGTTAAATGAATACTTTTGTTTGAATGAGGCATTTCAAAGCAGCGGTTAGTTTTCTTTTCATTATTCTGTTGAGTGGGAACACCGCCAATGCCCAATTTGGCACCTACCATAGCCCCAGGGAAATAAGGTTGTTTGATAATAATGCGCCAACAGAATATCAATCCAGAAGATTTGCTTACTTTGAGAATGGCTTTTTTGAGGCGCAAACGTATCGAATTGAGGGTGATTCAAACCTTCACAGTCAATATGTTTTCAACGGCAAACTCTCACCAAGGCTCATCGATGATAGCTATTTTAAAAACCTTATTCAGAACGAACCCACTTGCGATAGGCAATTTATTTGCGATGAAAAATGGCAGTTCAATGTAGTTCAGGTTCGGCACTTACAAGGCAAATGGAATGGATTTAAGAACATACGCACAGGGGAGATTTCGAATGAAAACGCCAATCAGTTTGGTGGTTTTTTGATTTGCGCCAAGGACAGCGGAATATTTGTATCGCCAGGATCAGGAATCTATTATATCCCGTATACTTATATCAAGAACATTCGCCGAGGCATTTCATTTGGTGAATTTGTTTTAAATCAAACGGCCAGAAGACGTAGAACTATATTTTCACGTCCATCGTATGACATGTCAGAAATACTTATATGGATACCAATTGCTGCCATTATTTATAATGTCTCAGGACTATTCCCAAACAAAGTCGCAAGATTTAATGGCGACCCACGAGGGAAAGAATTCGCAATGAATATCGGCAAAATTGGCGCCTATGAGAACAGCAGCCATGCCACAACCGACTTCCCTCTGGCATTATTGAACATAAAAAGGAATATATTCTCTAGTGTACATAGAAGTCTATTACCCCCACAAAATATAGATTCCCTAGAACTCATTGCCGATCAAGTGCAATTAAAAGTGGTGCCACACTACCAAGATTATCAGTTGAAGATTCGTAATTACCAAACGGAGATTTCATTAGCACCCGAAAACGCCGCCATCACGCCTTCCCTACCGCATCTTAATGAATTCAACAATTCACAAGGAGAAATGCCCATACTATGGGCCATCGAGCAATTTCAACCCCTTGATGTGTCACCAAAATTATTCAAAACATTCCCCAAGACTCAAAAAGAATTGCTGACCTCGGGTCAAATAGAACAATTAACGAAGTCGGCCGACATTCAGATGCTCGCCATTCATATCCTTACGGGCAATGGGCTCGATTTTAGTCGACTCTTCCAATTCACCGACGAGCAAGCCATCAAACTAAACAGAACCATCACCATTGATGCGGTGGATGCCCAATTGGGGACGATGTTACGTGTGATCGACATCCCAACGATAGAATACAAAAACTTGACGATGCTTTATCAGCGGCTAAATCAAATAATGAAAAAGTAAACGACAAATACTTCCTCTAGAGCAATTGGGGTTGTTGAAATCACCTGATAATTATTAAAAACAAATCGAAAACAACATAATTGCAATGCGTTTGTTACTGAGTAAATTGTATCATGAAAAAAGCCATGTGGATACCTATAACAATTATTGCAGTCGTTGGCATAGCTGCGCTCGTCGTTTCCTTTAAAAACAGCGATATCGAAACGCCAGATTACAAAGTTGTGAAGACGCTCGGCGATGTCGAAATTCGCGAGTACCCCAAAATGCTAGTGGCCCAAACATCATTAACCAGCAGTTCATTCGAGAATTCAGGAAGCAACGGATTCAGAACCATCGCAGGGTATATTTTTGGTGGAAATCAGGGCAATCAAAAAATCGCAATGACGTCTCCGGTGGTGATGAACATGGGTGATTCGGCAACGATGTATTTTGTGATGCCAAAGCAATATCAAAAGGAACAGCTCCCCACCCCAAATTCTCCGAATGTTAGAATTGTAGAAGAGGCGCCCAAAACATTGGCGGTGATCAAATACGGTGGATTTTCATCGGACAAAGATATCAAGCGATACTGCAAAGAGTTGGAAGAGACATTGACCCAGAATAATATCCAATGGAAAGGCGGATTTATGTACATGGGTTACAACGCACCTTGGGATGTCGTGAACCGCAGAAATGAGGTCGCCGTGGAGTTGATCGAGAATCAGCAGTAGTTGAATTACGCAACGTAAACTGGGAAAACCAGTTGCGATAATCCGTAATTTGGGAAACAAATTTTTGCGATTTTCCGTAATTCATCGATGTAAGAGGCTGATTTCCCTATTCTCGGCAAGGCTTTCATAAATCAAATTTGGCCAAACACCGTAATTTAATAACTTTGTCTTCATTGGTTGATAATTTGACAACCCCACTTCAATTCAGAGCTATATTTTTAATAAATGAATGAATTCCCAATCGTCCCCGGCCGCGGTTTAACCACCCACACCGCAACGCAAGCACGATGGGATTTTTTGGAAAAGTTGGACTTTGATATCACCGATATCAAAAACTACAAAACCAACATCAAATCCGTCCAAAACAATATTGAATCATTTATTGGGACAACCGAAATTCCATTGGGGCTCGTTGGCCCATTATTGTTCCAAGAAAACAACCAAGAAGAACTCGTTTACTGCCCAGTTGGCACACTGGAAGGCGCATTGGTGTATAGCATGAACCGCGGAGCAAAAGTAATTTGCAAAAGTGGCGGATATCAAAGTGCTGTGAAATGGCAACGCATGCAGCGCTCACCGATGTTTTATTTAGACAGCAATGCCGATGCGCAAATTTTAGCATCTTGGATAGACTCAAACAAAGACGGCATCAAACAAACTGCAGAAGGCTATTCCAACCACGCCAAACTAATTGCAACACACATTGAAATTGCTGGCAATACCATCACTACGGATTTCATTTATGAAACGGGCGATGCTTCAGGTCAGAACATGACCACAACATGTACCTGGCATGCTTTGTTGTTTATTGCCAAAGAGTTTGCCCTTGAATATCCAAACATCTCATTAGATTATATCATCGAAGGGAATGGATCCTCCGATAAAAAGGTATCGCGATACAACATCGAAAATGGCAGGGGAATTCATGTCACGGCGAGTTGTGAAATGCCGCGACAAGTGATACAGGAAGTCTTACGCACCACCCCAGAAAAAATATTAAAGTTTTATAAACCGTCAAAAATACTGGCCGATAAAAAAGGGATGGTTAGTTTCAACGTGAACGTTGCCAACGCCATCGCCGCAATTTTTGTCGCTACCGGACAAGACCTTGCCTGTATTCATGAATCAAGTACCGGAATTATCCATTTTGAAGCGCTGGGCGACCCAGAACAGCCCGATGGTATAAAACTAACCCTCACTCTACCCAACTTGGTCATTGGGACGGTAGGCGGAGGAACTCACGTTGCCAAACAATCGGAAGCCTTGCGGATGATAAACTGCCTAGGACCCGAAAAAGTGCATCGCTTTGCCAAAATCATTGCGGGGTACGCCTTGGGATTGGAAATTTCCACCTATGGCGCCATCATGAGCGGCGAATTTGCCAAAGCCCATGAAAAACTGGGTCGCAACAAACCCGTCAACTGGTTCACAAAATCCGATATCACCCCCGAATTTTTAAGGGAAACACTCATTCATCTTCCCAATGCCATAGAAATCAATCAAATCGATTGGTTCAGTGATCATGGCGTGGACAATGGAATCATCACCAATATCACGAGTAAAATCAGCAAAAAACCGATAGGATTTCTACCCATCAAACTGGGATTTTCGAACGGCGAAAGCGCATCAATTTTGATCAAATCTAAGGCCCTGGACAGCGAAGTCATCAAAGGACTCCATTTGATTTCGGCTTCTATTGATACGCAACTATCAGACCTAATCAATGCGCATCAACATTCATTGGAATTTCACAATTCACACCTGAAAGAAATATTGGTTTACGACCATCTGCAGCGCAAAGGGTTTTCAGCAATGCCTACTTTTTACGGACAATGGATTCAACCCCAACGCGATATTTATTTGATACTTCAAGAATGGATTGAGACCCAAGATATGGATTTGGTGAACGCCGAAAATAATACCGAAGTTTGGACAGAGGAACTCATCACTCGCTGTTTGCATGAAGTTTCGGTGGCTCATACGTTGCTAAACGACATTGATTCTAAGCTATTTGCCCATTTCCAGCCGAGTCAAGCATTGCCGCTTTATAATAAATTGATGGATATTTTAATCCATGAATGCGCCGATAACAGTCAAAAAGCTTCCCTACTCCGAATCAAAGAATCACTGCCAAACCTGCATCTCGAGAGCGAATTTGTAGCCAATCAAAAAACCATTATCCACAACGATTTCAACCCAAGAAATGTACTAATTCGCAATGGCGGCAATCCTTGTATTTATGATTGGGAATTGGCTGTAGTTGATTTCCCTCAGCGAGATATTTTAGAGTTTTTGAGTTTTGTTTTGCCGGCAGATTTCGATGACCAAACGTTTTGGAATTATATAAAGGGGCATTTTGAAAAAATGCAAACGACTCAGTCATCAACCGACATTCTAACATGGACATCATACCTAAAAGCGTGTAAGGTTGCACTTAAAACCTATATCTGTTGTAGGGTTTCGTTCTATGAAGTATCGGGCATCGTTGCCAAATACGATTTTTCTCAAAGAATTTTGTCGGTATCCCTAAGAATGTTAGATTGCATTGAAACAGAGATTCAAAAATCTGTTATGGCCTAAACCTTTTCTTCCATGACACCTGAACAAATTATTTTCATTATCGGGGGCCTTGTTCCGCTTATTATTAGCAACGTGCTGCATATGGTATTGGTGAAGAAAAATGGTTTACCATCTCTGAGTATTCCAATAAATTCAATCTGGTTTGGCCCCAATAAAACCCTTCGCGGATTTGTATTTGTTCCAATCGTAAATGGCATCGTCTATTTGATAATAAACTGGCCAGGCGGTTGGCTACTTTCTCACCTTGATCCCAATTTTTATTTGGCCAACAAAATCAATTTCGGCGCTATCAACAATTTAAATCTCCTATTTCAACAAGCCATTATTGGGGTAGTTTACGGCCTATTTTACATGCTCTTTGAGCTTCCCAATTCTTGGATAAAACGGAGGATGGGCATTGCCTCAGGTGAAAGCAGCAAACGTCATAGTTGGTTTTTCACCTTGCTCGACAAAACAGATTCTTCTATTGGCGTAAGCTTCGTATTTGGATACTTATATGATTTTGACTTATTGCTGATGTTTAAGTTCTTTGTATGTGCGGCATTGCTACATTTTAGCATTTCCGGGCTACTCGTCCTATCAAAAATTAAAAAATCCCTGTAAATACTATAGATCCGCTCCCATTCAAAACTTAGAATCATGGCAACAGAAAACTCCAACGCACAGAACACTAAAAAGGAGAACATTTGGAATATTCCCAACGCAATTAGCATGTATCGATTGCTGTCGTTCCCGTTTTTAGTTTATATGATCTTTGTTGGAAACGAATCCCTTTTCGCGCTGTTGTTATGCATCAATTTGGTAAGCGACGCCGTAGATGGGATCATCGCAAGAGCTTTCAAACTACAAACAGAATTTGGTGCTCGCCTAGATTCGATTGCCGACTTTGGCACCTACATTTTGGCCTGCTTAGGAATTTACTTTTTCAAATTGCCCGACCACGGCGATGACTTTTGGGCATTGTATATCTTCATCGGATTAATTGTTTTCTACAATGTATTTTCTTTGATCAAATTCCGTCGGTTACCAAGTTTACACATGTATAGCACCAAAGTGGGAGCTTATGTTCAAGGCATCTATTTCCTGGGCCTATTTTCTTACGGTTATTATGCTCCCATATTTTTCTTTGCGATGATCTGGGGCTGGATCAGCAGCATCGAAGAAATCATCATCCTAGTTTATCTCAAGGAATTAAAATCTAATGTAAAAGGATTGTATTGGGTGCTAAAATCTAAAACGCAGTACGCACCAAACAACACTACAAGGGCCAAAAATCAACCTAGCGGAACCCGCATTAACTAATACAACCCTGGAAACAATCTCCAGGTTTTGGATTTGTAATTTATATAGGCTTCACCAAAATGCGATTCCAAAACCGCTTCTTCAACTGGAATCCTAGCGTAGGTAGAAATCCACACGGCAAGCAAAACCAATACCATGCAAAGTGGACTATTTAATGCCAATCCGTAACCGAGTCCATAAATATACATTCCGGTGTAACTTGGATGCCTCACCCAGCGATAAACCCCGTCCGTCTTCAATTGATGGTCCTTTAAAATCGTCACCTTCACGGTAAAAGCCCTTTTCAAACTGCCAATTGCGATCCATCGAAGGCTCAAACCAAATACAAACAAGAACCCAGCAATCCAATCCAGCCAAGAATTCTGAACGACAAACACCCATGGGTCTATCTGCGACAAAGCCAACGCCAATATCACCGAAGCAGGCATCAGAATTCTAAAAATCAAAATTGTTCGGTCGTCCTTAACAAACTTCAACTCATCCAATGTCGCATTTTTTAATGCATTCGCCGCAATTGCAGAAATCGCAATGCAACCAAACATCGATATAGGCAACCAGTCTATCATCCGTGATTGTGGGGTTCGGCCATATAATGCTCAAACTTTTTATCAAACAGGACCCCGTAAATCGCACGAAAAACCGAGGTCGTTTTCGGACGCTTCCACAATCCAAGCCATAAGGTAAACCACGACAAATGGGGAACATGGTGATGGACATCATGGTTTCCTATGCCCATGCCCATTGGGAACCAAAAGGTATTGCTTTCGTGCTCGTTGTTGTAACCCAAATGCTCGCACCAATGTCGAAGTACACTGAACATATTCAAAACCAACAAGGTACATAGAACAAACGCTAAGCTCGGGCGTGCCAAATAAATTACTACACCAGAAATTACACTTGACCAGGCGATGTGGTAAAAATTCATTCGGGGCGACATTACCACCCGATTCATTTTTTTCACTTTTCGTTGCTGCGTTACAATCAAATAAAGGGTAAACAGCAAGGGTATCATCGTACAAAGCAAATAGAAAAAACGATAATTGTCGTACAGCTTCTTTTTGGTATCCGGCCACAAAGGATCCACATCCGTATTTGTATTGGAATGGTGAATTAGGTGAAACTTGCGAAAGGGTTCGGCATAAAATGGCATCAGCATCAACCCCGATCCGATATTCATAATGATGCGGTCAAGTTTTCCGCGGGTAATTGATTTATGAGCGCCATCGTGAACTACCACAATAAAAAAAGCGTGAGCGAGCATTCCAGAAAACAGAACGACCCAGTAATGACCGGCTTCAAATTGATGCATCAACTGACCGATACACCCATAAAGTCCAACGGCTGCCAAAAACGAAACGGTTGGAATGAGCCAAGAACGACGCCTGAGCGACTGTTCCAGTTGGAATTCGTAGGATTGTGAGGGAGAAAAGTGATTACCCATAAGTGCAAAATGCAAGAATAACGAATATACGAAATTTGGCGCAAATTTGGGTAATTTTGAGCCGTGATTCACGTCAGAATATTCCATGGCTCTTTTGCAAAACCCTTTCAAGGAGATCATTACCGCGAGTTGGGTGGATTATTCGGCGGTCATGTGGCGGTGCAGATTTACGATCGGGTTTACGGGTTCTATTACGCGGACCGAAACAACATCCATATTTTACCCAATAAGGCGAATAAGAGCTCGATTTTTCAAAACCAATCCCTTCAAGAATGGGAGGATATCGTAAAGCACAAAAAGGAAACCATCATTTCGATCCCTGCAACGGAAGAAGAAAAGCAGCAAATGTTGGCCTTTTACCAACGCAACTTGGAAACTCCCGAATGGGATTATTCCTTTTGGGGAGAACGATGCGCATCAAACTGTTATCGATTATTGACCGATTTCAATAAAGTTTCTGGCGGATCTAGATTCCTCAAGGCTTTCTATCCAAGTCAACTCATCTCTACCCTAAAACGCGAAGCAAAAAATCGAGGCTATTTGGTAAGAACAAAGCCCGGAGATCCGCGCAGAATTTGGGCTTGATTCTATCTCACTTCGCTTGATTCTATGCAATGGGCAACAATTTATGTCAATTTCGGGCATTTCTTGATTTCTATGCACTGGGGCACAATATAGCCCTCAACCCAATCTCTCGATGATTCCCGTTGAACCATTCACCCGGATGCGTTCTCCCGTTTTTATCCGCTGCGTAACATCTTGAACCGCAACCACTACAGGTATCCCCAATTCACGTCCGACAATAGCGGTATGACTGAGCAAAGACCCTTTTTCCGTCACCAGCGCGATGGCCTGCGACATCAAGAAAACCCACCCCGGATCGGTCATTTTGCTTATCAGAATCTTCCCTTTCACGTCGGCATTCAACACCGGCTCGGTTATCACCAAAGCCTCTCCCTCAGCGATGCCCTTTGAAACAGGAACGCCCTTGAGAACTTCGTTCATATCGACCCCCTCCTTGGTGACATCTTCCAAATATTGCGAAAGATCGGGCTTGTCTTTCTTGCTGTAAATGATGCGATCAGGCAATCGGAGCGACCTATATTTTTCGTATGTATCTTTCCTTTCAGCAACGATTTCTCTATACGATTTCTTTTCGATTCGATTCGATTTTGCACCTGCATCTGCGTCGTCCTTTACGGGATTCGCTAAGGCAGAAAAGGCAAATTCCTTCACCTCGTCCATCGTCAAATAGAAAACATCCTCGGCCACATCCAAGACCCCGGCCAACACCATCAAATCTGCCATCGCCAAGAAAATATCTTTGCTTGCACTATAAACACGGGTCCTACAGAATCTCATATTTTCGCGGTTTGCCAACCCATAGCGCGACAGTCCCAAGGTGAGATTAAACCACCACGTTTTGGGCATCCACCACTTGAGTTTGGCTTTCACCAAAGCTTGCGCATTTTCGAATATCTTTCCCTGTCTTTCCTTGAAATTCTCGGCGGTCATATTTGTGTCCAACTGCGATTTTACGAGTTGAACCAACATCTCCGGATTACGCCTCGGCGATTTTACTTCTAGCTTTAGTTCTGCCAAGGTCCGATCGCCAAATCGCTCCAAATAATTATGCCAATCTTGATAGAACTTTACGAATTCAGGGGCTTTGATTTGATGCAATACTTCTGAATCTTCTTGGGTGAAAATCGACATCAACGTAGGATTTTCAAGTACTTGCGCCTTGATATTCAAAAAGGCCATTACGGCGAGTTCTGATTCCACACCGCCTTGACCTACAACGAGTTCATTGGCGAGTTCTGGGTTATCGGAAATCTTTGCATCGCGAATCGCATCTTGCAACCAACCAAAGGCCTTGAACGCCAAATAGTCATTCACGATGGTTAAGTGATACTGCTCAAATGTCCGCTCTATGGATTGCTCCAAGTGATTCCATAAATCCTTTGGCGAATTTTGATGTTGCTGATATTGTTTAAACTGACGGTATGAGGAAGCAAAATGCGCAAAAAATCTGCGGCTTCCCTTTTTGTAGTTGATTACCATCCAAAGAACCGAAAGCCCCGTTTTGATCTTCCCAGAAAGCGGAAATTTGTAACTATCACTGGCAGAATCTGGCAATCCCACCGCGGTTTCCCAGGCCTGCATGGACCGTTTGGAATTGTACACCAATGCCATCATCCGGTACCAATTATCCAACCGATAATAAACACGACCATAAAAATGCTCAATCAAGTGATCAAAAACCTCATGGTTGGCATCAAATTTTTCGCTTGAAATCCAAAACGCTTTGGCGCTCCTTCGGAATAAATTTGTATAGGCCATGGAGGCAAAGGAATAGCTCAACGGCAGGGTAATATTGGGATAACTCTCTACAATGTTTGTATTGTCGAGCACAACCAAATCCTCTCTATGAATGGTTGTGATAGGTCGCATCTGCAGCAGGTAGAGCAATCCATCCTCACCCCACACAAATTCAATATCGGCAGGTTTTGCGAGTAACTTTTCCGCTTGAATGGCCACATCAAACACCTCAAAAATCTCTTCATCGGTTAGGGCAGCAACATTTTGTTTTTCATCCGGCACGGCTGCCAAATGAATTCCGAGGCTGGGCGAAAATTCCATGGCTTGTTCTTTGCGCACCACGCTTCGCGTGGTGCGCCGCAACGCCCGATTCACATGGTAGCAATCCACCGCTACCTTGTCCATCACAATCCCCTCTCCCATCCCATAGCCACAATTGATCACCGCATCAGCCATATTTCCTTGAGAATTCATCGAAAATGCAATTCCCGCCCGCGTGGCAAAAACCATTTTCTGCAAAACCATCGCATATTCAATACCCTGGATGGAAAGCCCGTGATGCAAACGGTAACTCAATACACCAAAGCCCCAGGCAGAAGCCAAACTCTTTTTGACATTCTCCAATAAAGTAGCCGCCGTAGTATACAAAAATGTGCTGTGCTGGCCGGCAAAAGAAGCAGAAGCAGAATCCTCCGACATTGCCGAGGACCGAACAGAAATATAATATCCCGCGCCAAAAGTTTCCTCACATCGCGTTGCCAATTGCAGGGCCAAATCACTATCTGGCACAAACGACTCAATCAGTAACTGGGCCTGCGAGCAACGAGCCATCAAATCCTCAGAATCCGAACCGTTAACGGAGGCAAAAATCGACTCCACCTCTAACAATACAGCCCCAAACAGCAATTCTACATCGTAACGCGATAGCATAAAAAAAGGCGGCACCCGAAAGCCCTCCCGTTGCAAGGTAGACAGGTGAAATGCCTTACTGCCGATTTCCGATACTTCAGTGGCCGACTTATCAAACAAACGATCGCTCAAAGCCTTAGAAAATTTGGTACTGCACCAACGTGTTTATCAATAAATTCAAGAAAAACGATGTCGTCACAAACAAAGAAACGTTCGTCAAGACGTTGTATTCCTTCAAAGGTTTAATCAAAAACCGCAAATAAAAGAATAATACGATGGCCATAATCAACAGATCAATCAAAAAATACAATTGCGAAAAATGCAACATTGAACCCATATGCATATTTAAGCCGCCCACAACCAGAAAAAACAACATCGGAATGATTGTGGCTGTTTTGCGTCCAATAACCATAGAAAAAGTCTCGTATTCAGTTTCCATATCGGCAGAGCGAATCTTCCGCGATACTTCCCAAGCGGTGATAGGCATCGACACAATCAACAATAGAATAAAATGTATGGTTTGAAACGATTCGTATTGGGTGCCGGTAGCCAAGGCTGTATGAATCAAAAAGAAATTGATCACATAAGGCACAGGTTGGTGATCCAACATAGTAACAAAAATGTGATCGCGGTGATATTGCTCAGCAAAAAACCATTTGAAAGTAAGCACAGCATAGGTTAACATGATAAAGAAAACCATCAACGTTTGCTGACCCCAAATCAAGTTCACTGCGATCAATGAGATAAAGCTAGTTAGACCGATGGCTTGAATGTCGCTCTTCAAAACCAATTTCCTGGCTGTAGAGCGATGTGGAAATAAATTGGCATCAAGTTCAAAATCTTTTAGATCGTCGAAGGTTCGCATCAACAACATCATAAAAAATGCAGTTACAACACCCGCAATAGCCGTGGAATCTAGAACTACTTGTGACCCAGCAGAGTAAATTGTCTTTAGCATTTCCAAACCACTGCCCTCTCCCCAACAAGCCTTTTGGGCCGACAGAAAAATGGGTGTATTCAAAATTTGTATCACCACATTCACGCAGAAATACAGCGCTACTACATAAGGAATATAAATAAACACAGGGAACATCTCTTTGGAATAAATCCAAGCGCGTTGGTGAAAATATTTTGGCGTTTCAGTAGATCTTAATTGATTCATAATAATTTCGGAGTTTAAAGAAAGCGAAAACCCCTGAATTATCTATGCAGTTTGATTAATTTATTTATGAATAACTTAAATTGCAGCATGAAGAAATTATTCTCTTTGGAAAAGCTCACGCAAGGCATCCGTTTGAGCCTTACTAAATACCCCATTTCCATCCTTTTTGCCGCCATTGCTGCAATGCTTTTGATCAATATCACCGCGGCGAAATGGAACGACATGGAAGATCTCTTCGCTTATATCATTGGTTGCGCCATGGGCATTAGTCTATTTTTTGCCATCCATACCGCACTACAGAATAAACCCTGGCCCGGATATGTCAAAGGGCTTGTAATGGTAATGGGCCTAGGTATTTTATGGCTCATTGTATCGGACATTAAAAACCAAATGGACTCTGGATCCGATCAAAGTCAGGCCATTCAAATCTTCGGATATGGTTTACTCACCCACCTCGTAGTTGCCTTCCTCCCCTTCATAGGAAATTTCAAAATAAACGCGTTTTGGCAATACAACAAATCGCTTTTCATTCGTGCCTTTACAACCGTTTTATACACGGGTGTTTTATTCGCTGGAATCAGCGGTGCTATTTTGGCGATAACGCAATTGTTTGATGTGGATTTCGGTTCAAAAATCTATGCCTACCTCTGGTATATTATGGCCCTGCCGATGAGTGTCATTATTTTTTGTGCGGGGGTTCCAACCGACATAAACGAGCTAGAATCATCAACCGACTTGCCCAAGGGTCTGCGCATTTTTGTGCAATTTATTTTGATTCCGTTGGTGGTACTTTACCTCCTCATTCTATACGCTTACATGGGAAAAATCATCGTTCAATGGTCGCTCCCACAAGGCTGGGTTACCATCCTGATCATGGTATTTTCGGTGCTCGGCATGTTGGCGATGCTGCTCGTATATCCCTATCAGCATCAAAAAGAAAACAGTTGGGTAAAATGGTATACCAAAGGCTATTACGTCGCCTTGCTACCCTTATTGATACTCCAATACGTTGCCATTTTCACGCGCATCGGAGATTATGGATTTACCGCACCTCGATGGGCCGTTTTGGCGATTACGGTTTGGCTGACGTGGATTACGTTGTACAACGTGTTTTTCAAAGGCCGAAACATTGTACTTATTCCCCTCACACTTTTTATCACCGCCTTCCTTTTCCTATTGGGGCCCCTATCGCACAAGAGCATTTCAATCAGTAGTCAAACTGCGAAAATCAATCGACTTCTGACAGAATTGAAAATGGTAAAAAACGGCAAACTGCTCGTCTACAAGGACAATCCCAAAACCGATTCTTTGATGGGTGAATTGTATTCTGCTACGCGATACCTCAACCGCAATTATCAAAAAACGGGACTCGAGCCTTACCTCAAATATCCTACCGAGGCGGAGATTCAAAAACAAACATACATTGAAAAAGCGTCAACGAGCCTTGATAAAAAGCGCAGCCAAATCATGGACAAAATCGATCGCCGACAGGCCATCAGAGAAATCCTGTCGAATGATTTAGAAAAATTCAACATTCATAGTTATGACAGCGACCGCGAAACTGCCACTTCAACCTGGTTTGAAATCGAATCTCAAATCCCACAGAACCTAATCCCCGCTGGAAACTGGACCCATTACTACCCAATTGAGTATATTTATATGAATGAAGACTACGAGAGCACTGTAAGTAGCCGTCCGGATTTTATCAAAATCAAAAGAAACAAGGGCACTACTTCCGGCGACGTTGGCTCTAATGTAACGTTAATTTTAAATGGAGAAGAAATCGAGATCCCAATTCAAAACGCCCTGGCATCGGATTTAAAAAACCGCATGCGTTCCGCTGAATTCAACATACTGAAAGTCCCAAATAACAAATTGCTATTCCCTTTCAAGAAAAATGATCAAGAGGGGATTTTTGTGGTCGAAAAAATCAATTATGATGTGTTTGAAACGAATGGTGCCAATCCAAACAATTTAAAAATTGATAGGATCACCGGCTGCATTTTCATGAAATAATAAAATTGCATTCCTGCAGTTTTTGGGATGTGCTGCTTTGTTGTATTTTTACCTTTTCATGGGAAATGTGAGAATCATACACACGGCCGACAATCACATCGGGCTTAAGTTCAACAATTACCGAGGTAGCAATGCCCAATCGGCGTTAATTCAAGAGCGATTTGATGCGTTACAGAATATTGTCGATGCCTCAAAACAGAAAGACGCACACTTTTTAGTCGTTGCTGGAGATTTGTTCGATGATTTAAAGGTGACAATCAAAGACATCAAAACCGTAGTCGATATTTTGAAAAAGTCCCCTGCCGAAGTCCTTGTTTTACCTGGCAACCATGATTATTACGATGGCAAAGACAATAAACTATGGAAAGGATTTTTGGATGCCTCAGAAAATACGAACATTCGTTTGCTCAATGAATCTGAGGTCTATCGCACTGAAGTGGATGGGAAACCCATCTGTTTTTACCCCTCTCCCTGCGCATCAAAGCACCACGAAGGACATGTGATTGGCTGGGTGAACGATATTCAGAAAGAACCCAATGAAATTCATGTGGGAATTGCCCATGGCAACGTGGACGGACTGGGCGTTGATGATGCCGATCGATATTTTAACATGAGCGAAACGGATTTGCGTGCTGCGGGTATAGATTTTTGGCTCCTCGGACACATTCACGTCCCCTTCCCTGCCCCAACATCCATTGGGAATCCACTGTTTTTTATGCCCGCCACACACACGCCGGAAAGCATCAAACGAAAAATCCCTGGACATGCATGGTTCATCGAGATCATAGAGAAAAAACAGTTGCGATTTGAGCAACTCAACACCGGGAATTTGCGATTTTCACGTCAGATTTTAACTTTCGGAAGAAATTATTCCCTCAGCGATTTTCAGCGAGAGGAATTGGGCTGGCGAAATCAAAAGCTCATTCTCGACCTCAAACTCAGTGGTAGCATATCAGAAAATGATTTAACGGATTTAGGAGAACATCTCAGAACCCTTCAAAATCACTATTTACAGATTGACATCGAAAATACGGTGGGCGTAGCGGTTGACGCGGCCTTCATACAGAAAACCTATGCGGAAGGAACCACCGCTTACCAGTGGCTTTCTGCAATTTCCGAAGAACCCGAATCGGAATTGGCTTTGCAACTCGCCTACTCTTTGTTAAACCCTAATGCCCAAAAATCATGATACTCAACAAATTGATATTATGTCCTTTCGCGGGGTTTACCAATCGTGAAGTAGAATTCAAAAAGGGCCTCAACGTAATCCTTGGAGAAAATGAAGCGGGCAAATCCACCTTGGTCAATGCGATAAAAGCATCGCTGTTTGAACCCACAAATTTGGGAAAACGAGACCTTGAAAAGTTTGCACACGCCTATTTTCCAAAAGGGAATGCAGACCAAGCCAAGATTATCCTTGATTTCAATGCCGGAAAAAGCCAATACACGCTAGAGAAAACGTGGGGTGTTGGGAAATCATCCAAATTGACAAGCAGTGAGGGGGAATCGATAAACGACGAGGCCGCAGTGCAAGCGAAACTCAACGAATTGCTCGTGTTGCATCGGGGTAGTTGGGAAGAAGTGCTATTTGCCGACCAACAGAAGATGTCGTCCACGGTGGAAAGCATCCAAAAAAACAAAGACAATATCAACAGAATCCCTACCCTAGAAGGACAAGGCGGCGGATTGGATGGCGATATTCCAGCGCAAGATTTATTGGCATCGCTTCAATCTTTAATGACCGAGTATAAGCTCCTTTGGGATTTTAATGTGCAAGGACCCAAAGAAAACAGAGGAATTCAAAACCCTTGGCTGAGAGGATTGGGCACGATCATCAAAGCCTATTACGAGGCGGAAGCGGTGAGATCCGAATTCAACAAACTAAAGGAATTGGAAGTGGCACTGGATCACACGTCCAACTTATTAAAAAACAATAGCGCTGAACTTCAAGGTCGAAAAGTAACCATCGATTCGATGAAACTACAGCAGCAAAATGTGCTTCGTTATCAAGAATTATCGAATCAAAAAAATACGCTAGAAGGTCAATTGGCGGCCATGAAAATCGTCATGAACGACTGGCCTACAAAGCTTGCCGCCCAACCGATGTTAGAGAAGAGCATCGCCGCAATTAAAGATCGAATTGACAAATTAGAAGTTGAAAGCAAAAATGCCCAGAAGCGCAATGAAGGCGCATCGATATTGGAGAAATACAAGCAACTGACAGATATTTTGGCCACCGTAGAGGAGATCAAGGGCCGATTATCTACCAACGGGAACATTGAACCTGCTGATGTAAAACAAGTTAACGAGCATCGTGAAGCCATTGCCCAATCGAACTTAGAACTGAAGGCGCAGAAATTGGAGGCAGAAGTATTTTCGAAGGCCGATGTCACCATTCAAACAGCGCAAGGAATCACCCCCGCAGAAAATATCACGCTTACCGCTGGAGAAACCAAAAAAATCGACGCATCAGGCAGAGTATCCTTTGAATTCAACGGAGTAAAAATCTCTGTCAAATCGGCATTGAAGTCGGTGGATGAAATCGTAAACAACATTGAACTCAACGAAAAGGCCATCGAATCGATTTTGGATAAATACGGTATCAAATCGCTCGTAGAATTTGATCAGATTATTCAGAAAAACAAGTCAGACAACGACTTACTGAATGAATGTCGACAGAATTACTCAGCCATCATCAAAGAATCAAAAAAGAGCTTTGATCAGATAAAAGAGCAAGCAGAAGAACTTTTGGCCATTCCATCCACGCGCTCGCTGGACGATATTCAAACGGCTTTTAGAGCAGAGAGTTCGGCATCGTCTGAGGCCACGGTAGAGTTCAACAGCAACAAGGACCAAATTGATCTTTGGGTAAATACATACACCGACTTTGGAAATCTATCGGTTAGTTATGCCAATTCCAATGCATCGTTAAACACTCTGGCGAGTGAAATCGCAGCCATTCCAGCTTTGCCAGAAGGCTTCGAAAATGCGGCAGATTACATCCAAGAACTCAATAAACTCGTTGAAATTCAAGACGTTCAAGGGGAAGCCAACAACCAATTAAGCATCAATTTAACCCGCATCCAAACGCAGTTGGATAATTTCGACACCGATGCATTGTCGTTAGAGGCGGAACTGGAATCACTGCAAGAGAAATTCGAACGAAAATTACAGGAATACGAGGCACTGGAACTGGCCGAGCGCAAACTCAAAGAAATCATCGAACAAAACCCTCACAATCCTTTTGCAGATTTTGAAGTGGAAACAGCCAATATTTTTGCATCGCTCACGGGAAACAGGTATACCGAAATTCTGAGAGAAGGCGAGGCTCCGGTTGCCGTAAGGCGCAATAACAAAGATATTCCAACCGAGTTGCTAAGCGGCGGAACTGCAGCGAGTTTAGGGCTAGCGGTGCGATTGGCTTATGCGAAACTGTATCTAAAGGATTTAGATGGTTTCTTTGTATTGGACGATCCGTTTACTGAAATGGATGAGGAAAGAAGGCTACTGGCAACCGAAACACTCACTCAGTTTGCATCGGAAAAACAAACCTTTTACTTTACCTGTCACCCCGTCCATGCCCAAAGTTTTTTGCACGCGCATCAACTAGAATTGCATAAGAATTAAGTATTTGCTTGACATTCAGCACTTAAGATTTATATTCGTTTTTTACTAAGTATCTAACTTTTATGACTAAAAAAATACATCAATCACTAAAAAATCTATTCATTGCTGGTTTTACCTTAATCAGCAGTCAACTTTTAGGTCAAAATGGATTGAATTTCGATGGCACGGACGATCGAGTTACCTGCGGGAACGA
>Ga0078894_10000852_pt1 | contig 21871 bp, 13 predicted proteins | sample LauGreSu1BDMLBSD_2_FD_67506 | JGI IMG/M metagenome (GOLD analysis project Ga0078894, IMG submission 67506) | Freshwater lake microbial communities from Lake Michigan, USA - Su13.BD.MLB.SD (version 4) (version 4) | ecosystem: Environmental > Aquatic > Freshwater > Lake | place: Lake Michigan... | reverse complement strand
AACGCTGTGAATGAGCTGTGCAGCGCGGCGACTGACCACAATCGAATCTGACTGCAGCTCCGCACGCAAAAAAGCCCTGCGCCGAGCCCATAGAAATTGCGTCACCGCCAGGGATGCCCACGCTGGTGACCTCAAACCTGCTGATTTTTGTAGCAACGAACGTGCTGTTCCCATTCAAGGCGAAGACGGCGGAACTCAAGGCCGACACGGCCCGCGTGACCGAAGAGACCGAAGAGATCGACGCCCAGGGAAACGTAGACCCGACGCGCGGAACGGACGTGTTAACGGTCGACAACTGGAGCCAGAAAGCAGCTAAAATCTGGCGAGGTTCAAACACTGCCGTTCGGCGCCAGATTCTGGATTCGATCTGTTTGAACCGGCAGGTGAGCGACGTAACTCTGGTCACCACAAAGAGAAAGCCGTTCGACTTTTTTGCCGAACGGCTCGATTTGAAGAAAAATCGGGCTAACGGGATTTGAACCCATGACCTCTTGACCCCCAGTCAAGCGCGCTAGCCAGGCTGCGCTATAGCCCGATACAGTAACCGACCGCAGTCTATCAGGAAGGGCCGATGGTGGCAAATCGATCTGCCAGATTCCCGTGAAATTGACCTCGTGGTGATGCTCCCGGTTGTGGTGGCACCGTCCGTCGGCACCCCCGGAGGTCGCGAAACACCCACAAAATCCCGGATTTTCCGCTCTCGGACGCCCGCATCCGGGAACTTCCTCAACTCGCGTGCATTGCCTCACACTCACTGCTAATATCTCATCGCAACGATCCGTCATTTTCTCCTATCGTTGCCACGAAAAAGACTCATGTTTACTGGTCTCGTCGAAGGACAGGGCACCGTTGCAGCCATTGACCCGCTGCCCGCCGGTCTGCGCCTGACGATCCGACCCGACCAAAGTTCCCCCGTTGCCGCGTGCTTCAAAGCCACTGAAGCCACCATTGGCGACAGCATCTGCATTTCCGGCTGCTGCCTGACAGTCGTTCAGCAGACCCCCGATGCGCTCGACTTTGAAGCCGGGCTCGAAACACTCTCCAAAACCAACCTCGGACAACTCACTGTCGGCAGTCGTGTCAATCTCGAACGCTCGCTGCAGGCCTCCGCCAGACTCGGGGGCCACTTCGTGCAGGGACATGTCGATGGCACTGCTGAAGTTGTCGACGTGCGTCAGAACGGCGACTGGACCGATCTCTGGTTCCGGCCCGCTCCCGCTCAGCACAGACTGCTGGTCCCCAAAGGTTCAGTGGCCGTTGATGGCGTCAGTCTGACTGTCGTCAGTACGGCAAACGGCCTGTTCTCCGTCGCGCTCATCCCGCATACGCTGGCCGTCACCACACTGGGTCAGCGTCGCAGCGGTGATCGCGTCAACATCGAAAACGACGTGCTCGGCAAGTATGTCGACCACCTGCTGGAAAGTCGCCTCGCCGGATTGTCTCTGCCCGTTCCGCCCCGCAATCACTCGTCTCTGGCTTCGGCTCCGGAAAGTACCGCCCCGCAATGAAGGACGTACAGCGTCAGACTCGAACGTATCTCATGTCGCTGTTCAGGCAGCACGGCATGAACCCGCGCGGAGATCTGGGGCAGAACTTTCTGATCGACGTGAATCTGATCGAATTCGTCGTGCGCCACGCCGAACTGGGACCTCGCGATGTGGCCCTGGAAGTCGGCACCGGCACCGGTGGCATGACGGCCTTCATGGCCAAAGAAGCCGGACACGTGATCTCTGTCGATATCGACAAAAACATGTCGGCACTCGCTGCCGCTGCCGTTCAGGGCGCCCAGAACGTCACACTGATCAATCGCGACATCCTGAAGAACAAAAACACGCTGGCACCGGAAATCACCGACCTGATACGCCAGAAGGTGGCCGAACGCCCGCACGGTCGACTGAAACTTGTCGCCAATCTGCCCTACAGCGTCGGCACTCCCGTCATCTCCAACCTCATCGCCTCAGACCTGCCGTGGGAACGAATGGTGTGCACCATTCAGTGGGAACTGGCTGAAAAGATGGCGGCGGAAGGTCCCGGCCGACACTACGCAGCACTCAGCGCCTGGATCCAGTCTCAGGCCTCTGTCCGCATCCTGCGACGACTGGGCCCCAATGTGTTCTGGCCACGCCCGAAAGTGGATTCCGCCATCGTCAGCATCTGGCGCAATCCCGCAGCAGCCGAACGCATCCACGATCGCCGCTTCTTCCAGGACTTCCTCCGCCGCATCTTCTCACAACGCCGCAAACATCTCCGCAGTGTCCTGTCCGGAATGTATCGCAAACAACTGGACAAACCGGACGTCGATCAACTGCTGACCGAAATGAGCCTCGCAGCAGACCAGCGCGCCGAACTGATGCAGGTCGCCGATCTGATCAACCTCTCAAATGCTCTCCAAAACACCATCCGCCAACGCGGCCTCCTGCCCGACTCCGAAACTGATATCGAAACCGACTCCGACGACTCCGAAACTGATAACTGACCACTGACCACTGACCACTGAACACTGAACACTGAACACCGATTAAGGTATCCAACAATGCAGGAACGAATCGCCTATCGGGGCCTGACATTTGATGATGTGCTGCTTGAACCTGGTTACAGCGAGGTGATGCCGTCAGACGTTGACATCAGCTCCAGCCTGACCCGCGCGATTACACTGAACGTCCCGATCATCAGCAGTCCGATGGACACGGTGACGGAAAGTGACATGGCGATTGCGATGGCACAACTGGGCGGCATCGGAATCATTCACAAGAACATGAGCATCGAGCAGCAGGCGATGCAGGTGGATCGTGTGAAGCGCAGCGAGCATGGGGTGATTGTGGACCCTGTCACACTGCCACCGGAGACACCGGTGGGAGAAGCCGCTCGCCTGATGGACGAACGCAACATCGGCGGGGTACCGATCACGGTGAATGGTCGTCTGGTCGGCATCCTGACTCGCCGCGACCTGCGGTTTCTGGAATCGCGTGAGCGACCGGTTTCCGAAGTGATGACAAAGGACAATCTGGTAACAGCGCCTGAGGACACCAGCCTGGAGCGGGCGGAGCGAATTCTGCTGGAAAACAAGGTCGAGAAGCTGCTTTTGGTGGATGACAATTTTCAGCTCAAGGGGCTGATCACAATCCGGGACATCGACAAGAACCTGCAGTTTCCGCGGGCGTCGAAGGATTCACGCGGTCGTTTGCGGGTTGGCGCAGCGGTGGGCGTGTTTGATCTTGAGCGAGTTGCGTCGCTGGTGGAATCCGGAGTTGACGTGCTGGTGGTGGATAGTGCACATGGGCATTCGAAGAATGTCATTGAAACGGTCAGGGAGATCAAGCGGCGTCTGGAAATCGCAGTTATTGCCGGAAATGTGGCAACGGAAGCCGGTGCGAGGGCACTGGCGGATGCCGGAGCCGATGCGGTGAAGGTCGGAATTGGTCCAGGTTCAATCTGTACCACCCGCATCATCTCAGGAATCGGTGTTCCGCAATTGTCAGCGATTTCGAATGCAGCGAGGGCCCTGTCTGGAACCGATATTCCGGTAATAGCTGATGGAGGGATTCGTTTCAGCGGGGATATTACGAAAGCTTTGGCGGCTGGTGCGTCAACGGTGATGATTGGCGGACTGCTGGCTGGAGTGGACGAAAGTCCCGGCGAGATGATTCTGTATCAGGGACGAAGCTTCAAGCGGTACCGGGGAATGGGATCGCTGGGAGCGATGGTAAAGGGAAGCAGCGAGCGATATCGGCAGGGAACGGGTGCAGCGGATCAGACCAAACTGGTGCCGGAAGGCGTCGAGGGTCGCGTTGCATACAAGGGTGCTCTGCAGCCGCTGATGTTTCAGCTCACGGGTGGCTTGCGATCCGGCATGGGATATGTCGGGTCGCAGACAATTCGCGAGCTGCGTGAGAAAGCTCGGTTTATCGAGATTTCTCCGGCTTCAGTTCGGGAGAATCATCCGCATGACATCGCAATCACACAGGAAGCACCCAATTACTCGGTCGAACACAGTCCAAAGGACTGATGTGCTGCGGCGTGCCGTGGCTGCCGGACTGGCGATTCTGTCGCTGCTGGCGACACTGCAGCCGGCCGTGGCAGACGACGAATCAACGATCAGCCGACGCTACAATGCGCGACTGGAACGTTTTCTGAAGGGTGTGCACGACTGGTCGTCGTTTGAGCATGCCGGGGTTTTCTGGGAGCGTGAGAATCAGCGCTCGCGACAGGCCGAAAGCCGTCTTTCCGGTGGCCAGTCTCAGCCTCGCGATCTTCAGCAGGTGATGCAGCACACCGGCCAGCGGGTGCATGAATTTGTTGAGAACGCCACGTATCAGCCACCGTCTGAGCCCGCAGTCGACGTTTATGAAACGCGTCCGATTGCCGTCGATGCCCCGCGGATTCGCCAGGTGTCACAGACCCAGGCTCAGGACGAACCGGTTCCGCAGGCCACTTCAGGCAGTCGCCTGAAGACCGACATCCGCATGATTCAGCCTTCGCTCAGCTATGCTCTGAAGGACATTGATCCGCAGCAACTGCCGCAGGATTTCAACGACAAGCTGACACGCGGCGAATACGTCGCGCGGCAGCCCAACCCGACCGTCCTGCAGTGGGCTCCCACAAACTTCTATCATTACCCGCTGTATTTCGAAGACCCGGCGCTGGAGCGTTACGGGCACACCTACAGTCCGCTGGTGCAGCCATTCGCCTCAACCGGTAAATTCGCCGTACAGCTTGTGGGACTGCCGTACCAGATGGCACTGCATCCTGTGACCAGTCGTCAGTATGCACTGGGTTACTATCGTCCGGGTGAAACAGCACCGAAGAAGCTGTATCAGATCCCGTACAACACAGAAGCGACGCTTGTGCAGACGGCAGCCGTGATTGGCTTGTTCCTCATCCTGCCGTGATGTCTGCACCGCAGCAGCAAGCCGCAGCGTAATCCAATGGCTCAGGACGCTGAGCGATACCGCTGTGAACCCGCTGCAAGGCCCTACCGCCCCACCTTGTGAATCTCGCTCGCTGGTGGCGAGGGCATGAGGTTACCGTTTTTCAAGCACGAGTACGAATCGAACGGGGAGACGGGGATTCCCTCGGGGCATTCCTGACGCCATGGACAAAACCGTAGTCTGGGCTTCAGCCCGGGCAGGTTACCCACCTCACCAATGTAAAAACTCTGGAGTTTTCAGCCGCTGAACCTCCGCTTCACGTCCCAAAACGATTTTTGGGCCCTGAAATGAAAGCAGGAGCATCCCCCGAGGTCGGGAAAACGCTCCTGCATTCCGGTTCAGCCGCCAGGCGGGCCAATGTCTTGCGGCTGTCCCAGCCAACCGACCGCAATTTGCATGCCACAGACACGGAGACCGGGAAATTGCACGTTTTCCGCCGACCGGGGTATTGGATTACACGGCACAGTGCAGCAGAATGCTGAGCAGTTCTGCGTCAGTGCAGTAATCTGCTCCACGTGTTCGCCCTTTTCCCTCTGTTTTCCGTATCGCATGATGCCGACAACGGCAGCAAGGCAGTTTCCGGATGGTTCCTGGTGCAGTTGATCCCGCGTCTTCCACAGTCTCCACGACTCCGGTCCGGCATGCCGAGCTGCTGTCTCCGGCAGGCGATATGACCTGTCTGAAGGCGGCAGTCGAGAATGGTGCGGACGCGGTGTATTTTGGTCTTGAATGCGGTTTCAACGCACGGGCTCGCGCCGGCAATTTTTCACTCGAAGCACTGCCTGAAGCCCTTGATTTTCTGCATCTGCGAGGTGTTCGGGGTTACCTGACCTTAAACACTCTGGCGTTTTCCTCGGAACTGCCCGAGCTGGAGCAGATTGTTCGGCAGATCAGTGATGCGGGAGTGGATGCGGTACTGGTGCAGGATCTCGGACTGGCTCGACTGATTCGCGAAATCAGCCCTCAGCTTTCACTGCACGCATCCACTCAGATGACTCTGTCCAGCGGGGAATGCATCGAGGCCGCGAGGGACCTTGGAATTGAGCGCGTGGTTCTTCCGCGTGAGCTGTCGATCGATGAGATTCGCGAAGTGCATCAACTGACGAATCTTGAGCTGGAAGTGTTCGTACACGGTGCCCTGTGTGTGGCGTACTCGGGCCAGTGTCTGACCAGTGAATCACTGGGTGGCCGCAGTGCCAATCGCGGCCAGTGTGCGCAGGCCTGTCGGTTGCCTTATGAAATCATCAGTGACGGCGTGCTGCAGAACGCGGGTGCCCGGAAGTACCTGCTCAGTCCGCAGGATCTGGCGGCCTTTCCGTTGCTGCCCGAGCTGCTGGATGCCGGAGTCACGTCGTTCAAGATTGAAGGACGGCTGAAGACTCCGGAGTACGTTGCCAACATCACTCAGCATTACCGTCAGGCGCTGGACGAAGCACTGGCGGGACGACGTGCACAGTTTTCGCGACGTGATGTCCAGCAGATGGAGATGTCGTTTTCACGGGGCTTTTCGCCGGGCTGGCTGCAGGGCTGTGACCACAAGATGCTGGTACCCGCTGTCAGTTCAGCCAAGCGTGGCGTGCTGCTGGGAAAAGTGGTGAATGTGCTGCGTGATGGTGTCGCCGTGCAGCTTGAGTATTCCGTGCAGGCCGGTGACGGTGTGGTGTTTGAGGGTGACCGACTGTCAGGGGCAGAGCAGGGCGGTCGAGTGTATCACGTGCGTCAGAATGGCTGGCATCTGCAGGAAGCGGTCGATTCGGGAATTGTTGAGCTCAGTTTTGACCGGTCCGCAGTGGACCTGCAGCAGCTCAGGCCAGGCCTGCAGGTCTGGAAGACGGACGATCCGCGTCTGAATCAGCAGCTGCGGCGAACATTTGAAGCGGCTGATCCGCTGCGGCGAGTGAAGCTGTCGCTGCAGGTGCAGGCGGTCGTCGGCCAGCCACTGCGAATTCAGGGCGTGGCAGCCAATGGCAGTCGCTGTGATGTGGTTTCCGAGGCGCCGCTGCAGCCGGCAGCAAAGCACCCGCTGTCACAGCAACTGCTGCATGAACAGCTGGGACGATTGGGTGCTTCGGTTTTTGTGCTGTCCGAACTGCAGGCTGAAATTATCGGCGCACCGATGGTGCCGCTGAGTGTGCTGGGGCAGATGCGGCGCGAGCTGCTTCAGCAATTGCAGTCATCCCTGCCGCGACTGCAGCGACCGCTGTCTCAGCCCGCTGCGCTGGCACGACTCCGCAGCTCACTGCCTCCGATCACAGCGTCCCCCGCAAACTCGGCACGCCTGATCCTGCTGTGCCGCACACTGGAACAGTTGACGACCGCAGTGGCCGCCGGAGCAGACGGGCTGATTGCAGACTTTGCCGACCTGCGGGAATATCGACAGGCGGTTCAGCTGGCCCGCACTGCTCAGATCCCCCTGCTGCTGGCCCCGCCACGCATTCAGAAACCCGGTGAACTGGGCCTGTTTCACATGGTACGAAAGGCGGACCCGGACGGAGTCCTCGTACGCAACCTCAGCGGACTCGACTTCTTCCGCAGTCTCGGACTGCCACTCACCGGCGACTACTCACTGAACGTCACCAACGAACTGACCGCCGATTACCTGATGTCCCGCGGACTGCAGCGATTGACACCGTCCTATGACCTGAACCGTGATCAGTTGCTGGAACTGATGCAGGTCCTGCCGCCGCAGTGGCTGGAGCTTGTGATTCATCAGCACATGCCCATGTTCCATATGGAACACTGCGTGTTCTGTGCCATGCTGTCCCCCGGCACCAATAAACACAACTGCGGTCGCCCCTGCGACGTGCATCAGGTGGAACTGCGTGATCGTACCGGTATGAATCATCCGCTGACAGCCGATATCGGCTGCCGCAATACGCTGTTCAACGCCGCGCCACAAAGCTCGGCGGAAATCGTACCGGAACTGCTGCAGGCCGGAGTGCGACATTTTCGGATTGAATTGCTGCGCGAAACACCGGCTGAAATTGGCCGACTGGTGGAACTGTACCGACAGTTGCTGCAGGGGCACTGCACCGGTGCTCATGTCTGGCAGTCTCTGCAGGCCATGAATCAGGTCGGAGTCACCCGCGGGACACTGGAACCACGCCGCAACCCGCTGGCGATTCTGTAAGAGACGGACATGATGGCGACGCGATCGGAAATCAGCAGTCCTCCTTCCAGCACGGCCCGCATCGCCCTGCTGACAGGCTGGCTGCTGGCTGCCGGATTCTGCGTCTGGCTGGAAGGCACGCGGATCCTGCAGCTTGCGGCCACACCAGCGGGAATTCTCGGCTGGTTCGCTGCCTGGAATATCGATACGACGCTGCCCGGATTGGTGCTGCTGGCACTGCCGGCATTATGGTGGCTGTGGCCGGTCGGAAGTCGCCGGGGTACCAGTAACCAGCCCGCTGCAGGCAGCCCGTCCGCCGGAATAATGACAACGGCTGGACTGGGACTGGTGTCTCTGGCGATGAGTCTGGCAGTGGGTCTGCAGCAGATCCCGGTGCTGCAGACTGCGTGGTCCGACAGTGCCGTCGAGACGGTGCCTCTGTACCAGTTGCCGCCCGCGTATCACGACGAATTCAGCTATCTGCTGCAGGCCGAAACATTCCGGGCAGGACGACTGTCATGGCCGCCGCAGACCGTCGCCGGAGATGCCTTCCACCAGATTCATGTGCTGAATCGTCCCCGCACAGCCAGTCGCTATTTTCCGTGGACCGGCGTCTGGATACTGCCCTTTCTGCTGGCCGGACTGCCGATTGCCGGACACTGGCTGGCCGGAGCCCTCGCCTGCATGCTGTTCCACCGCATCCTGCGTACGGTGGTGTCCGCATGGGCTGCCAATGTCGGCGGACTGCTGCTGGCGCTCAGCCCGGGACTCGCACTGTTCAGTAACCTGCTGCTGGCACATCACCCCACACTGCTGGCACTGGCTGTGTTTCTCTGGGCGATTCTGCAGGTATCTGACCGCAGTCGGTGGCCCATGGCGGCAGTGGCTGGTACAGCACTGGCCTGCGCGATGCTGGGACGTCCGATGACTGCCGCCGGCTTCGCACTGCCATTCGGGCTGGTACTGCTGAAACACCTGATCCTGCCCGCCAGCACTCAACAGCGCAGGACTGCAGCCACAGCCATGATCAGCATGGCTGTTCCCCTGCTGGCCGGGTTCGCCGTGCTGGCAGTCATGAACCAGAATATTACGGGGAACTGGCGAGCTTCAGCGTACCAGTTCTACACGGACACATGGACGCCACGACATCGTTTCGGCTTCAACAATGCACGCAGCAGTGCAGATCCCGCCTCGGTCCTCGCCCGCTACGACGCGTGGGCCACCAACCTGACACCTGCTGCCGCCGCGGTCAATGTGCAGCACCGGCTCACTGCCAGTGCTCAGTGGACCCTCGGGATTCCGGCACTGCTGCTGCTGCTTCCGGCAGGGCTGCCGCTGAGCCTGTCGGCTGATCAACGCGGGCAGCGGCTGCGATTGCTGCTGGCAGCGGTCTGCAGCCTGCATGCCGTCCATATTCCGTACTGGTACGATGGGATTCTGCACTGGCATTATGTGTTCGAGACTGCTCCGCTGCTGCTGCTGCTGGCGGCCGCAGGACTGCAGTCCGTGCGACAGATCCTGACACAGCGGTTCAGCCAGCGGACTGCTGTCACATGGACACTGCTGCTGCTGATTGCTTCGCTGCTGCCATCGTGGCTCAGCGCAGAATCCCTGTGGGGACCATCACGCATACAACTCGCGGTGTCTGAGCAGGCGTATTCGCGAGTTCGCATCGGGGCCTTTCAGCAGATGGCCGCGAAAGTCGCCGCAAAAGGCCCCTGTCTGCTGCTGGTGGATGAAGCCGGCTCCGATCAACAACTGAGCTACATCATCAACCCGCCCGACTATCAGGCCCCGGCACTGATCTGTCGCCTGCCAAAGTCCCCCGCAGAACTGCAGCAGTTGAACGACGCCTTTCCCGACCGCAGGCTGTACACGGTGCAACTGCCGGACCTGCAGGTTCGCCCGCTGCCCGCCCATCCCCGGTAGTACAGCGCCTGGCAAAGCAGAGCGCCTGGGTGATGCGGCCAGCCACACCTGTTAATCACCATGTGCTTCAAACCAAACACCTGCAGACCGCGCGCATCCAGCCAAACCGCCGTTTGTTCGTGGTTCGAAGAGCCTGGCATCACTCGCCGTCCGGTTCTTCCAGATACGTGTAGCCGTTCAGAGCCTCTTCATAAAACTTTACAAACTGACCGGCCTGCGAATTGTCGATGCGGTTCTCACGCACCGCCACTTCCACCGCCACCTGCAGCCTGTTGATCAGATCCCGACCACGGAACTGCACGTAATCCAGCACCTCGCTGACAGTCTCACCCTTGATGATCGTGTCCAGAATCACGTCACCCGTTTCCGAAATATCCACGTGCACCGCATTCGTGTCGCCAAACAGATTGTGCAGGTCACCCAGAATCTCCTGATACGCTCCGATCAGGAAGATCCCGAGATAATACGGCGATCCATCGAATTCATGCAGCATCAGAGTCCGCCGGACATCCCGACGATCAATGAACGTATCAATCTTGCCGTCGGAATCGCAGGTGATGTCACTGAGCACGGCGTGACGAGTCGGACGCTGGTCCAGATGATGAATCGGCATCACCGGAAACAACTGCTTGATGGCCCACGAATCCGGACAGGACTGAAACAGTGAAAAGTTGCAGAAATAGTTGTCCGACAGCAGCTTGTCCAGTCGCTCCAGCTCCTCGGGAACAAACTCCATCGCCCCCGTCAGCTGCCAGATGCGGTAACACGTGGCAAAATACAGATTCTCAGCCAGACACCGCTGCTCCAAAGACAGGTAGCCGGTGTTGAACAGCGTCATCACCGTATCAACAGTCGTCTGGGCGTCGTGGAACGTCTCCAGAGCATTCCGCTGAGTCAGTCCGCGATAGCTTTGATACAGATCGTGCAGCACCTGCTCAGCATCTTCCGGCGGTGCCAGCGACGCATCCGTCGTCTCCTCAGATCCCTGCTGCGAGACACCCAATACCCCGAACACCAGCACACTGTGAAATGCGGAAATCGCCCGGCCACTCTCCGATATGATATTCGGATGCTCTACCCCAGCCTCGTCACACACCGTCTGCATCGTGTAGACGACGTCCCGAGCATACTCTTCCAGAGTATAATTCATGCTGGATTCGAAGTTGGTTTGCGAACCGTCATAGTCCACACCCAGACCGCCACCCACGTCCATGTACTTCAGCCCGGCACCCCGCTTCGACAGCTCGGTATACACGCGCGCTGCCTCATTCAGCGCTGCCTTCACCTGCCGAATATTGGTAATCTGACTGCCGAGATGGAAGTGCAGCAGAGTAAAACAGTCTTCCATCCCGCGTCGCTTCAGCTCATCCAGCGCCTGCAGAATCTCATTCGCACGCAGCCCGAACTTGGAACGATACCCACCCGACGACTGCCACCGTCCCGCTCCTCGAGCCGCCAGCTTCACACGCATCCCGATCTGCGGACGCACGTTCAGCTTCTCAGCATACTTCAGAATCAGCTCCAGCTCGGTGTACTTCTCCACCACCGGAATCACATGCCGGCCGATCTTCTGAGCCAGCAGGGCCATTTCAATGAATTCCGCATCCTTGAAGCCATTGCAGATGATCGGAGTTTCAGCTTCCGTCATTGCCACCACGGCCAGCAGCTCCGGCTTGCTGCCCGCTTCCAGCCCGAATCCAAACTCTCGCCCGTACTCCACCACCTTCTCAACAACTTCCCGCTGCTGATTGACTTTGATCGGATACACACACGAATACTTGCCCCGGTAACTGTGCTCGCGAATCGCATCCGAAAATGCCTTGTGCAGCACGTACAGACGGTCCCGGATAATCCCGTTGAACCGCAGCAGCACCGGAACGTCCAGACCACGCATCTGCAAACGCTCAACCAGCTCCTTCAGGTCGATCCCGCGAGTGGTGTTCCGATCCGGATGCACCATCACGTTGCCGCGCGAGTTCACCGAAAAGTAGCCGTTACCCCAGCGAGGCACCTCGTACATTTCCGAAGCGTCTACCGTCGTCCAGTGCAGGGGAGATTCGTCGATCATGCCAGGACAGGCTCCGTTCAGTCACCACGAGGAGGAAAACAAAGACCCGCGTCACAACAGACGCGGGCTTCAGATCGCAGACCGCGAACGCAGGCCCGCAGACAACAGCTGACACCAGGATTTCATGCCAAAGGCCGGCAACAGCCAGACGCTCAGGCCCTGGCCGCCTTCGTCTGTCCCAGAAACCAGACCAGAAACGGGCTGGCAATGTAAATCGAACTGTAGGTACCGGCGATCGATCCAATCAGCAGACACCAGGCAAATCCATGCACACCGGATCCACCAAACACATACAGGATCACAACCACAATAAATACCGTGACACCCGTCATCAGTGTGCGACCCAGAGTCTGATTCAACGAAGTGTTCACAATCCCGCTGGTCACCAGCGGATTCTTCCCGCGGACTTCACGAATTCGGTCAAACACCACAATCGTGTCGTTCAGCGAATACCCCACCAGCGTCAGAAACGCCGCAATCATCGACAGGTTGATCCGGAAGTCGTCGATCAACAGCAGATCCCCCAAACCTGTCCCGGAAATCGTACTGGCCACCGCCAGTGACCCCAGCGTGATCAGCACGTCGTGCACCAGCGACACCACCGCCGCCAGACCAAAGATCAGGTTCTGGAACCGGAACCAGATGTAGGCTGAAATCCCCAGAATGCTGAGCAGCACCGCGATCGTCGCATCCACTCGGGTTTCCCGAGCCACTGCAGAGGCAAACGTGTTCACTTCGTCAAACAGCGGAGTCGCCGCAAGCTGCTGCTGCACCGCCGACAATGCCTGCGTCAACTGCTCGCTGGTCACATCAGGCAGCACACGCACCGTAAAGCTGCTGAATTTCTTCACAGAACGCTCAGATCCCTCCATACCAGAACCGGCCGTTCCCTCCAGACCAATCAGGTCCCCGGAATCTGCCTTGCGAATCTCCGACAACGCTGCCGTCACAAGGTCCGTCGCCGTCCCAAAGGCCAGCTCTTCGGTAAACTTCAGATCCGACTCAGAGCCGTCCCTGAACTTCATTCGCGCCACAGCAGCCACACTGTTGTCTGCAGCATCAACAACCACCGGCTTTACAGCAGTCACTTCCAGACTGACCATCCGCAGCTTAATCGCCGAGTTCCCGGAGAAGGCCTTGTTCACCCGCTCACGAACTCGGTCTTCAGAACTGACCTGAGCCTCAGCGCCGTCAGCCGCAACTTCCCGGTCCGTGGTCCGCAGCCGGAAATACTTCCCGGTCCCCTCTCCGCTTTCCTCACCCACCGACAATCGCTCCAGAGCAAAGTCGTCGCCAAACTCCTGCTGCAGCACTGCAGACACGTCGTCCGTCTTCTGCGGTTCAGTCGTCTGGAACGCCACCATCGTGCCACCGGTAAAGTCAATGTCGTAGTTCTTTTCACCACGCATCGCAAAGAACAACAGACCGATCGCAATCAACACTCCCGAAACCGTAAACAGATGGTTGCGGTACTTCATGAAGTCCAGATTCGTTTCGCCAATCGCCCGCATCATGCTGATCTGCTTCAGCAACCCACATCGCTCAGAAAGATCAAACAGCAGACGACCCACATACAGAGCCGTGTACATGCTGACCGCCAGACCAATGAACAGCGTCACCGCAAACCCGCGAATCTGATCCGTGCCAAAGTAAAACAACACCACGGATGTCAGCAGAGTCGTCACGTTTGAGTCAAAAATTGTAATGAAGGCTTTTTCAAAACCGTTCTGAATCGCAATGCGAGTCGAAGAACCACGGTCAATCTCTTCCCGCATACGCTCATAGATCAGAACGTTGGCGTCCACCGCCATCCCAATCGTCAGCACCAGACCGGCAATGCCCGGCAAAGTGAATGTGGCGGGAATTGCCACCATCAGACCCACTGTCAGCACCAGATTCAGAATCAGCGAAATGACCGCAATCAAACCGGCAAACCGGTAATACACCAGCATGAACACAATCACCGCCAGACCACTGATCGCAGTCGCCGTGACACCCTTCTGTCGCACGTCGGCACCCAAAGTCGGGTCCACCGTCGCTTCACTCAGTGGCTTCGGATCAATCGGAACTTCCAGTGCCCCGGCATTCAGCACCGCGACCAGCTCCCCAGCCTCCTCCGCCGTAAAACCACCCTGACCACCCGAAATCTGACCACGACTGGTAATCTGCTCACGAATGAAGGGCGCACTGTCAACTCGACCGTCCAGCACAATCGCCAGACGACGGTTCGGAACACCATCTCGAGGCACATTGCGGCCTGTCAACTGTCCAAACAGATAAGCACCCGTCTGGTCAAAGGCAAAACTGACGACAATCTCGCCGTTCTGCGGATCGAAGTCACGCACTGCCGAACGCAGATACTGTCCCGTAACCTGCTCTTCCTTCGGCGAAACCAGCAGCAGATATTCCTGAGTATCATAGCTTTCGACGCGACCATTCACCTCACGCTCGGCCTTCAACGGTCGGCTGATCACGTCCGCATCCGTCAGCAGCTTCGGTTCGCCGTTCTTCTCAGCCGCAGGTACCCAGCGAGCACGCACTTCGCCGTTGATCACCACTTCCTTGCGCGACAGGTCCAGACCCTGAGCCAATCGAATAATGTCCGAATCCGCACGATTCGCCACCGTGAAGAATTCCAGACTGCCCAGGCGAGTAATCCGGCGCTTGATGTCATCCACCGTCTGCGGGTCTTCACCCGGAACAATCACTTCAATCCGGTCCGTACCCACCGCACGCACCGTGATTTCCTCGGTGCCCGACTGGTTAATACGACGACTGACAGCACCCACCATCTGGTCCATCACGCCAGGCGTAATTTCTTTGCCCTCACCACGCACCTGAAACACCATGTTGGTGCCCCCGGCAAGGTCAATCCCCAGCCGGAAACGCTCACCCAGCGGTTGCCCCTTCAGCAGCGACATCAGAAACGGTGAGATCCCCAGCAGCAGCGTCAGAATCACCACGCCAATCCGCGAACTCCACTCAGGCACATTCAGGCCTTTTGCCACAAAACTGCCGATCACAAACGGCAGCACCAGAATCGCCAGCACCAGCAGCAGAATCACAAAACCACCGGGCCCCGTGGCCGCCGGCGGCAGTGATTTCTCTTCCGATGTCTTCACTTCACCCGGAGCCTCAGCGGGAGCCACAGCCGGGGCAGTCACCTCGGATGCCGCAGCAGCCGGGGCAGCCGGAGTCTCTGCAGCAGCCGCAGCAGGTGGCTGAGCAGCAGCGGGGGCCGCAGCCGGCTCAGCAGACGCAGGAACAATCGGTTCGGCAGCAGCAGCCGCCGGGGCAGCAGCCGCCGGAGGCTGAGCCTGGTCGACACCAGAGGCAGCTTCAGCACCGGTTCCGGCAGCCTGCAGACACAGAATCAACAGTCCGTTCAGCAGCAATGACATCAGTGGGTTCCCGAACGAATGCACTGGTAGAAACACGCTTAATATGTAGCGAAATCACAGTCCCGAACACAATTCCAGGCCGGAATGCCGTGTCAGTTCTGAGGATCCCGCAGCCTGGAAAGTCCGCCAGAATATCGGGCAGGACGAAAAAATGCCCCCCGAAACCCGGCCAGAACACAGAATTCCTGCAGGATTCCGGGGAAATCGCGAAGTGTTGCCCAGCGGCAACACAAACCCCCGACAGACTCAGCCGGTACTGCTTTCCGCCTTGTCGTCCAGCAAACCATGAATGGCACTGCGCAGGAAACGGATCCGCGTCGAGTCATCAACCTTCAAGGTCACAAATCGACCATCCTGCGACAAATCAGCAATCGTGCCCACGATTCCACCCGTGGTCACCACTTTGTCGCTTTTCTTCAGACTGCCCAGAGTTTCCTGGCGACGACGCTGCTCCTTCTGCTGCGGACGCAACAGAATCATGTAAAACATGATCCCAATGAAAGCCAGAGGCAGGAACTGCACCCAGCCGGGAGGATCGGGCTGAGCCTTCTTCGGAGCCGCAGCCGACTTCTCACCGACCACACCTGACTTCGCAGGCACCGCTGCCGGGGCCGGGGCCGCAGCGTCAGCCGGCGCAGCTGCAGGGGCAGTCGCCGCAGCAGCCGCCTGCGATCCAGCAGGTTCCTGCACCACGATTGTCGCCACACCGATCACCAGCGACGCCAGACCACTGGCTACACAACAAAACACCACGGGCTTCTCCAGAATAATGGACTGACATCTGCAAAACCGCCCATTTTAATGGGCTGAACCCCAGCGAGCAAGCTGCGCGGCCCGGAACTGCTGCAGAGTCCCCGAGAGCACCGCGTCACGAATCTGTCGCACCAGAGTCTGGTAATACGTAATGTTGTGCAGCGACGCCAGAATCGGACCCAGCATCTCGCCCGCCACAAACAAATGCCGCAGATACGCCCGAGTATACCGCTGACAGGCCACACACGGACACTCCGGATCCAGCGGCGACTGATCCTTCGCATGCACCGCATTCCGCAAACGCACCGGACCACCACTGGTAAACACCATCGCATTGCGGCCGTTGCGAGTCGGCATCACGCAGTCGAACATGTCGATCCCACGACACACCGCCTCCAGAATGTCCTCCGGTCGACCCACACCCATCAGATAACGCGGACGATCCGCAGGCAATAACGGCACCGTACAGTCCAGCGTCGCATACATCTGCGGCGGAGGCTCACCCACACTCAAACCACCCACCGCATATCCCGGAAAGCCAATCTTCAACAACCCCTCCGCTGATCGACCACGCAGATCCGCATGCAAACCACCCTGCACAATCGCAAACAAAGCCTGATCCGTACGCTTCTGAGCCGCCCGGCAACGCTCGGCCCAACGCGTCGTTCGATCCACAGCCTGCAGAATCCTCGGAAGACTCTCACCCGAAGGAGGACACTCGTCCAGACACATGATGCAGTCCGCACCCAAAGACTCCTGAATCTCCACCGCCCGCTCCGGTGTCAGCTCCAGCAAAGACCCGTCAATGTGCGAACGAAATACCACCTTGTCATCATTCAGCTTCCGCATCGCCGCCAGACTGAAGACCTGAAACCCACCACTGTCCGTCAGAATCGGACCGTCCCAGTCCATGAACCGATGCAGACCTCCATGCTCGGCCACCGTCTTTTCACCAGGCCGCAACGCCAGATGATAAGTGTTCGCCAGCACCATCTGAGCCCCCGCGGCTCGCAACTGCGCCGGCAACAAACCCTTGACTGTGGCCAAAGTCCCCACAGGCATGAAAGCCGGAGTCTGCACGGTGCCATGCGGCGTCTGCCAGCGACCCGCACGACCACTGGTCCCCGAATCCACCGCGTCCAGTTGAAATGAAAACGATGCTGTCATGCTGAAAAAAGACCGCCAATCAGGGCCCGGAAGTAAATGCAGGACCCCGCATTATGGCCGAATCACCGTCAGGGTCCAGTCGGAATCATCGCCGGCTGCCACCGTCACGTCCAGCCCCTCAGAACCCGCACGCCAAACCACAAACGCCGTCCCCAGCACTCGCCGCTCAGTCACACAACCCGCAGACAACTGCGGTATCACCTGCGGACTGGTCGCCAGCATCGCCCGCACTTCACCCGCTGCCCAACGCCGCAATACGACCTCAGCAGCACCCCCCAGAACACAATTCAACAGGTCCTCAAAACAGGCCGATTCCCGCAATTCCCCCGCCAATCGACCCGCACGCAACACATCCCCGCCAATCCCCGCCCGCAGAAAACGATACGCCGACGCCCGCGAACCACGACGACTGGCTCCCCACGTCATCTGCTGCAGATTGACGACCACCGGAGCCAGCCCGGGATCGCCCCAGCAGGACTCCAGTCGCCGCCGCGCTAATCCACACTCGCCCGCCAACTCATGCTCCACCAGATGCGCCAATCCCTCGTGAAACCAACGCGGTACCGACAGCTCGGACAAACCCGCCACACGCCGCTCCAGCAGCCGCGAAAAACAGGCCGCATGCGCCAGCTCATGCACCAGCAATGACCGCCACTCCAACTCCGAAATCTCCGACACCCCCGAGTCCAGATACAGAATGTCACCCGCCGAACCCGACTCGCCACCCAGAAAATCCGCCTCCCGCACACAACCCCAGAACGGAAACTCTCCCGATTCACCCGCCGGATCCAGCTCACCCACCACCACCGTTAAACCACCACTGCCGTCCACATCCAGCACCGACCCCAGAACACGCTCCACACCCTCCAGCAATCCAGACACCGCAAAAGCCCCCAAACGCCCCCGCAGTTGCTCCGCCGACAGCCGCACCGAACCCTCACAGTAAATCCCCAACCCGCCAACTGACCCAACCAATTCACACTCCGCCAACACCGTCGCCGGCCGCTCAAATGACATCCGCGGCAACTGAAACAATCGCCGACTGGGTAATTCCACCCGCCCAGCCGACGCCGACTCAGCACCGGTAACAATCCCCGCACCAGCCCCGCCAGCACCCAACCCCGCACTGCCCGACAAAAACACTCCGTCCTCGGCCCCTGATGTACCCCGCTCAGTCCCGCCCGACTCTCCACTGCCGCAACCCCGCGCCTCAACGCGAAACAGATGCCCAGCCCCCAGAAAATCTTCCGAAACAAGACAGGCGACCTCGCCCGGAGCCAGCCGACAGCGTTTCAGACGCCCGGAATTTGCCGTGTTTTTGCTGCCAAAACCCGCCTCGCCGACGTCCCCGGTGCCATGCACCGTCACGTCCTCCGTGCCATGCACCGGACAGGTCAGCACACCCCGCTGCCACCGCTCGGTCAGCACACTGCTCGCAGCCGCCGTCGCTGACGTGCGGCCCCAGAGACCACTGTACGTAAGTTCCGTCCTGTCGATCGCTCGGACACTGGCAACCAGTGTCAGCCCCAGTCCCAACAGGCTCAATGCCAGCCACGCCACCTGCGTAACAGCCGGGCCGGAATGCCGCGCCATAAGATCCACCCCCCGCGGCATCCGGCTGGATGTGCGATTTTCGCGGCCCCCCAATAGCCGGTCGCAGAAGTTATCGTCGAAAAAATCGGCAGAATTCATCGAAAGTGAACGGACGTTGCAAACGGCCTGCGTTTTCAATCACTCACTGGTTTCTCGGCAGCTTCCATTCCGAACTGCCGGGCTGGCAGTCGACTGACGAAGCGACTGGTTCTGCTTTATGGGCTCAAATCGCAACAGATCCGCAGGTTTTTGTTGCAATCGAACCCGGAGAACTGGAAGATCTGGGAAGACTGCACAGGTCTCGGACAATTTCTCTGACTGCACCATCTGCACTGCTGCTATGCCGGCGGCGGTGCGTGGAAGTTTTCGGGTTCAGCCGTATCAAACGGCCTTTCCGCAAAACTCTGTGGCTGTCAGCGACTTTTGCCGGTTTTCACGGAAATTGTGTTCGGTGGCATCCGAAGACTGGTTTAGACTGCATCAGGTTTCTGGCGTCCGGCTTGATCTCTGGTTTTGCATCTGGCGAAATGGGTTGGTCTGCATCCGCAGCACCTTCATGGGGAATTCACATGCGGCGACTCGCTGGCTCACTGCGTTCAATTTCACTGGCTTCTCTGGGACTGGGTGTGTCCACTCTGTGTGGCACTGTCCTCGCCTCGGACAACGGCTCGCCCAGCGCCTCGGCCGCGCCGGATGCCGTCGTGCTGACCACCGCCGACCGGCAGCACATGGCCATTGCCCTGCGATTGTCCGCACCGGCAGTTACCGTGAACCGACACATTGTGCTGGTTGACACCTCGGCCAGCCAGGCCGGCATTTACCGGCAGCGGACGCTGCAGGCTGTTCAGGCCGTGCTGCAGGGTCTGCCAAAGGACAGCAAGGTCCGCCTCGTCGCTGCCGACTCATCCGTCTCTGTACTCACGCCGGACTTTGTCAGCCCGGACTCGCCCGAACTGTCGGCTGCTCTGCAGCGTCTGTCCCTGCGAACTCCACTGGGCGCCACGGACCTCGCCGCAGCACTCCGCAGCTCGCTGCAGGGTGTCTCGGAAACAGCCGTGTCTGTCGCCTATATCGGTGACGGCATGAGCACCGGCGACATGCTCTCCGGCTCCGATCTGGCAGGCCTCGTGACAGAACTGCAGACCAGCGGTGCAGCCTTCCATGCCATGCTGCTGGGCCCCCGCGTTGATGCTCACCTCTCCGGTGTGCTCGCCAATCACACTGGCGGTTCACTGCAGCAGTTGCAGTCCGACGATCTGACCGCAGCAGTCTCCAGCATGATCAGCGAAATCCAGCAGGCTCCGGTACTGGTTCGCGACCTGCGTTCCGCTTCTGCCAACCTCAGCCTGTCCGCTCCGGCAACAGTCGCACTTCGCAGCAGCCGCCACACCGTCATCTATGGTACCGGCGAACTGCCGGCGGTACTGGAAGTCACGGGAACCGTCAACGGACGCCCGCAGACATGGAAAGTATCCCGCAGTGATTCACGTCAGGCCGGCAGTGCCATCAGTGCACTCACTCGCAAGTCCCAGCAGTCTCAGGGTCTGGACTCCCCGTATCTCGGGCTGGAAGGACTGACCGCAGCCGCCGGCGACCTCGGCACACTGATCAATGAAAGCATCGCTGCCGCTGAAGCACTCAGCAAACAGGGTCAGAAGCAGCAGGCTCGCGAAATCGTCACACAGGCCCGACTGCTGGATTCCGGCAACGTCCGACTGACGGCTCTGGCCACAGAGCTGCAGGATGAAACCGGCAAGGCCGACCGTCTGGGCCCACCCAGCGTCGACGAAGGTGATGCTCTCAGCAAAACAGAGACTCGCAGCGAGATCCTGACGCAGCGGATGGTGCAGTCCGTCAACGCGGCAATCGAAGAAGCCGACCGCGTCGCTGCTCAGCAGCCCGAATACGCCATCACTCTGCTGAAGGATGTCCTCGAAGCTGTCCGCTCTTCCCGCGAAATTGCTCCGGAAAAGCGACAGGAACTGGAACGTCGCATTGTAGCGGCCTACACCCAGGTGGACTCCGCTCGCCAGACCAACGAAATTCGTCAGCAGCAGCTTTCTGAAGCTCGCGCCAACCTCGAAGCCCAGCGCGAACGACTGGCCCAGGTCAACCTCGAAGAACAGCGTCTGCGGACGCTGATCGACCAGGTTCGTGGCCTGCTGGAACGTGCTCGCCGGGGTGACGTAAACGCTTATGAAGATGCCGAAGCGGTCTCCCGCGAAGCGCTCCGCGACGAACCGGGTAACGGTACGGCCACTGCCGCCATGGTGATGTCCGAAGCCTCCGGTCAGTTGCAGAAAGCCTACGACCTCGTCAGCCTGCGAAATGACCGCTTCCTCGAAACTCTGTACCAGGTGGAACTGTCTCACGTACCGTTCCCCGACGAACCACCGGTTCAGTACCCGCCGGCCGACGTCTGGCGTGCCCTGTCGATCAAGCGGAAAGAAAAGTACAAGTCTCTGTCCCTGCGGTCCATCAAGCCGGTGGAAGAGTGGCTGGAAAAGAAACTGGACGAGCCTCTGCCGCGTGCTCTGTCATACCCCGGCGATAACTCGCTCGGTGAAATCCTGCGATTCATCGCCGACGCCTACACGGCTGAGGGTCCCTACACCATGCGAATCATTCTGGATGAATCCGATCCGGATCTTGGCGAAAAGCCCACCTTCCTGGACGACACGCAGGTGGCTGATGTGGACCTTGCCGGGATCACCATGCGAAACGCTCTTGAGCTGATCTTCGCCAAGGTGAAGGACAATGAACTGACCGTCATGATCAAGAACGAAGTCATGATGGTCACCACGGTCGCCACGGCCGAAAGCGAAGAAAACCTCGTCACCCGCATCTATGACGTCGCAGACCTCGTCGTGATCACGCAGCCCGGTATGGGCGGTATGGGCGGCGGCATGGGTGGCATGGGCGG
>Ga0078894_10000851_pt1 | contig 21877 bp, 22 predicted proteins | sample LauGreSu1BDMLBSD_2_FD_67506 | JGI IMG/M metagenome (GOLD analysis project Ga0078894, IMG submission 67506) | Freshwater lake microbial communities from Lake Michigan, USA - Su13.BD.MLB.SD (version 4) (version 4) | ecosystem: Environmental > Aquatic > Freshwater > Lake | place: Lake Michigan... | reverse complement strand
AAACCTTATTTGAGGTATACGCCGCAACCCAATAAATAGCAATAAAAGAAAGATTTCAAGCTATTTTAACTGTCTTTTAGCCTCTAATCAACAAAGCGTATCTTTGCAGGATGAACGCTAAGGCAAAGCCAAACATCCGACACTTATCTTTAGACGAGATCACCACATATTTTGAATCAATTGGTGAAAAGAAATTTCGTGTACAACAGGTCTGGGAATGGCTCTGGCAGAAGCACGCCTTTGATTTTCAATCGATGACCAACCTGTCGAAGGACCTGCGTACCAAATTGGAACAGCAATTTGATTTTACTTCTCTTGTAATTGATGATACACAGCATAGTGAAGATGGAACCATCAAAACACGTTTCAAAACATTTGACGGACATAAGGTAGAAGGTGTGTTGATCCCTACAGAGGAAAGACTGACCGCATGCGTATCCTCTCAAATAGGATGTAGTTTGAGTTGTAAATTCTGTGCCACCGGATACATGGATAAAAAGCGTAATCTCAATTACGATGAAATTTATGATGAAGTGGTGTTGATCAATCAACAAGCCATGCAACAATATGGTAAGAAGCTAACCAATATCGTTTTCATGGGAATGGGTGAGCCGTTGTTGAATTATAGAAATATGATGAAGGCTGTTGAACGCATCACTGCTGAAGATGGATTGGCAATGAGTCCAAGAAGAATAACAGTTTCAACTGCAGGTGTTGCAAAGATGATCAGACAACTTGGAGATGATCAAGTGCGTTTTAAGCTTGCATTGTCTTTGCACGCGCCAACTGATAAAAAAAGGAATGAGATCATGCCGATCAATGAAACAAATGATCTTAAGTCCTTAATTGAAGCACTTAACTATTTTTATAAGCAAACTAAGAATGAAATAACATTGGAGTATATCCTCTTTGATAAATTCAATGATTCATTTGAAGATGCAGAAGACCTGGTGAAACTTTATCGCCAGATACCTGCAGACCTTGTAAATATCATTGAGTATAATCCAATTGACTTCGCCAGATTTAAAAAACCTACTGAAGAAAAAACTGAGGCATTCATGAATTTCCTTGAAAAGAACAGGGTGAATGCAAGGTTGCGTAGAAGCAGGGGTAAGGACATTGATGCTGCATGCGGTCAGTTGGCTAACAAGTAGTGTCTTTTTTAAATTTGAATAAATTTATCAAAACTGACTTAGCGTTGTATTATTTACTAACTGTTTAAATGAATAAATAAGTATACATTTTAAATCCTGTTGAAAAACAGCAAATCAAACAACATGAAACGAACAGACAATTTTTCAAAATTCGTAGCCAAGAAAAAAAATAGTGCAGTCAAAGAGGAATTTCGTCAGGAAAAAAAGAAATGGAAAAAAGAAAGATCTGAAGCCATTGAAATAAAAAAAGCGGAAAAACGAAAGTCCCTCACCATCATGAAGGAAAAGGGGCATGCTCCGATCCCTGAATCAGCTGGTAAGAAGCCAATCATTGCAAGGAAGATTGACAAATCAATGCCTCTCAACAAATACATTGCACATTGTGGCATCTGTTCAAGAAGAGATGCAATCCTGCTGATAAAAGAAGAAAAAATCAAGGTCAATGATGAAGTGATCACGGAGCCTGGATTTAAGGTTAAGCCCGAGGATGTTGTTTTTTACATGGGCAAGAAAATCATTCCTGAGAAAAATCTCGTCTATATTCTACTGAACAAACCAAAGGATTACATCACCACATTAGAGGATCCACAAGGACGAAAAACTGTCTTGGATTTGATCAAAGGTGCAACCGGAGAAAGAATTTTTCCAGTAGGAAGATTGGATCGCAATACAACCGGGGTCTTGTTGCTTACAAATGACGGCGACCTTACCCAAAAATTATCGCATCCCTCTCATGAAGTGAGAAAAGTTTATGAAGCAAAACTTGATAAGCCCTTTGCAAAAACGGATTTTGATAGAATGTTAAATGGACTTCAGCTGGAAGATGGATTTGTGAAGGCAGATGCATTGGGGTATGTGGATACGAAAGACAAATCAATTGTAGGCATTGAAATACACAGTGGACGAAACCACATTGTGAGACGCATGTTTGAATTCTTGGGGTATGATGTGAAAAACCTTGACAGAGTGGTGTTTGCAAACCTTACAAAGAAGAATGTTGAAAGAAGCAAGTGGAGGTATTTGAATGAGAAGGAAGTGCGATTGCTGAAATTCATGAACAGCTCTTTCATAAAAAAACCAACGACAAAAAAATCCTAATCAACATTTTTTCCATTGAGTGCTGCTCTACAAATAATTTATCAAGACAAGGATGTAGTTGCGATCAACAAGCCTTCCGGTTGGCTTACCATTCCTGATCGATACGATGCTGAACTGCCTTCGGTTAAAAAATGGTTTGAGTTAAAGGGAGAACCTGTTTTCATTGTTCACAGAATTGATCGTGATACAAGCGGACTGCTTTTGTTGGCAAGAAATGAAGAATCGCATAAATTTTTCAATCAGCAGTTTGAACAGCGCACCCTAACCAAAACATATTTTGGTCTTGTTACAGGAAATGTGACTGAAGATGAAGGGACTTTTGATCAACCCATAGAATCACACCCAACATTGCTTGGAAAGATGCGTGTTGGAAGAAAAGGTAAGTCTGCTATCACCCATTATAAAGTGGAACAACGGTTTAAGGGGTACACATGGGTGCGCTTCCAAATCGAGACTGGTAGAACACATCAGATAAGGGTTCATTTGCAAAATGCAGGGCATGCCTTGGTTTGTGATCCTTTATATGGAAGTGAAGCGCCTTTATATTTATCTTCTATAAAAAGAAAGAAGTTCAATCTCTCCAAACATGAAGATGAAGAGCGACCATTATTGTCGCGTTTAGCATTGCATGCATCAAGTGTTGAATGTAAGGGGTTGGATGGTATGGGAATTTCAATTACTGCTCCTCTCTCAAAAGATCTAGATGCTACGCTTAAGCAATTGGCAAAGTGGGGTGCTTAGTTCCCGACCGATGAGAGAGATGGTGGTGATTAATTTTTTAACTTACTTGGCAATTCACTTTGTTTCACTTCAACCTGCTCGCCAGTATTTAAATTTTTCAGCATACAGCTTCCTTGTTCTATTTCTCTGCTTCCAATGATCGCAACATAGGGGATTGCTTTTTTTTCTGCGTACTTGAATTGCTTATCAAACTTTGTTGCTTCATGAAATATTTCTGATGCGATGCCTTGCTTTCTTAATTGTTGAGCAACCATTAAAATATGTTCTAATTCTTCTTTTCCTGTATTGAAAAGCAAGATGGTTGTTCCCCTTTGTATATCTTCTGGAAAAATTTTCAATTCTTCCATTACGTCATAGATCCTATCTACGCCAAATGAAATTCCCACCCCTGCAATTCCCTTAAGATCAAACAAGCTGGTAAGGTCATCATATCGACCACCACCACCAATGCTGCCCATCTGCACTCCAAGGGCTTTCACTTCAAATATGGTACCGGTATAATAATTAAGTCCCCTGGCTAGCGATAGATCTATAATTAGATTGCAATCCTCAGAAGAATTGTTAACTGCATTTAAAACCTGATTTAATTCTGATAGGCCTTCTTGTCCTGTTGGATCTGACAAAAACATATTTTGCAAAGCTTGCAGCTTATCATCATTGCTTCCTTTTATTGAAATAAATTTTTCAACCGTTTGCACTTGATCGTTATTGAGCCCGTTTGATAAAAGTTCTTCTTTTACTTTCTCAATGCCAATTTTATCTAACTTATCAATAGCTATGGTGATCTGCATCATCCTATCTGCACCTCCACAGAGGTTAGCCAATGCAGATAAGATCTTACGATTGTTGATTTTAATTTCAACCGGTACATGTAGTTTTTGAAATACGGTTGAATAGATCAATGCTAGTTCAGTTTCATGCAACAGGGATGTACTTCCTGCCACATCAGCATCGCATTGATAAAATTCTCTATAGCGTCCCTTTTGTGGTCTATCTGCACGCCAAACAGGTTGCATCTGGTATCGTTTAAAAGGGAATGTTAACTGACCATGATTCATTGCAACATACCTTGCGAAGGGTATGGTGAGGTCATATCTTAATGCACGCTCGGTGATGCCCTTGCTTGTTTTGCCAGACAATACCAGATCGAACTCATTCTTTGATGTTTCTTTTTTGTCTGGGTGGTCCAATCCATTATTGAGAATTTTGAAGATTAGTTTATCTCCCTCATCTCCATATTTCCCCATCAAGGTTTCTGTATTTTCCATGGAAGGGGTTTCCAACGGTTCGAAACCATATAGTTCAAAGACTGAACGTATAGTTTCAAAAATGAAATTTCTTTTACGCAGTACAGCTGCTGAAAAATCCCTGGTTCCTTGCGGAAGGCTTGGCTTCATGTTGTAAAGTTAAGGCTGTTTTGTGGATGTATGACTTTCAATTAGCGCTTCACATGCCTGCTCAATCAAGGAATACACCTCGTGAAATGCAGCTTCAGATCTTGCCCATGGGTCTGGTACATCAAGGTCAGATCCTGGAAATGAGTAGTTGAGTAATAATTTTACCTTGTTTTGGTCATATTTTTCCCTAGCCATATATTGGATCTCTCTCATTACATCGCCTGCCATTGGTATAATAAGATCAAATTCATCGAAATCCTGCTTTAGAAAAGATCTTGAACGTTGATTTGAAATATCCACTCCATTTAGTTTACACACCATTTGTGAAGTTGGATGTGGCCTTTCGCCATCATGGTATCCATTTGTTCCAGCACTGTCAACCAGCCAATTTAGTCCGGCTGCCTTGCATTTTTTTTGAAGTATCCCTTCTGCAATTGGACTTCTACAGATGTTTCCCAAGCAAACCATTAAAATCTTCATTGGCTAATTTTTGCAAAGATACAATTGATAATTTTTTTCTCAATTGACGAGCAGGTTTTGGCATTTTTCAATTCCTTTAAACACAGTTAACATGTGAAAAAATCTGTTGTTGGCATCTTATTAAAAAATAAATAAGCAAAATCAAGCCTTCACAAAATTCAACTCATTTGAACATATTTCTTACATTGCAAACACTATATATTATGGATACAAATTCATTTCGCGACAGGGAGAATAAGCAAAGGGAAAATTTCAGGGTTATATATGACTTTGCAATGGGCATCATCTGGTTTGGTGCGGGCGTTTTTTTTCTGCTAAATAAATACCTTGGCAACAACCTCGGGTTTGATTCTCTTATGTCTTCTATATTCGGCATTTCATGCGTTTGCTATGGGGCCTTTCGATTTTATAGAGGGTATGCTTCAAAAAGAAAATAATGGAAACAATTAATTTCAAAAAGCCTTTTATGTACTCACGGGCAATAGGCATACTTGTTTTGTTGATCGTTGTTTCATGTTCAGAATCAACTAAAAAGCCAAAATTTATTGCTGGTGATGATACGTTAACTTCAGGTACGATTCATATCAGCATTGATGAGTCATTTGCGCCTATCATGGACTCTCAATTACAAGTTTTCCTATCTCAGCATCCTGATGCAAAAATCATTGCGCATTATAAACCTGAAGCAGAATGCATGAAAGATCTGTTGAATGATAGCATTCGGATGGTTATTACAACAAGGGGTCTTTCTGAGCAGGAAATGATTTTCTACCAAGATACTTTACAATTCAAGCCAATCTTTGGAAGGATCGCATCAGATGCTGTAGCGGTCATTTTGAACAATGCCTCAAAAGATTCACTCTTCTCAGTAGCCGATATCAGGGCCATGTTAAATGGAACTAGTGGGTATAAATACAGTCTTGTGATGGACGGGGTCAATGCAACCAGTACAGTTCGCTTTATGATAGATTCTGTTCTTCGTGGACAACCCATGAATGGCAAGGTAGTGGCTGCAAGCAATTCTGAGGGGGTTATAAATTATGTTTCAGGTCATCCTGATGCGATCGGTTTTATCGGGGTGAGCTGGATTGGCAACCATGAAGACTCAATTCAGCTTAGCTTCATGGAGAAAGTGAGAATTGCTGCCCTACAATGTGCAAAGTGCCCAGAACAGCCTTATGTACGGCCATACCAGGCTAATATTGCGACTCGAAGATATCCGCTGCACAGAGGTTTGTACTATATTCTAAAGGAAAATTACCCCGGATTGGGAAAAGGATTTGTCAATTTCTTAACACACGAAAAAGGCCAACTTATTTTCCGTAGGGGTTATCTTGTACCCGATAGAATGGATTTGCAAATTAGAAGGGCAAATGTTTCCGAATAAAACTGTGATTTCATATTTTTACAATCATTAAAATTTGAACGTGATGTATAAATTGTTGTTGAGCCTTACGTTGACTATGGTATTTAGTATTGGAATTTCCTCTGCTCAAACCATTCAGGATGGAAAAAAATTACTTCTGCAGCAGCGCTATCAATCTGCTAAAAGTACCATGGAAAAAGTGGTAGCTGCAGGACCTACTAATCCTGAATCCATATATTGGTTGTCTCAGGTGTTACTTGAGATGAAAGATGTGAATGGTGCCAAAGAGGCTTTGCGAAAAGGCATGGAAGGTGCCAATGGTAGCAATCCTTTATTGCTTGTTGCAATGGGGCAAACAGAACTTGCTGAGAAAAAAGTAAATGATGCGCGTCAGCGTTTCGAAACAGCGATCAGTTTGACCAAGGCTAAAGACATTGCTATTCTTGTTGCTATCGGAAAAGCAAATCTAGAAGAGGGTGGTGATCCTGCCTATGGTATAGAAAAAATAAAGACTGCAACGTTGATCAAGAATTTTAAAGATGCCATGGCTCATGTATATATGGGTGATCTATATAGAAAGATGATGGATGGCGGTGGAGCTGTTTCTTCTTATGAGAACGCTTTATTGGTAGATCCGAAATTGGCTATTGCAAAATACAAGATCGGTAAGGTTTACTTAACACAGGGAAATGAACAGAAAGATATCTTTTTGGCAAAATTCAATGATGCCATCACTGATGATCCTACCTTTTCTCCTGCCCTTTATGACCTCTATGCTTATTATTTCATGAGGGATGTTAACAAAGCTTCACAATACTTTAATCAATACAAAGTAAATGCGGATGCTGGTCCAGCACTTGATTATGAAGAGGCTAGCCTTCAATTTGCTGCCGGTGATTTTAATAATGCCATCAAAAAGTCGGATGCATTGTTGCAAGCACAAGGTGCATCTGCTGATGCAAGGTTGTATCGCTTGAAGGGGTATAGCTTTGATAAATTAGGTGATTCAGTAAATGCTTTTTCATTTCTTGAAACATTTTTCCAAAAGGCAAAGCTTGAGCAGGTAAACCCAGACAATTACATTGTAGCTGCATTAAATGCTGCTAAGCTTAAGGCAGATCCATCCAAGATTGATTATTATTTTGGAATGTCAATCGATTCAGATACACTCCTTGCTAATAAATTGGACTATGCAAAGAAGGCATCTGATTTTTATAAACGAGCTGGCAATACTGCGAAGTCTGCACAATGGCTTACAAAAATTTTAAGCATCAATCCAAAGCTTAGTAAAGTTGATCTTTACAATGCTGGATTTGAAAACTTCAAGGCTACACAATATCAATTAGCGGATAGTATATTCTCTGTTTATAAAACCCAGTTTCCAAATGAGGTATACGGACATTATTGGTCTTTCCGTTCACGCTCTGTAATTGATTCCACTATGGAATTAGGATTGGCAGTACCTGATTGTGAAAAGTTTATTTCGATCGCAGAGGCAGAAAAGGCAAAAAATAAAAGCACGTTGATCACTGCATACGGCTATATGGCTGGTTATAATGCCAACATTAAGAAAGACCTTGCTATTGCAAAATCTTTCCTTGAAAAGATCATTGAGATCGATCCTACCAATCAAGATGCCATCAAGAATAGGGATATCATTGATAAAGCACTGTCTGCCAAAAAGTAATTTACCATCATATTTCACTATCAACCCCGTCTCTCCATGAGGCGGGGTTCTTTTTTTCCCGCACCGTCTTGCAACGCAGACTGGGATTTTCCCGCATTCCCGTCTCGTGAAGCTGACGGGGGTGCTTAATAACAGCCAGAACTGAATTTCTAAGCCATCACCATCCGCTACCCTACAAGGGATGGAAAATTCGATAAATAATGATGGAAAATCAGGGGATTCTTAGCCCCTTTTTAATTTTTTCAATCCACCGCCCTTCCATACCTTTGCGCCTTCAAATAAAGCCCGATGATCAGGACATTTTTTTTGCAGTCTTTAGCTCTCGGACAAGCAGCGGAAACCAATACGCCGTCAAACTACTTCCCTATCGGAATACAGATCATTTTTGCCATTCTTTTTGTGGCTGTAATGATCGCACTATCCCATTTCACTGGACCCAAAAGATTGACTAGCGACAAGCTCCAGGTTTTTGAAAGTGGTATAGAACAGTTTGGTAATGCCCGTCAGCCCATGGCCATCAAGTATTTCCTTGTGGCTATCTTATTTGTGTTGTTTGATGTTGAAGTGATCTTCTTTTATCCATATGCCATCAACTTCAAGGCATTGGGTTGGGATGGATTTACAGCGGTACTAATGTTTGTGGGATTCTTCCTTGCAGGATTTATCTACATCATAAAAAAAGGAGCGCTTCATTGGGAAGAATAACTATTCAATCATAAACCCAATGGGTTTTAAATTGTTATAAATATAAAAAATTATTATGGCACGTCCGGTTCGGTTTAATTTAAATGTCAAGGATTTCACTGACCGTGGTATCAATCAGATTGAAATGCCTGAAGGTCATATGGGTGAGGGCTTTTTCGCAACTTCGTTAGACAAGGTTGTTGGATTGGCAAGAAAAAATTCCCTTTGGCCACTCCCTTTTGCAACATCATGTTGTGGCATTGAATTCATGGCCACCATGGGTTCCCACTACGATTTATCTCGTTTCGGTTCTGAGCGTGTAGGGTTTTCACCACGCCAATGTGATCTCTTGATGGTGATGGGTACGATCGCAAAAAAAATGGGACCAGTTGTAAGACAAGTATACCTACAAATGGCAGAACCTCGTTGGGTGATGGCTGTGGGAGCATGTGCATCAAGCGGAGGTATTTTCGATACCTATTCTGTTTTACAAGGAATTGATCAGGTGATTCCTGTTGATATTTATGTTCCAGGTTGCCCTCCTAGGCCTGAAGCTATAATTGATGGATTTCTTAAAATTCAAGACTTGGCTGGTGATGAAAGTCTAAGAAGAAGGAACAGTGAAAAGTACCAAGCCTTGATGACAAGTTATGGAATTGAATAAATAGTCAATCAGACTAAAATTGATACGCATGCCATTGAACAACGAAACAATCATAGAAAAAATCAGGTCACAATTCGGTGATCAAATCCTCAGTGCTGAAGAGCCATACGGCATGCTAACTGTTACCGTAAAAAATGACGTAAACCTTAAAGTGCTTACTTTTTTGCACGATAGCGAGGAGCTTTCATTTCGCTTCTTAACTGATTTGACAGGCGTTCATTATCCTGATAAAAAGGGAGAGGAATTGTGCGTTGTTTATCACTTGCACAACCTTGTTGAAAATGTGAGAATGAGAATAAAAATATATGTACCGATTGAAAAGCCTGATGTTTATACCGCAACAGGCCTATTCAGTGGTGCGAATTGGATGGAAAGAGAGACATATGATTTCTATGGGATCAATTTCGTTGGGCATCCTGACCTCAAAAGGGTTTTGAATGTTGATGAAATGGATTATTTCCCTATGCGCAAGGAATTTCCATTGGAAGACCAAACGCGTGTTGATAAGGATGATGAAATGTTTGGACGATAATAAACCAGAAAGAAACTTTTTTCAAGATATTCTATGCAAGAACAATTGAACATAAATCTTCCAGAAGGCTCGATCGAAAAGCAGACCACCAGGTTGAACCTCGGTCCAACACATCCAGCCACCCATGGTGTTTTTCAGAATATCCTGGAAATGGATGGTGAGCGTATCATTAAAACAGAATCTACTGTTGGCTATATTCACCGTGCATTCGAAAAGATCGCTGAGCGCAGACCGCTTTATCAGATCACCACATTGACCGATCGTTTGAATTATTGCTCATCACCTATCAACAACATGGGATGGCATCTTACATGCGAAAAATTATTGGGTGTTAAAACACCTAAAAGAGTTGATTACCTCCGTGTGATCATCATGGAGATCGCACGTATCACTGATCACCTGATCTGCAATTCAATTGTGGGTGTTGATACAGGGGCTTACACTGGCTTCTTGTATGTAATGCAATACCGTGAGCTGGCTTATGAAATATATGAAGAAGTATGTGGCTCAAGGCTTACAACGAACATGGGTAGAATTGGTGGGTTCGAAAGAGATTTCTCTGATGTTGCATTTCAAAAGATCGAGAAATTCCTAAATGAATTTCCTGTTGTATGGAAAGAATTTGAAAACTTATTCAATAGAAATAGAATATTTATTGATAGAACAAGGGGAACAGGTGCTATTTCTGCAGAACGTGCATTGAATTATAGTTTCACAGGACCAAACTTGCGTGCCGCTGGTGTTGATTATGATGTGCGGGTACATACTCCCTATTCTTCTTATGAAGACTTCGACTTTATCGTTCCTGTTGGAACAACCGGTGACAATTATGATCGCTTCATGCTAAGGAATGCAGAGATATGGGAATCGTTGAGCATCATCAAACAAGCATACCAAAAGGTTCAGGCATTTAAGGGTACTGAGGCTGATGTTTATCATGCAGACGCACCTGAATATTATCTCCCTGCAAAAGCGGATGTCTATACCAAGATGGAAGCGTTGATCTATCACTTTAAAATAGTGATGGGCGAAACAGATATTCCTGCCGGTGAAGTATATCAATGTGTAGAAGGTGGAAATGGTGAGCTTGGGTTTTATCTTATTAGTGACGGAGGAAGAGCGCCTTTCAGGCTTCATTTCCGCAGACCATGTTTCATTTACTATCAGGCCTATGCTGAAATAGTGAAAGACACCATGCTCAGTGATGCCATCGTTACTTTAAGCAGTCTTAACCTGATCGCTGGTGAAATGGATGCCTAATAAAGCCTTAAAAAAAAATAAATGGTGAAGTTTTCAGAAGATAAAATGAAAGAAGTAAGTGAGATCATCGCTCGCTATCCTGAAGGAAAGCAGAAGAGTGCATTGATCCCATTGTTGCACCTCGCTCAAGAAGAATTTGGCGGCTGGCTTAGTCCTGAATCAATGGATTATGTAGCATCGATTTTGAACATCGAACCAATTGAAGCATATGAGGTAGCTACTTTCTATAGCATGTATAATTTACAACCTGTTGGCAAGCATTTATTTGAAGTGTGTCAAACAGGACCTTGCATGTTAAATGGTAGTGATCGCATAATCGACTACATCAAAAAGAAATTAAATATAGGTGTTGGAGAAACGACTGCTGATGGTATGTTCACTCTTAAGACAGTTGAATGCCTTGGGGCCTGTGGTTATGCGCCATTGATGCAACTTGGAAAAAATTATAGAGAGCACCTTACAGAAGAAAAAGTAGATGCGATCATTGAAGAATGTAGAAACAAAAAATAAAAGATCCGTAAAGCGTTAGCAAGATGGCAAAAAAAATACTTTTGGAAAAAGCACACGTAGAGGGCATTCGTTATTACGATGTGTATAGACGCGAAGGTGGCTATAGGTCAGTTGAAAAGGCCCTTAAAATGGACCCAACTGCAATTGTTGAGGAAGTAAAGAAAAGTGGTTTGAGAGGACGTGGAGGTGCAGGATTTCCAACAGGAATGAAATGGAGTTTTCTTGCAAAACCTGAAGGTGTTCCACGTTACCTTGTTTGTAATGCAGACGAATCAGAACCAGGAACATTCAAGGATAGATATTTGATGGAATTTATTCCACACTTGCTAATTGAAGGTTTGATTGTTTCATCTTTTGCGCTTGGTAGCAATAGAACATATATCTACATACGTGGTGAATATGCATGGATCGTAGCAATTCTTGAACAAGCAATTGCTGAAGCAAAACAACATGGCTTCCTTGGAAAAAATATTCTAGGCACTGGATTCGATTGCGAAATTTATGTTCAACGTGGCGCAGGCGCATATATATGTGGTGAAGAAACAGCATTGATCGAATCACTTGAAGGTAAAAGGGGTAATCCACGTATCAAGCCTCCATTCCCTGCTATCAAGGGATTGTGGGACTGTCCAACTGTTGTAAACAATGTTGAAACCCTTGCAGCTGTTGTTCCCATTATGAATATGGGCGGCGAAGAATACGCAAAGATCGGTGTTGGCAGATCTACAGGAACTAAATTATTATCAGCTTGCGGAAACATAAACAAGCCTGGTGTATATGAAATTGACATGACCATTTCTGTTGAAGAATTCATTTTCAGTGATGAATACTGTGGTGGCATCCCCAACGGAAAAAAATTGAAAGCATGTATTCCTGGCGGATCATCCGTTCCAATTTTACCTGCAAACTTATTGTTGAAAACAGCGAAAGGTGAAACGCGTTACATGAATTACGAAAGTCTTTCTGATGGCGGTTTTGCAAGTGGATCAATGATGGGGTCAGGCGGTTTCATTGTTTTGGATGAAGACCAATGTGTCGTTCGTCATACAATGACGTTGGCACGTTTTTACAGACATGAAAGCTGTGGACAATGTTCTCCATGTAGAGAAGGAACAGGCTGGATGGAAAAGATCTTGAACAAAATTGAAAATGGCAAAGGTGCCATGAGTGATATCGATTTGCTTTGGGATATCCAACGCAAAATTGAAGGAAATACAATTTGCCCCTTAGGTGATGCAGCTGCCTGGCCAGTTGCAGCAGCTATTAGGCATTTCAGAGATGAGTTTGAATGGCATGTTAACAATCCGGAGCTTTGTTTGCAACAGAATTATGGATTGGCAAACTATGCAAATGAATTAAGCTTGGTTTCATAAATATAATATTCAGGGCATCGCCCTTCAATAAACAACTATGGCCGAAGAAGTCAAAAAAATAAAAGTAACCATCGACAACATCAGTATTGATGTTCCCGTAGGCACTACCATCCTGCAAGCTGCAAGGATGATCGGTGGTGATGTGGTTCCTCCTGCAATGTGCTATTATAGTAAACTACAAGGCAGTGGCGGTAAATGCCGTACCTGTTTGGTTGAAGTAAGCAAGGGTAGTGAAGCGGATCCTCGCCCAATGCCCAAGTTGGTTGCAAGTTGCAGGACAGGTGTGATGGATGGAATGGAAGTGAAAAACATGACCAGTCCGAAAGTTGAAGATGCAAGAAATGGTGTTGTTGAATTTTTATTGCTTAATCACCCTCTTGATTGTCCTATTTGTGACCAGGCTGGTGAATGCCATTTGCAAGACCTCGGCTATGAGCATGGTAAGCAAGGCACGCGTTACGAATTCAAGCGCAGAACATTTGATAAGCATGACCTTGGACCATATATCCAGTTGCACATGACAAGATGTATTCTTTGTTATCGTTGTGTGTTTACTGCTGATCAACTTACAAACAAAAGAGTGCATGGTGTATTGAGCCGTGGCGACCATGCTGAAATTGCAACACATATTGAAAAGTCGCTTGACAATGATTTCATCGGAAATGTAATCGATGTATGTCCTGTTGGTGCACTAACAGATAAAACATTCCGTTTCAAAAACCGTGTTTGGTTTACCAAGCCTGTCAATGCCCACCGTGAATGTAAATGCTGTTCAGGAAAAGTAACATTGTGGCAGCGTGGTGAAGAAGTGTTGCGTGTTACTGCCAGAAAAGACCAATGGGGCGAAGTGGAAGAATGGATCTGTAATGAATGTCGTTTTGAAAAAAAGCAAACTGCTGATTGGATCATTGAGGGACCAACACATGTGAGCAGACATTCTGTAATTTCTCAAGGTCATTATGAGCAGTTGAAAAAACCAACTGAAACTTTTTCCGCAGTACACGATGGTCGCAAGCCAAAATTGCTAATGGATATCCACAGTGTCAGTGAAGTTAATGATCCTTCTATCGATCTAAGTGCGATCGATGGTCCAGCAACTTCAGATACATATAAACTTTCAACAAAAAAATCATGACACAATGGAAATGATGCAAGTAGATATGTTGTTGATATTGGAAAAACTTCTTTTGATCGGAGGCATCATTACATTTTCTCTCGTCATAGCGATGTATACCACCTATGCTGAAAGAAAAGTGGCAGCTGTGATGCAGGATAGGGTAGGACCCAATCGTGCCGGACCTTTCGGATTATTGCAGCCACTTGCGGATGGTTTAAAACTGTTCTTCAAAGAAGAGATCATACCTCTTACTTCTAATAAACTTTTATTTGTATTGGGACCAGCCTTGGCAATGGTCACCGCCATGTTAACGAGTGCAGTGATACCATGGGGAAGCAGCATTGAAATTTTTGGCAGAAATGTGAGTTTGCAAATAGCAGATGTAAACATCGGGATCTTGTATGTTTTCGGTGTAGTGAGTCTTGGTGTGTATGGAATCATGATCGGAGGTTGGTCTTCAAATAATAAATTCTCATTAATAGCAGCTGTTCGTGGTGCTTCACAGATCATCTCTTATGAATTGGCAATGGGTTTATCACTGATTGCGTTGCTCATGATGACGGGTTCTTTAAGCATGAAGACAATTGTTGAACAACAAATGAGCGGTGGCTGGGGAGGTCTATTGGGATGGAATGTACTATATCAACCGCTTGGCTTTTTGATATTTCTCATATGTGTTTTTGCTGAATGTAACAGAACTCCTTTTGATTTGCCTGAAGCTGAAAATGAATTGAACTTTGGATATCATCAGGAATACTCTTCAATGAAACTTGGATTTTACCTATTCGCTGAATATGTGAACATGTTCATTTCAAGTGCAGTAGTGTCTACCTTGTTTTTTGGTGGTTATGATATTCCTTTTGTAAATGAAGCAACGCTTGCTTTGAGTTGGGGCGATAACATTGTGGCATTATTGGGATTTGTTTCGTTGTTTTCAAAAATCGTCTTTTTCCTTTTCTTATTCATGTGGGTAAGATGGACAATCCCGAGATTCCGTTATGATCAATTAATGGATCTGGGTTGGAAGAAACTCATTCCACTTGCGTTGGCAAATATGATTATCACTGCAATAGTAATATTGTGGCTTAATAAATAAACTATGGCATCATTAACGAACCGTGTAAAAGTATTGGAGCAACAACCGCTCAGTTTCATGGAAAGGCTCTATCTGCCTGCCATCTTCAAGGGAATGGCCATTACATTTTCTCATATCTTCAAAAAGAAGGCAACTATCAGGTATCCGGAAGAAAAACGTCCTTTTAGTCCTGTGTTCAGGGGTTTGCATGTGTTAAATCGTGATGAGGAAGGAAGAGAAAATTGTACTGCATGTGGTCTTTGCGCAGTGGCTTGTCCTGCTGAAGCCATTACGATGGAGGCTGCTGAGCGTCAAAAAAATGAAGAGCATCTATATCGTGAGGAAAAATATGCAGCAAAATATGAGATCAACATGTTGCGTTGTATTTTTTGTGGCTTGTGCGAAGAGGCTTGTCCTAAGGATGCCATTTATCTCTCCGAAACGTTTGCTCCAGCAAATTTTACCCGCAAAGGTTTTATTTATTCCAAAGATGAATTATTGATACCCCATCCAATAAATGATAAGGAAGCGTATGAAGCGGCGAAGGTTTCTAGGGTGGAAAAATTAAAAAAATAAGATACGATTATGCCAGTTGCAGAATTGCTTTTTTGGTTTCTAACAGGGTTGTCGCTTTTCGGCGCACTCATGGTTGTATTCAGTAAAAACCCCGTGCACAGCGTTTTGTGGCTGATCGTAGTTTTTTTCGCCATATCCGGTCATTATATTTTGATGAATGCACAGTTTCTGGCCATCGTAAATTTAATTGTTTATGCCGGAGCCATCATGGTTCTGTTTCTCTTCGTGATCATGTTGATGAACATGAACACCGAGAGCGAGCCTCAAAAAAATCGTTGGTTAAGGTTGGCGGCTATTGTGTCGGGAGGTAGCTTATTGTTGATCTTGGTTTCAGCACTAAAAGATAACAAGGGAAGTATCAATGGTGTAAATGACCTTGAAGGTGGAATTGGATTGATCCAAAATCTTGGAAAAGTTCTATTCACTGATTATGTTATTCCTTTTGAAATAAGCAGTGTATTGTTTCTCAGTGCAATGGTTGGTGCCGTGATATTGGGAAAAAAAGAATCTGCCAATATAAAATCATAAAAGAAATTAATTTCCATGCCAATAAATTATTACATCTTTCTCTCTATTGCTCTCTTTACAATTGGTATTGTAGGGGTGTTAACAAGACGTAATGCAATTATCATATTCATGTGCATAGAACTGATGTTGAATGCAGTCAATGTGTTATTGGTGGCTTTTTCAAAAATGCACCATGTGGCAGCATATGCACTTGATGCATCCACCACTGCAGGTACGGAAGCACAACTTTTTGTTTTTTTCATCATGGTGGTTGCAGCAGCAGAAGTGACGGTGGGATTGGCGATCATTGTGATGATGTATAGAAATATACATTCAGTTGATATCAATTTTTTAAACAGATTAAAACATTGATCCATCACCCTAGTTTGATACGTATTAATTTTTTATATGAATAAATTCGTTTTTCTTATTCCAGTGTTGCCCTTGGTTGGTTTTCTGATCAACGGACTGGGAAGAAATTTTTTGTCTCGTGCCCTTGTTTCCATTGTTGGTTGCGGAACCTTGATACTGTCATTTATTTTGAGCCTGCTTGTATTTCAAGAGGTCACTGCACCGGGATTTGTTCCTCAGGTAATAAATTATTTTGATTTCATTCATGCAGGAGGTTTAGACATTAAGTTTTCATTCCAGGTTGATCAACTCAGTTCCCTTTTCTTATTGATCATAACAGGGATAGGATCACTTATTCATATTTATTCTTCTGCATACATGCATGAGGAAACGGTCCCTCACTTTGCAAGGTATTTTGCATACCTCAATCTATTCGTTTTTTCAATGTTGATGCTGATCCTCGGATCAAATTTCGTCATCATGTTCATTGGTTGGGAAGGTGTTGGACTTTGCTCTTATTTATTGATCGGCTATTGGTTCAAGAACAACGATTATAATAATGCGGCAAAGAAGGCATTTATAATGAATAGAATTGGGGACCTCGGTTTCTTATTGGCTATTTTCTGGATGCTATCACAATTTGGAACCGTATCGTACCTTGAATTATTTCCTCAGATTCCATCGGCATCTTTATATGTAGTCACTTGCATTACCTTATTGCTTTTTGTAGGTGCCATGGGAAAATCTGCTCAGATTCCTCTTTACACTTGGTTGCCTGATGCCATGGCAGGTCCAACGCCAGTATCAGCTCTTATCCACGCAGCTACAATGGTAACTGCTGGTATTTATATGATTGCCAGGAGCAATGTCATGTATTCAATGGCTCCTCATACACAAGATATAGTTACGATCATTGGAATGGCAACAGCATTGCTTGCTGCTACGATAGCTTTGAAACAAAATGACATTAAAAAAGTACTCGCCTATTCAACAGTTAGTCAACTCGGACTGATGTTTGTTGCATTGGGTGTAGGAGCGTATACTGCTGGTGTTTTCCATGTAATGACACATGCTTTTTTCAAGGCATTGTTGTTCTTGGGTGCTGGAAGCGTTATACATGCAATGCATCATGAGCAGGACCTCACAAAAATGGGTGGACTTCGTAAGTATTTACCAATAACACATATTACCTTTTTGATAGGCACCTTGGCCATTTCAGGAATACCTCCTTTCGCAGGATTTTTCTCAAAGGATGAGATATTAACAGCAGCATTACAGAAGAATCCAATTTATTATGTACTTGGTGTTGTAACATCCCTTATGACAGCCTTTTACATGTTCAGGTTGTATTTTCTAACATTCTCTGGAGCCTTCAGGGGGACAGATCATCAGGCGAAGCACCTGCATGAATCTCCATTTGCAATGACATTGCCGTTGATGGTACTTGCATTGCTTTCAATTGTAGGTGGATTTGTTGGTATACCAAATGTATTTGCAGAAAATGCTCACTTGCTCTCTGCTTTTCTAGATCCTGTATTAGGTTCAGCACATTCATCATCTCATGAAGCTGTTCATTTATCGCATAGCACTGAGTTAATACTAATGGGTGTGGTAGTGTTTCTCATTATACTTATGATATTTTTTGCTTCAAGAAAATTTGTTGACTACAAAGAATCGGAAAAAGAAGAGTCGGCTATCTCAAAATTCCTTGCCAACAAATGGTATGTGGATGAGTTATATGAAACCATTATTGTTAAACCCCTTGGACACCTTGCTTCATTTTTCAATAAAGTAGTTGATGCTAAAATCATTGATGGTTTTGTAAATGGGGTGGGAAGATCGGTTCAGTACAGTGCCAGACAATTGAGACTGCTGCAGAGTGGACAGGTTGGTTCTTATGTATTGATTATGGTTATTTCAATTATACTATTGTTCATCTTCCAGTTTTTCTGGAAACATTAATCGAACACATTGAATATGTTCACAGCATTTGATAATTTCCCCGCTTTGTTGATTTGGTTACCATTGATTGGTGGCTTGCTTTCTTTTTTGCTTAAAAAAGAAGGAATGGCGCGAATCGTTTCAATGGCAAGTTCTTTGCTTACGCTTGTTGTTGTAGTAGCCAGCATGATATATGCAAAACCAGAACATGCGCTGCTTAATCAGGTAAGTTATGTTTGGTTGCATGGACTTGGAAGTAGCTTTAGTTTTTTGTTAGATGAATTGACAAAAACACTATGCCTGCTCACAGCAGTCATCTTTCCAATAGTGATCCTGATTGTTAAAAAGAAGCATTATAAGAACGAGCATATATTTTTCGGATTGCTTATGCTGACACAATGCGGATTGATGGGAGTGTTCATGGCAGCTGATGCACTTGTCTTTTATTTTTTCTGGGAGTTGGCACTCATACCTGTTTATTTTCTTTCTTCCATTTGGGGTGGAGAGAAGAGGATCAAGGCAACCTTTAAATTTTTCATTTATACATTCATTGGCTCTCTTTTGTTGTTGATTGGAATACTATACATGTATCTGCAGACAGAAGATAACTCCTTTAGCATTGTATCTTTTTACAGGGTACAGCTAACGTTACAACAGCAGTTTGGATTGTTTTTTCTATTCTTCTCTGCGTTTGCCATTAAGATGCCGATCGTTCCATTTCACACTTGGCAGCCTGATGCTTATGAGCAGGCCCCTACGCCGGTTACAATGGTCTTGAGTGGTGTAATGGTGAAGATGGGTGTGTTTGGTGTTATCAGATGGCTATTGCCTTTGTTTCCACTCGCTGTTAAAGAATTCAATGGTCCAATTATATTGATCATTTCAATCGGCATGATCTATGCCTCTTTAATTGCAATAAAACAGGATAGTATTAAAAGATTGATCGCCTATTCTTCCATTGCACATATTGGATTAATGGCTGCAGGTGTTTTTGCATTGAAGGAAGTGGCTATGCAAGGTGTTGTGTTGCAAATGTTCAATCATGGGATCAATATCGTTGCACTATGGGTTGTGGCTGATATCATCGAAAAACAGACTGGCGTATACAAGATCTCGGAATTAGGGGGAATTGCTACAAAAGCACCTGTCTTATCAGTATTTTTTGTAGTAGCAGCAATGGCAAATATCGCACTTCCTTTAACGAATGCATTTGTTGGGGAATTCATGATATTCAATGGCCTGTTCAAGTACAATCCTTGGATAGCGGCATTGGCTGGAGTCAGCATCATTCTTTCCGCTGTATATACTCTTAACATGATCAAGAATGTATTGTATGGATCAACATCATCTGCAACGGAAGGATTTGTTGATGCAAAAAATACACATGTAATTGTATTTGCAGTGCTTGTTAGTTTTATTATAGCAATCGGAATATATCCAGAGCCAATTCTACATTTAATAGAAAAGGCTTCTAACATTCCATTATATCCGTATAAATAGAAAAAAGTTGAGCATATGAATGTTATTATACTTTCTGCCATTTGGGGTGTGTTGATGATGTATGTCGGATTCATTGGTAAAAGCAAGAATTTACCTACATATGTTGCCATTGCGGGAATGATCTTCTTGCTGGTTGCGAATTGGATGGAATACCTTGGTATTAGCTTCTTTGATATTAACACCAAGGGGATGTTAGTGTATGATTCATTTTCGTTGATCTTCAACCAAGTGATGCTGATTTCGATCTTGGTATACTTTTTACTCTCTGGTAGCCAGGTTTCTTCTTTCAAAAACAATGTTTCTGATCTATATGCATTGATGTTTTTCATCATTACTGGCATATCTGTGGTGGCAGGTTTCAAATCGTTGTTGATGCTTTTTATAGGTATTGAAATCATTTCAATACCACTTTATGTATTAGCAGGCAGTGAGAAATCAAACCTGAAAAGCAACGAGGCTGCATTGAAGTATTTTTTAATGGGTGCTTTTTCAACTGGTCTGATGCTGATGGGTATTGCTTTTCTTTATGGGAATGCTGGCACATTCATGGTAGAAGAAATACAATTAGGTGCCACTGAGATCACCCCTATGCTTTCTATAGGATTGATACTATTGCTTTCTTCCATGTCATTCAAGGTGTCAGCTGCACCATTTCATTTTTGGACACCTGATGTTTATGATGGAGCTCCAACAGTGTTTACATCATTTATGGCAACGGTTGTTAAGTCGGCTGCATTCTTTGCATTTTTTAAGTTGTTTCAAAATGCATTCGGAAATATCAAAGACGAATGGGGAATACTTGTTGCTGTAATTGCAGTATTCACCTTGGTGATTGGAAACATCACCGCAGTTTTTCAACAGAGCCTTAAACGCATGCTCAGTTACTCTTCCATCGCTCAGGCAGGATTCATGCTACTCGGTGTTTTTGCCATGAATACATTTGCTAAGCAAGGTCTCATCTTGTACTTCGCTGCATACTCATTGGCTACTATTGGTATTTTTGCTGTTCTTGCAAAGTTCAAGGATCATTCTATCGAAGCATTCAATGGTTTTGCAAAGCAACACCCTGTAGTTGCTTTTGGAATGCTTATTTGTATTCTCTCACTTGCAGGTATACCACTTACTGCAGGGTTCTTCGCAAAGTATTTCATGCTGTTAGGGGTTATTGAACAAGGCAACATGATCTGGCTCGCAATCATTGCAGTGATCTGTGCAGCTGTTAGTGTGTACTATTACTTTAGGGTATTGCAGGCAATTTATTTCAAGGAAGCGGCTCCTCAAACTGATATTAGTTTCAGTAAACCATTTGGATACCTTATGCTTCTGAATGCCGCATTGATCATTGCTTTGGGCATCCACCCTGATTGGCTTCTTTCCTATTTGAATATGTGATTTTTATCGTTAGTCAGCTTTTAATCTCCACTCATCAATCTTTTGATGGACTACTGACTGCTTTCCCTAATTTTACAGCATGAAACTGCTTGATAATTTTGTATTGGCCTGGAGGACTGTTAAAGGGAATAAACTTCGCACTGGCATCACTGTAGCAATCATTGCTTTTGGAATCATGGCATTGGTAGGTATTATTACTGCTATTGAAGCTATGAACAATAGCTTACGTGATAGCTTCTCTACGATGGGGGCCAATGCATTTAGCATTCGTTTCAGGGAGCGAAGATTCAACATGGGTGACGGGGCCAATGTTACACAGTCAAAAACAAACAGCAACAAAAAAGTCAAGAAATCAAATACCGGCAGGATTATTACATATCAGCAAGCAAAGCTATTTAAGGATATGTATGAGTATCCAGCTAGTGTAAGTATCGGAATCAATGGACCAAGGGGTACGAGTGTAACCTTCGAG
>Ga0078894_10000850_pt1 | contig 21878 bp, 17 predicted proteins | sample LauGreSu1BDMLBSD_2_FD_67506 | JGI IMG/M metagenome (GOLD analysis project Ga0078894, IMG submission 67506) | Freshwater lake microbial communities from Lake Michigan, USA - Su13.BD.MLB.SD (version 4) (version 4) | ecosystem: Environmental > Aquatic > Freshwater > Lake | place: Lake Michigan... | reverse complement strand
GAAGATTCGATGAAGACGAGGGTCGCGCGGCTGGCGGTGAAGCAGCCGAAGCACGGTTTGGTTTTGGACGTGGTCCTGGCGGTACGCGTGGCAATGCGAATGCCGCAGACGAGTCACTGGCACTGGAATTCCCTGGACAGCAGCAGTTGTCCGGGCGGCTGCTGTCGCGCGGTGCGGAGCAGCAGTCTGCTGCGAAATCAGGCCTGCCTTTACGTCGTGGCGGGGCCAGACTGTCAGTGCAGGTCGAACTGGAGATTCCCGAGGACTATCGGCGGCAGACGTTCCTGTCTGTGGCTGATACGGCCGGTGGGCCGGCGGCGCTCAGCCTTGCGGTCCGCAGTCAGCGGCAGTTGACCGGGCTGCGGTTGATTTGTGGATTGCTGGCGGCCGGGGTCCTGTGGTCTCGCAGGCGTAATGCCATTCTGCGGCAGATCGGTCTGGGCTGCGTGCTGCTGCTGTTGGCACTGGGAACGGTACCGTTGCTGTCTGCCGATCAGCAGTGGCTGCCGGATGGGATTGGACTGGGTGCGGCCTGCGGGCTGGTGCTGGTTCTGAGTCGGGCGATGCTGCGTGGCTGCTGTTCGGAGTGGTGTCCGCTGACGTTGTTGCTGCGATGCTGTTCGTGGAAACGTCGCACTGTCAGCAGCGTGCTGCTGCTGGCCTGCATGGCGACCCCCAGCGTCCGGGCTCAGCAGGCTGAGCCAGTGCCGGCGAATGCGGATGAGATTGTGATCCCGTATGTACCGGGTGAACCGCCGCTGCGTGCCGAGCAGGTTTTTGTCCCGCGTGATCAGTTTCTGCGACTGTTTCAGCAGGCGTATCCTGAGCAATTGCCGACTGTGCGGACTGGTCCGCTGGGATCACCGGTTGTATCCGCGTGGTACAGAACGACTCAGCTTCTGCCTGTGGACGGTGCGCAGCGGGTGTTGCGATTTGAAGCTCGTTATGTGGTATGGCGGGACGCGGACGCTGCGGCACAGATTGACCTGCCACTGGGCAGCGTGGCGATCCGTCGAGCCACGGTGGATGGAACAGCGGCGGTGGTGAAGCCGCTGCTGCTGAATGTGCAGCCGGGCCAGCTGCCGAATTTTGCCGGCCAGCAGATTCCTGCTCAGCAGCAGCTGGTGGCAGGCAATGTGGCAGCGGCGGTGGACACGGGCTCGGCGTACAGCATACAGGTGGCCGGCCGCGGACTGCATGTGGTGGATCTGGAGTTTGATCTGCCGGCGGAGGTGGATGGGGTTGTGGGACGCTGTGATCTGCCACTGCGAAATGCAGCGGCTGGAATGCTGGAATGGACGCTGCCGGAGGATAACCTTGAGGCAAAGGTGAATGGTCGTGCGACTGGTTTTCGCCGCGAGGGTCGCCGTGTGCTGGTCCCGGTGGCTCAGGCCGCCACACTGCGACTGCAGTGGCTGCCGATGACTCAGAAGACGGATTCCGCACTGACTCTGCATTCAAATGTCACGTCTGCGATAGCGTTGCAGGATTCCGGGCTGCTGGTGCGAACAGCGGTGGAGGCACTGTTGCGGCAGGGTGAGATTTCGGAGCTTGAGATTTCCCTGCCGGCCGGGTTTTCGATTCAGTCGGTGGGTGGTGATGACGTGGCCGGCTGGTCGGTGGGGACCACTGATGCGGGTCGCAGTCTGCAGGTTCAGTTCAAGCGTACCGTGACAGATCGTTCGGTCGTATGGTTTCAGTTGTTTTCGGTGCTGCCGGACCTGCAGCAGCTGGAGAATTTTCAGGTACCGATTTCGGCGGTGCGGGGTTCCGGTCGTGATACCGGGACGGTCCTGCTGAAGATGGGTCCGCAGTTTCAGGTCCGGACGGCGACTCTTTCCGGGGTGACGCAGTTGAATCCTGACGAGGCTCCGCAGCCGGACGGTGCAGCTTTGCCGGGTCGCCCGGCGGCAGCGTGGCGTTATGCGCGACAGCCGGCAGTGGTCTCAGTCCGGATCACTCCGACTGCGGACGAGCTGACAGTTGAGGCACTGCACGGCCTGCGGCTTGAAGCCCAGCGGATGCTGTGGACGACTCGGCTGGGCCTGCTGATTCGCGGTGGTGCCAGATCGAGGCTGGATGTGCAGATACCTGAGGGCTACCAGCCACTGGATGTGTCGGCGGATGGCCTGCAGGACTGGTATGTGGTGGAACCGGCTGTGGGCAGTGGTGCGGCGCGGGTATTGAATCTGCAGTTGACAGACGCGCGAACGGGACAGTTGACGGTGGTTCTGCAGGGGCAGCAGCCTCGTCAGTCGGATTCCGCTGCGGCGGTGCTGCAGCCACCGGTGCTGACGGGCGCCACGACTGCCAATTCCGAACTTGCCATCTGGCTGGACTCGGCCTCGGAAAGTTCCGGCATTGATGAGGGCAGTGACTGGAATCCACAGCCTGCAGGGTCAGCGAATGCGATGTTCCGCGAGGTTACGCCGCAGCCGGCTTCGCTGCTGTTGCGCAGCTCGGCGAAACAGCCACGTGCTGTCACAATTCGTCTGCGTCCGGCCGTATCGACTTTGGTCGCGGAATCCGTGACAGTGGCCAGTGTGACTGAGACATCACTGGAACATCTGCTGGCTCTGCGGTGGCAGGTAGCGCGAGCAGCAGCGGATCAGTTTGCAGTCGAGCTGCCGGATGTGCTGGCGGGCAGTATGACATTTGAAGTGCCAGGACAGCGACGCATGCTGAAGGAGTCGCTGGGAAATGGTCGAACGCGAGTCATCTTTCAACTGCAGCAGCCGGTTTCAGGGCAATTGTTTGTGCTGGGTACTGCCAGTGCGGCACTGCCGGCTGATCGACAGATTCGCATGGAACCACCGACGTTTGTGGTTCCGGAAAATGCGCCTGCAACACTTTCCGGTCAGAGTCATTTTCGAGTGCTGGTGAATCAGTCGCGCGCACTTCTGCAGCCCGGGGCAGAGCAGCCTGAGGATGTGGTGGCGGCCGATCAGATCACTCTGAAGATTCCACAGCAGTTGCTGGATCAGGCCGTACTCATTTCGCGTTTGCGTGCGGAAAGCAGTCCGTGGCGAATCGTGCAGCCGGAACGTCAGAAGGTGACGCCCGCAGTGGTCAGCCTGGCAACTCATACCACCGTAATTTCGGAGGATGGCAGTTGGCGCAGTCATCATCAGTTGCAGGTGGCCAATGAAGGCCGACAGTTCCTGCCGGTGCAGCTGCCGCAGGGAGCTCGCCTGCTGTTTTGTCGGGTGAATGAACTGCCCAGTCGGATTGTGCAGCGTCAGGACGGAAACGTGCTGCGGCAACTGATTCCGCTGCCGCAGTCGGCCGAGGCGGCAGCCGGGTTTCTGGTGGAGTTTGCAATTGCCGGGCGCTTTGAAGAGTCATTGAGTGCGTTGCGGCAGCAGTGGAGCAGTCGGCAGCTGCAGATTCCGGTGCCGGTGTTTCCGGAATTCCGCGATGATCCGGAAAACGGGATCACGATCAACCGGAATCGCTGGAGTGTGTACGTGCCGGAGACGTGGCGTGCTGAGATTCTGAGACAAGCGGATCTGACGAATGTGTCTGAGGCGTTGCTGGCGGAGTATCAGGAGCAGGAATTGCTGTCCGAGGTCGAGCAGGTGATGTCGGCAGCAGGGCGGTATTCCGGTGCGGTCTCCAGTGGCAAAGTCTCGGCTGTTGATGTGTGGTTTCAGCAGCAGGCGGTGCAGCAGGGGCAGCAGCGTCTGGAACGCCTGCGGGGCCGTGGGATTTATGGTGGACAGCAACTGGAGGAGGCCGCGCGGAAGCTCAGCGAACTGGCGGTCGAATCTGAGGGGCTGCAGTTGAACAACAGAAACGATTTTCTGCTGGGTAAGGACCAGCAGTTGAACTTTTACAACGAGCAGAATCGGATGCAGTTCCTGCTTGACAATGGCATCCAGTCTGAAGGCCGAAATCTGAGTGAGGGACAGCAGCAGAATGCAGCACCGGCGAAGCAGTCGGGGGGGCAGCAGGCACCAGCGTTCCGCTTCATGGCCCCGCCACCGGAACAGACCAAACCGCAGTCCAGTGTGGAAACCCTGGAACGTCGAAAAATGGCCGGTAAGGAAGCCAGGGCGGACGGGTTGGCGGAGCTGGGCGATGTCGAAAAGGCGGCCACGGACCGACCTGCCAGTGGTGAAAAAGCCGAGGGTGGAATTCCGGGTGCCCTGGGACTGGCTAAGGGCGGGCGCAGGCAGTCACAGTTACGACAGAATGCGCTGGGTCTGGAAATGAAGCGACTGGAGGATCCTGCGGCGGAACAGGACAAATCACGAGACAACGCCGCGATGCAGTCCGGGGCTGCTCTGGATGCTGCGGCGGCACCACCCGCAGCGGCGACTCCGGCCCCTGCGCGAGTGGCCGAGCCGATGCCTGATCCAGCGGGAGTACCGCAGGTTGCTGAGCAGGTGCCGCAAATCCAGAGCACTGATGATTTCGGCATCGCAGTGACGAATGGAGTGGTCGGGGGTGACGACAGTCTGCAGCGATCTGAGGGCATGCTGTCGCTGGATTTCCAGATTCCTGAGGACGGTGTGGCTCTGACGTTTCTGCGTGCCGGGGGCAATCCGCGACTGGCCCTGCGAGTCCGTGCGGCAGAGACGCTGCAGCGTGGGTTGGGACTTGGCTGGGCCGTTTTCTGCGTTGTCGCAGCGCTGTTGATCTGGCGAGCCACATCGCGGGGGCACGTGCTGGCACTGTTGCAGCAAGTGGCCGTGCTGCTGACAATTTCGGGAGTGGTGGCGACGTTGTTTGCGCTGAATTCAGGGCTGCAGCAGTTCGGTCTGTTCGGCCTGTACGGGGGCTCGCTGCTGGGTGCGGTGCTGCTGGTCTATCGCCGACTGCGAACAACCGGCTGATGCTCACTGCAGCCGCTGTGCGCACCGTGGACATCGCTGACGCCGCGGGCAAAAATCTGTTGGGCGGGGAGTTTGCGGTGATCTGCGAATTCCCGGTCGAACAGGGGTGAGTTCTGTGTCCGGGACGGTGTATCCGTCGCTGCGTTTTACAACTGGCGAAAGACGCTGGCCGGTGGCCATGCTGTTCCGGAATCCCACACCTCCAGTCCGTCCGCAGCGGCTGCACAGAAGACCGCCGCACTGTCGCGAGCCGTACTCGCCCTGATGCGAGCCCGGCGTTGTGTCGACAACGCCCCAAATGATCAGATGTCTCTGCTGTACGGTTAAAATGATCGCTCCTGCCGGTGAGGGAGCTGGGAATCAGTCATCGCTGCGTTTCCTGCTGCAGGTAGTTCTTAGCAATCGAGACGTCGGTCCTGCGGGGACGGTCGCCGTCCCAGGTCGTCAGGCCCATGTTCGGCAGCGACGCATCGGCCCGCAGGTGGATCACTTCGGCGGCGGTGTGGCCATGAGCCGCCCAGTGCATTTTGTTCTGCACCGTCTTGAAGAACAGGAGCGAACTGTCGGCCTTTGGATCGTAGTCGCTGCTGGTCGAGTAGATGTCGAGTCCCTTCCGCCAGAACACTTGCTCGCTGCTGCGGATGTCGCGGATGCGGGCAGGCAGTTCCTCGAAGTAGTTCCCGCCCTCGGCCTGCCTGAGCCGGGCATCGTCCATCGCGAACCCCCTGATAAGGTATTCGCGCAGCCGCTCGGTCGCCCAAATGCGAAACTGCGTGCCGCGATGCGACCGGACGCGGTAGCCAACGGCCAGAATGGCGCCGAGGTTGTAGTGATCGACAGTGCGGGAAACGTGGCGATTTCCCTCGGTTTGAACTCTTCGGAATTTCCGAATAGTTGCCGCCGGATCGAGTTCGCGGTCGTCGAAAATACCTTTGAGATGCTCATTGACTGTCGGTACGGAAACCTGGAACAGGTCGGCGATCAACCGCTGCGGAAGCCAAAGCATTTCGTGCGCGAGACGGACCTCGATCCGTGTGTAGCCATCCTCAGTCTGATAGAGAATGAATTCGCCGGAAGGGAAGTCAAAAGGGGGAAGTGAGAAGTCAGAAGTTGTCATGGTCGGGCGGTGCGAGCCAAAGTGGTGAGGATGGCGACAGGTTCGTTGGATTCCTGTATCAGTTCTGACAGTTTGGGCTCCGGAACAAGTTCCACAGCGACCAGTCATCGAAGCCGGTAATGCGTTTCCCGTGCTTCCTTCAGGGCGATATTTTACGCTCCGGCAAATCCGACTTCATGCCAGTCAATGCTCCTGTCCCCCTTCGATTCTTCACCGGAATCTGCGGGTAAAAGGTGTGAGTGAAAAGCTCAGCTCGGGTTCAGAATGGACAACCGATGTTTAAGCAGGAACACATCTCGCAGGTCTGTCAGGACACAGTTGTGCACGAAAGTTCATGACTGGTAGCCCGCAGAATTCCATCTCAAAGTATTCTGAACAAGGTCCGGAAATTCAGGGTATACGTGTGCGAAGCGGTTGGGTCGGACGGAAACGGTGGCCGTATTTCGCACGTCGTCATGAAGAGACTCGCGAACTGCAGGCCGCAGGTTTCAAGCCGGTGCTCAGGAAGGCTCGCCGGTGCCTGCTGCACCGGCCAGTGAGTCTGACCGATCGTCAAACGATGTCACTTCGAAAACTTCTGAAGCACAACCTGAAGACAGTGCGAGCATGGCTGTCACTGGAGGGTACTTACGGCGAATCTTATTCAACAGTGAGTGGCCGCCAACCCTCTGCCCGATCCTGGTCAACAAGTTTTCCCTGCTAGACGACTTGCGGAGAGGGAAAGCTTTGAATCTCTGCGTCTCTACCTCTCTGCAGGTCATACTCTTCAAGGCGATTTACGCAGCGGGTGATGCCATCCCTGAGCACGGCTTCGCCAAAGTTGAGCAGGTATCGAGGTTTCAGGCCGGTGAGGCGGAGATAAGTCTGGACCTGCTTCTCACGCGCGGGCGTCACACGTTCGACCGACTTCAATTGCAGCAACACCCTGCCCTCCACGATGAGGTCGGCGCGGAAGCCGTCTGCCATGGGGAGGTCCTTGCAAACAATGGGCACAGGCACCAGACGTTCGCCGGAAAGTCAGCGCCGTGTGAGTTCCTTTGCGAGGACAACTTCATACACGGACTCCAGCAAACCGGGGCCGAGTTCGCGGTGGACATCGATGGCGGCGGCGAGAATGAGTGTGCCGATTTCGTTTTCGGTCAAGGGGCGATTTTCCCGCAGAGCCAACAGTCGCACCATTTGCCAGAAGTCGCACTTCGGCAGACACCCGGGAAGCTGCCGACCCCACGGGTCACCCGCAGATTCCGGTGGAGAGGCATTTTCGGAAGCCCTGGACTGATAAAAGTGACCGGAACGGGCTCTGGCAGTTCGCTCTTGCCCGTTTCCACGGTATGCTGCGATCAGCAAGCAGGCCCTGACAGCCTGCACTTGATCTTCAACTGCTGCGGAAGACCACCATGAACCGCTGGAATGTGCTGCTGCTGGCCGTGGCTGCCGTTTTTGTCCGACCGCTCCGGGCTGATGTCGACTTTCAGAAGCAGGTGCGGCCGTTTCTGGCAGAACACTGCTGGCAGTGTCATGGCGTGGATGAAAAGGAGCGTCAGGGAGCCTTGCGGCTGGACGACCGTGCCAGCGCCCTGAAGGGCGGTGAATCCGGAGTGCCGGCCATTGTCCCCGGAAATCCGGATGCCAGTGAGATACTGAAGCGAATTGCCAGCCACGATCCTGACACCGTGATGCCTCCACCATCCAAACCCCGGCGTCCCTCGGTGGCCGAGCTGGACATGCTGCGGCAGTGGATTACTGAAGGTGCAGTGTATCAGCAGCACTGGTCGTTTGCTCCGCCGCAGAAGCGTCCCCTGCCGACTGCGGGTGTGACGAATCCGATTGATTCCTTCGTGGCGGATCGACTGCGGAAAGAGGGTCTCGACTTTGCTCAGGAAGCCTCGGTTGAAACCCTTTGTCGGCGACTGTATCTGGATCTGGCGGGACTGCCACCATCCCCGGCCCAACTGCAGCAGTTTCGTGAGCGTGGTCTGGAAGCTGTCGCGGCAGAATTGCTGACCAGTCGTGGCTTCGGTGAAAAGTGGGCTCGGCAGTGGCTGGACCTGGCCCGCTATTCGGACACCAACGGCTATGAGAAGGATCTGCAGCGTGAGCAGTGGATCTGGCGTGACTGGGTCATTGATGCGATTGTGGCTGACATGCCGTGGAATCAGTTCATCATCGAGCAGATTGCCGGGGACCTGCTGCCGAATGCCGGCCAGTCGCAGCTGATTGCCACCGGTTTCCTGCGGAACAGCATGATCAATGAGGAGGGGGCGATCGTTCCCGAGCAGTTCCGCATGGTCGAGATGTTTGACCGGATGGACTGTATTGGCAAAGCGGTCATGGGCCTGACAACTCAGTGTGCGCAGTGTCATTCGCACAAGTATGACCCGCTGACTCATGAGGAGTACTATGGGCTGTTTGCCTTTCTGAACGACACTTATGAAGCTCAGTCGTGGGTCTACACTCCGCAGCAACTGCAGCAGTTGCAGGACATTCGCCGGCAGCAGGAGCAACTGGACGAAGCGATACGGGCGAAGCGTCCGCAGTGGCAGGACGAGCAGCGTGCCTTTGCGACCGCGACGCTGCAGCAGACAGCAGCGTGGCAGCCTTTGGAATTCATCGAGATGGGCAGCAACAGTGGTCTGAATCATCCGACTCAGGAACTGGACCGATCGATTCTGATGAAGGGTCACACCAGCGGTGACGTGTTTGTGATTTCCCGCCCGGCTCTGCAGCACGTGACCGGGCTGCAGTTTGAGATTCTGAATCATCGGGATCTGCCGCAGAACGGGCCGGGGCGCAGTCGGGCTGGTACGTGGATAGTCCACGAGCTGGAAGTCTTCGTGAAAGCTCCGGGAGCCGACTGGTTGAAGCAGAAACTGGTGCATGCGACGGCCGATTTTTCGGCTCCTGAGCAGAAATCGGCCGACGGTAAGAAGACGACGGGGCCGGTCAGTCTGCTGATTGACGGCAGTGATGACACGTCGTGGCTGGCGGACCGCGGACACGGGCTGCGTAACCAGCCGTCGGTGGCGGTGCTGCAGTTTGAACAGCCGCTGAATTTTCCCGAGGGTTCAGAGCTGAAGATTGCGTGGCGAATGGGTGACATGCCGGGTTGTGCGCGGTTCAGTCTGACGACGACAGCGGCACCGGCAGCTCCGCCGGTCGATCATGGTGCAGTTCTGGCCATGCGGGTGTCTGAAGACCAGCGAACGGTCGAGCAGCGGGCAGCAGTATTCCGCGCCTGGTGTCGTTCGGTGGCTGACCTGCAGGCTGAACAGGATCAGTGGGAGTCTCTGCAGAAAAGTGTTCCGCAGGCTGGTACCACAGTGCTGCACCTTGCCAGTCGTGATCCGCAGGATCCGCGGCGCACGTGGCGTCTGGACCGTGGGGAATGGGATCAGCCGCGGGATCCGGTGGAGCCTCACGTACCGGCGGCCTTTCACACATTCCCTGCTGATGCTCCGAAAAACCGTCTCGGGTTTGCCCGCTGGCTGGTGGATGATCGATCTCCGCTGGCGGCGCGAGTGGCCGTGAATCAGGTGTGGCAGGCTGTGTTCGGAAGGGGACTTGTGGACACACCGGAAGACTTTGGCACGAGAGCTGTTTTGCCTGAGTACCGTGAGCTGCTGGACTGGCTGGCGGTGGATTTCATGGAACATGGCTGGAGTCGTCGGCATCTGCTGAAGACAATTCTCGCCAGTCGAACCTACAGGCAGTCTTCGGTGGCCACTCCTGAACAGTTGGAACGGGATCCGCAGAATCAGTTGCTGGCCCGGGGTGCACGTTACCGAGCGGACGCGGAGGTGATTCGCGACATTACGCTGACGTCTGCCGGTCTGCTGCATCAGAAACAGGGTGGCCCCAGTGTGATTCCACCGGTTCCGCAGAACGTGCTGGACTACAATTACACGTACCCGGGCTACTGGACACCGGCGGCAGCTCCGGAACGTTACAGCCGTGCGGTGTATGTGTTCCGCAAGCGATCGATGCCGGACCCGGTCCTGTCCACACTGGATGCACCAAATGGCGACTCGGCCTGTCCACGGCGGGTTCGTTCGAACACTCCCATGGCAGCGCTGGCCGGGTTGAATGAGACGATTTTTGTGGAGGCAGCCCGGGGTCTGGGTTTACGGATTCTGAAGGAGGGTGGCGGTGATGACGCAGCGCGGGCGCGATACGCCTTCCAGCTCTGCACTTCCCGGGCTCCCACGGCGGCCGAGCTGGAGGCGGTACTGGAAGCACTGAGGTCCCGGCGGCAGCGACTGGCCGAGGGCTGGCTGAATCCTCGCGACATCACCACCGGGGATGCAGCGAAACTGCCGGAGATTCCGGAAGGCACAACGCCACAGGATGTCGCTGCATGGACTCTGCTGGGCCGCGTGCTGCTGAATCTTGACGAAACCGTTACTCGCAACTGACCGGTACCTGCACAAAAAATCGGGAGCAGATTCTGTGCGATCATTTCATTGTCTGATGCTGTTACTGGTCTGGTCAGTGCCTCTGGTGCGGGCTGCCGATGACGCAGCACAGCATCCGAATGTGCTGTTTATTCTGACGGACGATCAGCGGTGGGATGCCGCCGGGATTGCCGGTCATCCATATCTGAAGACGCCGGGGATCGACCGACTGGGGCGTGAAGGTGTGTATTTTCGGAATGCCTTCTGCACGACATCGCTGTGTTCTCCCAGCCGTGCCAGCATCCTGAGTGGCCTTTACGCACATGCGCATGGTGTGGTGAACAACTTCACCGAATATCCGCAGGGGCTGCAGAGTTTTCCGCTGGCGCTGCAGTCGGCCGGTTATGACACGGCCTATATCGGCAAGTGGCACATGGGTGAAGAGAACGATTCCCCGCGTCCCGGCTTCAACTGGTTTGTCAGTCATCGCGGACAGGGCAAGTACTTTGATACGGAGTTCAATATCAACGGCGGGGAACGAAAGGTCCTGCCCGGCTACTACACTCATGTGGTCACGGATCTGGCTGAACAGTGGCTGCAGAAGCAGCGAGGTGATCAGCCGTGGTGCCTGATGATCGGCCACAAAGCCCCCCACAGTTTCTACTTTCCTGAGCCGAAGTATCAGGCGGCATTTGAATCGGTGCGGGTGCCCTATCCTGAATCGGCATTTCGACTGAATGACAAGCCGGACTGGATTCGTCAGCGACTGTCTACCTGGCACGGGATCTATGGGCCGTTGTTTGATTGGCGGAAGAAATTTCCGGATGACTCACCGGAAGCAGTGCGGGATTTTGAAAACATGACGAGGGCTTACTGGGCGACGCTGCTGTCCGTTGATGACAGTGTGCAGCGTCTCTATCAGTTACTGCAGCAGCGGGGCGAACTGGATCGGACAATTATTGTGTTCATGAGTGACAATGGCCTGCTGAATGGCGAGCATGGGATGGTGGACAAGCGGACGGCACACGAGCCCAGCATGCGAATTCTGCAGGTCGTGCGTTTTCCCGGCCTGACTCCTGTGGATCAGCCAAAAGTGATCGAGCAGCAGGTGCTGACAGTGGATGTGGCGCCCAGCCTGCTTGAGCTGTGTGGTGCTGCTCCGCTGCAGGGCATCCATGGCCGTTCGTGGAAAACGCTGGTGCAGTCAGCAGACCCGAATTGGCGCAAGTCGTTTCTGTATCACTACAATTACGAAAAGCAGTTTCCGTACACACCGAATGTGCGTTGTGTTCGCACGGAAACCTGGAAATACACTCATTCGCCGCATGGGGATGGCGGTCCGGACCGGCACCGGGCTGAGCTGTATAACATCGAGTTTGATCCTGAGGAGCGTCACAATCTGATTGATCGTCCGAAATATCAGCCGGTGGTGCGGGCGTTGCAGGCCGAGTTATTGAAAGTGATGTCGGAGGTCGGGCTGACTGCAGGAACGGACAAAATGCCGCTGGACCTCGGGATTCAGCAGCAGCTGCCTGATCAGAAAATTCGCTGATTTCCGGCCTGAGGCTGGCCTGGTTTCCGAGAATTGCCGCGGGATTCGGTCACCTGCCGGATTTTTCATTCGGCGTGCGGTATGGTACCGGCATGAACGCATCATCTCCTCAATGGACGCCCGGCAACGGGCTGCATTACCAGTTGCTGGCCAGCAGCGGCCGGGCTCGTCGCGGTCGTTTCGTCACAGCTCACGGCACCGTGGAAACGCCGGCGTTCATGCCCGTGGGAACTCAGGGTACCGTTAAATGTGTGCTGCCGGATCAGGTGGCCGCCACCGGGGCTCAGGTGGTGCTCGCCAACACCTACCACCTCGGCATCCTGGATCGCACACAGATCGTGGAGCGGCTGGGTGGGCTGCATTCGATGATGCGGTGGACCCAGACAGTCCTGACGGATTCCGGTGGGTTTCAGGTTTTCAGTCTGCCGGATCGGAAGATCACAGAGGAGGGCGTCAGCTTTCAGTTTCGATCGGGGCGCAAGGATACCGACACCACTCCGATGACGCTCAGTCCGGAATCCGCCATGGACATTCAGCGTCGGCTGGGTGCTGATATCGTGATGGCGTTTGACGAATGCGTGGACTACAGGATGCCACCGAAGTACATGGCGGAATCACTCGAGCGGACACTGCGATGGCTGAAACGCTGCAAGGCTGCTCCGATCCAGCCGCATCAGCACCTGTTCGGCATTATTCAGGGTGGTATGGAACTGGATCTGCGTGCGCGCGCTGTGAGGCAGGTGACATCGCTGGATCTGCCGGGATACGCGATTGGCGGAGTCTCGGTGGGGGAAGGGCACGAGGCGATGATCCGGGTGGTCCGTCACACTGCTCCGCTGATGCCTGAAAATCAGGTGCGTTATCTGATGGGAGTGGGCTTGCCGGAGGATCTGGTTGGGGCAGTTGAGCATGGGATGGACATCTTCGACTGCATCATTCCGACTCGCTACGCACGCGAAGGCACTGTCTTCACGTGGGATGGCAAAATGCGTCTGCAGGACAAGACATTTCGCAAGGATCGGTACCCGATTGACACATCATGTCAGTGTGTGGCCTGTTCCGGGGGCTACAGTCGCGCCTATCTGCGACATCTGCTGTTTGCCGACGAGCCATTGTACGGGACTCTGGCGACACTGCACAACCTGCACTTTTATCAGGATCTGATGCGCGGGATGCGGAAGGCGATTGAGGACAACCAGTTTTCCGGCTGGGCCTCCCGATTTCGTGCACGTTACCTGAAACAGGGATAGGGCTCTGGTGGGGTTCGTGGCTGACAATCGCATGCCCCCTGAAACCAGTTGGGCCTGATCAGTTTTATTCCCTCAATCCTCGAATGAAGGAATGACGCCGAGGACAAAACCGTAGCCTCGGCTTTAGCCCGGGCAACTGACGCACCCGACCCCCAAAAAACACCGCCTTTTTCAACCGGAGCAAGTCGGCCCCACGCCCTCAGCCCACTTTTGTCCCTCGGCGTCAGGCATCCCCGGGCTACGGTCTGGGTGGTGCCCGGGCTAAAGCCCACGGTACGCTCATGGTTTGCCGCAGCGGCAGATTCTGCCGGTCTGTCTGTGTCCGACTGAGTTAAAATAATCCGGTTCTGACGCATTGAAGGCTGGCACAGTCCGCATACCTGGAATTCTCGTCACACGACGACCGCGGCTCTGCGGACATGCGGGCGGGCTCGCCGATCGACACAGCGAGGGTTTTCCCCCGCCAGGCTTTGGGTATTTCCTGATGTCTGGGATGAGATTCCTGCTGCAAAATTGAGGTCCTGATTTATGTTCAGGTCGCTGCCTCCCGGTTTCGTGTGCCTTTTGCTGCCGCTGCTCAGCGGCTGCTCGGTCGGATTAGCGCTGCTGCAGCGCAATCCTGCTCCCAGCCCGCTGGCTGCGAAGAAGCTGATACAGGTTGCGGAGTTTCATGAAGTTCGAGGCAATTACGAATCAGCCGCGGTGGCCTACCAGCGGGCGCTGGAGATGGATCCTGAGTCGGAGGAGATCGAGGAGCGTCTGGCCGAAGTGGCGCAGATGCAGCGAGTTGAGCGTCGGCGTCAGTCTGAGGCGGCCGAGCCTCCTGAAACATGGTCCGTTGCATCGGCAGCCCGTGATCGTCGCGTGGACGAGGTGCTGAATCGACGGCAGGTCGTTCAGGCGGCTGCCTTCGAAGGGGCGCCGCGGATTCGACCGCTGAAAGTCCGCCCCGCACCGGCTTACAAACCTGCTCGCACCCCTGTTTTCGATGAGGGATTCGATCCGGTTGAGGAGCAATCCGAGAGCGACTTGATCGGCAAACAGACGCCTCTGTACTGAGCTGTGGCACTGTTCCGCTTTATGCGAGTCGACCGGGCAGTGACCGTCAGCGTTGCAGCCAGTCTGTCAGGTGCTGAAAGATCTGTTCCCGCTGGGGCTCGAATTCAAGCGTGTGCCGAGTCTCAGGCCAGACTCGAGTCCGCAGTTGCGACTGCGGTAGACGAGCAAACAACTGCAGAGTTTTTTGATTGTTGATGATCTGGTCATTTCCGGCCAGCATCAGCAGTACCGGAACTGGCAGTGAGTGCAGAGCGTGATTGACGATGTGATCGAGGTCGGTCCCGGCATTCAGCAGGCCGCTGGTCACGGTATGCAGTGCCAGTGGATCCTCGCGAATGAACTGCTGCCATTCCTGTGTCTGGGTGAACAGTGCCGGGTCATCCAGTGGAATCGGAATGTGGCGTTTGACGATTTCGAATCGCCTTGCCAGTTTCAGCCGCAGTCGCTGCGACCACGTGGGCTGCAGTCGCGGGGCGAGACCCGGATAGAGCAGAGCCAGTCGCTGAAACTCGTCTGGAAACAGGCAGGCCGCAGCGGTCGCGATTTTACCGCCCCAGCTGACGCCGAGGAGCGTGACTGGCAGTGTGGCAGCGTGTTCGTCCAGGGCTCGCCGTCGCAGGGCACGAACGTCGTTGATCAGTCGCTCTCCGTGAGCCGCATGCCCGCGTTGCAGACCATTCAGCCCAGAGCCTCGCCGGTCCGCGAAGTACACCGTAAAACCGGCTGCTGCCAGTAACTGCGAAGACCATTCATACCAGCCGGAATGACTCTGGATTCCGTGCACCGCCAGCACCAGTCCCCGGCAGTGCTCGGCCGACCAGCGGCGAAAGCGAATGACGTAACCGTCCGAGGCAGTGAAACTGCTGAGCTCTGCAGTGCTCACGGGACAACTTCTTCGACAGCGCGGGCAAACGCCCCCCAGGCCCCCGCATCAAACAGAACAAACCGCACCAGTTTGGGTGCCTGATGCCAGCGTACGAAATCCATGGTTGTCTTGATCAGATTGTTGGCCGCAAGATCGAGGGGATATCCGAAGGCTCCCGCACTGAGTGCCGGAAAGGCAATGCTGGAGCAGCCCAGTTCCTTCGCATGGAACAGACAGGATCGGCATGCCGACGCCAGTTGTTCGGGTTCTCCGTGCCTGCCCCCCTGCCACACCGGTCCCACTGCGTGGAAGATCCAGCGGGCGCTGAGTTGACCGGCGGAAGTCACCACCGCGCTGCCTGTCGGGCAGCCGGCGGGAAACAATCGAGCAGTCTCCTGCAGAATGCCCGGACCTCCGGCTTTGTGAATTGCCCCGTCCACACCACCGCCACCGGCCAATTCACTGTTGGCGGCATTGACGATAGCGTCGACCTGCTGTTTGGTGATGTCACCCTGAACCAGCTCCAGCTGACACAAACCCAGTTTAACAAGCATACTTCTGCCCCGAGAAATTCTGCCCCTGAAATGCGGGCAGTCCTGACCGATACCTGGATCACCCCTGCGGTTCGGTAATTACAATAGTCCGACCGCCCCGCCCCGACGTAATTCCAAAAACGATGTATTCTGCCGGAGTATCCAGCAGGTTCTGCATCTGGTGAATTTCTCCGGGATCCACGATGACGGCGTCACCGGGGCCCATGCTGCGACTGTCATTGGCGACCGTCATTCGCACTTCCCCGGAAATCAGCAGGAATACCTCCTGCATGTCCTCATGGTAGTGTCGCTGAAAGCTGGAACCGGCGGGCAGCAGTGCCCAGTTGAGCATCTGCACGCGTCCCTCCTGAAACAGTTCTCGCGTGGCGATCACGCGTTTCAGCACTCCCGGGGAGCGCGGATCCTCATGGGATGCCGGCACATATCCTGAGTTACTGGCTGCAATCCACTTCATGTCCCTGTTCCTGCTGAATTCGTGGGAATTCTGAGCTGCTTCGGCAGCGGCAGACTGCAGCTTCGGATTCCGGATTGCTCAGTCATAAACCGCAGACCCGCAGAATGCAACTGCAGGGGCTGGAGTGAGAAATGGGCGAGTGCTGTTCATTTTGTGTTCAGATGCAGCGACCACAGCGACTCGGAACGCCCCCATTTCGATCAGATCGCCAGAGAATATCGCCACTTTGGTTTCCACGATCGCCCGGCATCTGTAAACTTCGTCCGCGAATTGCCGGGCCGCCCCTGTACCGTCGGTCCCGACATCTCAGCAGCATGTCAGTTCAGGAACGGCGTCCTCCCATGAATCCCCCCACCACTGCATCATTCCACGCGCGGGACGCCGTGATTGATGCCAGCAAAGTGATTGCAGCCTTGCAGCAGCAGAAGAAGGATGCCGCCGGTGCGGACCAGCCACGGCTGCAATTTCGCAGTTCCCGGCGTACAGCTTCGCTGACGGGTTTTCGAATCCGTTCGGTGGGCTCCTACGCGCCTCCGAATGTTGTCACCAATGAACAACTGGAACAGCGGTACGGGTTCGAAGAAGGCTGGATTTTGCGGCGCACGGGCATCAGGGAACGGCGTTTCGCTGATGACTCGCAGGGCACCAGTGACCTGGCAGTCGCCGCTGCTCGCAATGCACTCCAGTCAGCCGGCCTGCAGGCCTCTGATGTGGATCTGTTGATTGTCGGAACCTTCACTCCGGACTTTACCTGCCCATCAACCGCCTGTCTGGTGCAGGACAAACTGAATCTGGACGCGCCGGCGATGGACATCCAGGCGGCGTGTTCCGGGTTCATGTATTCGTTTGCCACCGGGGCTCAGTTCATAGCCACCGGGAACGCAAAGTGTGCGCTCGTGATTGGCGCCGACATCAACAGTCGCATTGTGCGTCCGGATGATCAGGGCACGGCGCCGTTGTTCGGCGATGCTGCCGGTGCAGTGATCCTGGAACCCGGCGATGCAGCGCAGGGACTGGTCTGTTATCAACTGGGGGCGGACGGTGCGGGGGGCTGCATGCTGGACCGGCCTGCCGGTGGTACATTGCACCCCGCAACTCCGGAGTTGATTGCTGCGGGTCAGCATTTCCTGCAGATGGACGGACGCAACGTTTTCAAGTGGGCCATTCAGGCCGTCACAGACAGCATCCGTACGGTCCTGAGTCAGGCCGGAAAAACACCGGACGACGTGGCCCTGTTTGTGCTGCATCAGGCCAACATCCGCATCATCAACCACGCCATGGAAGAGCTGGGAATCCCTGCTGAAAAGGTCTTCAACAATCTGCAGATCTACGGCAACACATCGGCGGCCTCAATTCCGCTGGCCCTTGACGGAGCTCTGCGGGAAAACCGCATTCAACCGGGAGATCTGGTTTTGATGTGCGGCTTTGGTGCCGGACTGACGTGGGGAACCGGACTGTTCCGCTGGTAACAGGTGATATCAGCCAGCTTCAGACTGCAGTCTTAGTTCCATTCGGGATTCCTGACGTCTGTCTCAAGCAGGCGATGCAGTCTTCGCAGGCGGCGACGACAGACTTCCCAGATGCCATACGGGTTGTCTTCCAGGATCAGTGAGGAATCTGCCGGGATGCGATGCCAGTCACCGCGAGCAATCTCGCCCTCCAGCTGCTGCGGTCCCCAGCCCGCATAGCCACTGATCAAACGGAAACGCTGCTGACCGGGTTCGTGCAGCGGAGTTCTGACAACGGTTTCAAAGGATCGTTCGCTGCCTGCCAGGAAAATTCCGGGCGAAACTTCGCGGTCGTAGGCCGCCAGCCGCGCGCAATTGTGGAGGATGAACAGCGACGTGGGTTCCACGGGCCCGCCAACAAAGACCGGAGCCCCGGCATCATTGATGTTTTCCGAGTCACCCAGTGCCTTACCGATGGAGGTCGCGGAGGGTCGATTGATGACCAGCCCCATGGCGCCCTCGGGAGAATGTTCCAGCATCAGCACCACGCTGCGATAAAAATTCGGGTCGCGCAGGTGATCGGCCGCCGTCAGAAAGCAACCCTGGAGTGATCGAAATTCATTCTCAGACATGATCGCGGTGATTTCCTGAGGTTTCTGGCAGGGAAATTCCAGATCGCCCGCGGTCACGGGCAGTCAAAGGCAAATTATAGGGTGGCTGAGGCTGCAGGGAAAGAGGCGGGAACGTACCGGCAACCGTGCAATTCGTTCATTTCCGTCAGCCCTGCCATGCACCCTGAAAGAATTGGCCCCGATTCCGGTTTCTGCGTGGGATCCCACCGCCTGCTGCGGTAAGATTGTTGATCTGCATTCCACCTGCCACGCATCTCCCATGACGGGTTTGGCCAGATGAAAGTTGCCTTGTTCATTCCCTGTTACGTCGATCAGTTCTATCCCGATGTGGGTATGGCCACAGTGCAGGTGCTGGAATCCTGCGGTGTTCAGGTGGATTTTCCGCAGCAGCAGACCTGTTGTGGTCAGCCGATGGCCAACAGTGGCTGCATGCCTGAAGCCCGTCCCCTGGCCGAAAAATTCATCGACACGTTTGCCGGATATGACTACATCGTGTCGCCATCCGGCAGTTGCGTTTCGATGGTTCGCAACCACTACGACCACCTCGTCTCCGGCTCGGACGCCCAGGCCGTCGCTGTCCGCCGACAAACTCTGGAACTGGGCGAATTTCTGGTGCAGGTCCTGGGAGTTCGAAGTCCCGCAGGCGTATTTCCTCACAAAGTCGGCCTGCACCAAAGCTGCCACGGTCTGCGTGAACTGCGTCTGGGCCCATGCTCCGAATCCATGACGCCCCGGGACAGCCTGCTGCAGCAACTGCTCAGTGGCTTCGCTGGCATCAGCTTTTCACAACTGCAGAGGAAGGACGAGTGCTGCGGATTTGGTGGCACCTTCGCGGTGGGTGAAGAGGCTGTCTCGGCAATGATGGGCGAAGACCGCATCAACGATCACCTGCAGGCCGGCACCGAAGTGCTGACGGCCGGTGACATGTCGTGCCTGATGCATCTGGATGGGATGATTCGCCGCAGGAAACTGCCCATCAGGGTGCTGCACTACGCTCAGATCATGGCTCAGGCCATGCAGCAGGCACCGACCGGTCAGGACCACCCGGCTGTGACTCGCTGACACTGAACCCTGTGACCCTGTAACTTACAAGTGACTTTTTCGGATGGCAGGCAGATATGGGACATCCAGCACTGGCCGCTGACTTTACTGCTGATCGGGAACGCGCACGCTGGCATGATCGTGCTCTGTGGTTTGTCCGGGAAAAACGTGACCGCATGGCCACGGGCGTCCCGGAGTGGGAAAAGCTGCGTGAGACTGCATCAGCCATCAAACGACATACGCAGTCACTGATGGCCGACTACCTGCAGCAGTTCGAAGAGAACGCCACCCGTCATGGTGCCATCGTGCACTGGGCTGCCGATGCTGCCGAACACAACCGAATCGTGCTGTCAATCCTGCAGTCTCATCGAGTGCAGCGACTGGTCAAAAGCAAAAGCATGCTGACCGAAGAATGCCACCTGAACCCCTTCCTTGAACAGCATGGCATTCATGTGGTGGACACGGATCTGGGCGAGCGAATTGTTCAATTGCGTGAAGAGCCGCCCAGCCACATCGTGCTGCCGGCGATACACATCAAAAAAGAGGAAGTGGGCGAGTGTTTCCATGAGCATCTGGGAACAGAGAAGGGCGCCTCTGACCCCAAATACCTGACCGAAGCGGCACGTGGCCACCTCCGCAGCTGTTTCTGTGAGGCTGATGCCGGACTGACCGGTGTCAATTTCGCCATTGCCGAAACCGGGGGCATCGTGATCTGCACCAACGAAGGCAACGCAGATCTTGGAATCGGGCTGCCAAAAATCCACATCGCCTGCATGGGCATGGAAAAGCTGCTTCCGCGAGCCGCCGATCTGTCGGTTTTTCTGAGACTGCTGGCACGATCGGCCACCGGGCAGCCCATCACCACGTACTCGTCACACTTCCATGGTCCGCAGCAGGGCGGTGAACTGCATATTGTGATCGTCGATAATGGTCGCAGTGAGATTCTGCAGTCTGAGTTTCGCCAAAGTCTGGACTGTATTCGGTGCGGAGCCTGCATGAATACATGTCCGGTCTATCGGCGCAGTGGAGGGCACAGCTATGAAGCGACCGTTCCCGGCCCCATCGGCTCCATTCTGACACCGCTGCAGTCACCCGCTCAAAGCAGTACTCTGCCTTTTGCCTGCAGCCTGTGCGGATCGTGCACCGACGTGTGCCCGGTCAAAATCCCGCTGCACCATCAGTTGTTTGCCATGCGTGAGCGACTGGATCAGCAGCAACTGATCGGTACCGGAAAAAAACTGCAGATGAAAGCCCTGTCCGTGGTGTTATCCAACACGTGGCTGTACAGCCTCGTGGGGAATGTGGCCCGAGCAGCACTGCGGGTGCTGCCGAAGTTTCTGATTCAGAATCCGCTGACACCTGCCGGCCAGTGGGCGCGACAGCGTGAATTGCCTGAGGCTCCGGCAAAATCCTTTCGACAACTGTATGCCGAACGGCAGCAGTCGAACGACCAATCGTCACCGGGCAGCCACTGACCACAACCTCATGGACACTATGCATGCTGAAATTTGAAGCCTCGACAGTTGTGCCATGTTCTGCAGTCGCTCTGCGACGTTTTCTGGGCTGCCCGGCCAATCTGCCGGAGATCAGCGATCCGGACATTGAACTGCAGATCATCAGTGCCCCTGAAACCGTCTCCGCAGGCGCTCGAATTGAGTTCCGCATTATGTCCTTCGGACTGCGGCACCGCATGGCTCATGAGTATCGTCTGGTAACAGAAAGTGAGATCCTTGAAGTGCTGGTGGACGGTCCGCTGCCGGCATGGCAGCATCGGCAGCAGTTGCAGGAGCTGGGGCCAACGGAATGCCGTTTGACGGACACGGTGGAATTTCAACTGCCCGGGGGTATGCTGAGATTCATACTGACTGAGGAACGCATTCGGGAATCGCTGACAACGGGTATGGAATTTCGATATCAGGCGCTGCAGCAGCTGGCGGAAACGGGAGTGATTGCATGAGTGTTCGATTGCCATCGCGTCAGCCGCAGCAGCAGCCACCCACAGTCCTGATCGGGCTGATGGCGATTGGCGCCTGTTCACTGGCATTCATCGGCATGGCGGCCGTCGTGATGCCTCAGTTTCTGCTGATGGTCCTGGTGGGAATCGGCATGGTACTGTTCTTCGCTGCTCAGTACTTTATCTGGGGTCGCTGGCTGTACCCCCTGGTGGTGCGACAGGAGCAGCAGCGGGAACAGCAGTTGCAGGAGGCAGCGGCCGCCACTGTCGCCGAAAACGCGGGAAAGCACAAAGAAATCGCCGACGGACGCTCTGAACCACGCACACACACGTGATTCATCAGACGATCAGCACAGATTTTCCCGTCCGTGCTTCGACTTCTTCGCCGGATTATCGTTCCCGATGCAGCGCCAGATTCCCTCGTCGGGTCTGAGGCCCTGCGACCTCAGACCCTTGCGAGCAGGAATCAGGCGGCCGGAGCATCACGAGTGAAGTCAAACATGGGTGAGGACAGGTAGCGTTCGCCGGAGTCGGGCAGGACGACCACGATGTTCCTGCCGGCACTTTCCGGACGAGCAGCCACCTTGAGCGCGGCGGTCATGGCTGCACCGCAACTGATCCCCACCAGGATGCCCTCCTCGCGAGCGATTCGCGGAGCCATGCTCATGGCTTCCTCGTCCGTCACCTGCAGCACCTCATCCACGAGGGACATATCCAGAATTT
>Ga0078894_10000848_pt1 | contig 21927 bp, 18 predicted proteins | sample LauGreSu1BDMLBSD_2_FD_67506 | JGI IMG/M metagenome (GOLD analysis project Ga0078894, IMG submission 67506) | Freshwater lake microbial communities from Lake Michigan, USA - Su13.BD.MLB.SD (version 4) (version 4) | ecosystem: Environmental > Aquatic > Freshwater > Lake | place: Lake Michigan... | reverse complement strand
CTTTTACAGAAATTAGTTTTATTATTTTATATAACTATACTTTAGTAAATATCTCATATCCACTTGATGTAACTCCAATTGTATGTTCAAATTGTGCAGACAGTGACCTATCCCTTGTAACAACAGTCCAACCATCCTTCATAAGTAAAGTATCTGGCTTACCAGCATTTATCATTGGTTCAATTGTGAAAAACATACCTTCCTCCATGACCAATTGAAAATCTTCATCATAGTAATGTATGACATTAGGTGGCGCATGGAAGATCTTACCAATGCCATGTCCACAATAGTCCCTCACAACGGAATAGCCGTGTTTGTTAGCATGTTCCTCAATTACCTTTCCAATTTCATTAAATTTTGCACCAGGCTTAACCTTTTCAATGGCAAACATTAGGCAATCATATGTTACCTGAACTAACCTAGATGCTTTAATTGGAATTTTATCACCTATAAGAAACATTTTGCTTGTGTCACCATGCCACCCATCAATAATAACTGTCACGTCTAAATTGAGAATATCTCCATTAACTAGTTTTTTATCGCTTGGAATGCCATGACAAATTACATGATTAACAGAGGTACAAACTGATTTTGGGAAGCCTCTATAGTTAAGTGGTGCAGGGATAGCTCCTTTATCAAGGATCATATTGTGGCAAATGCTATTTATATAGTCTGTTGTGACACCTGGTTTAATGTATTCTTCAATCTCAACTAGAATTTCAGCTGCTACCTTACCTGCTTTTCTCATGCCCTCAAAGTTAGCTTCATTGTGAATTGTTATTTCTTTGTCTTTAGTCATTTTGTATTTTTTGGAAACCTTTTAAATGAGACTATTATACTATATATAAGATCTTAATACCAACTTAGAAAGTATATGACATTAAACCAAAACTTTGACTTGTCCTTTGAGGACCTTTACAGCTTAGATGGACTGAGAAAAGTAGATGGTTATTTTATAGAAAAGTTACTTAAAATCTCGCCTGAGCTCTGTAACAAAATGCTTGATGCTAGGGAAAACAATAGTGCCATGTATCATTTAGATCAGTCTAATCTCATATTGGAGCTAGCACCATTACTGGAAGAATTTGTAGTTGAGTTGTTTAGCATTGGAAATGCAATTACAAGGTACAATAGTGAGTATAATAGATTAGGAGTAATTAATAGGTGCAATAAAACTATTGTACAGAAGCATGTAATGAACCTCTCACGTGATTTTGATGAATCTCAGGTTGCAATAGCTAAAACTGCCTTAATGATCCATGGTATTATTTTGCCTCAAGATCCTGAGAAGATTTTAGATTCTGAGCTAGACATGGCAGAAAGCTTCCTAGATATATATGACAATTCTCAATCAGAAGATCTAGACTGGGCTAGTTACAATAAGGAGCTTCTAGTCCATGTTGAAAATTATACTTTATGGGCTGTAAAGACCGAGGAAGGGCAAAAGTTACATAGCCGTGGGGCTCTCTTTAAAGTGCCAAGGAAGCTAGATTATGAGAATCTAATACCTAATCTTGAAATACAAACTCTATCGAGGACCACTAGTGATAATGTAACAAAGATTGGTAAGCTTCTACTGTGGGTTATGTTTACTGCAAACTACACATTGCCTACTCTTATTGAGAAAGCCAATTATGTAAATAGTAAAATACAGCTTAAAGCTATAGAGAAATCTAGGAAAATCCCACAAGCTATATATTGCTACACCTCTTTGACCTGCCCAATGAAGATTCTTTATTTGGAAACCAATAAGTATCCTAAGGATTTCACTTTTATCTTAAAATACAGGCCAAGGAAAAAGTTTGAGCCTCTTAAATATCAATTTGACTATCTCACAATAAAAGATAGTGACAGGCGAACTAGAAGTGGTTTTCAATTGAATGACAATGTGCCTACTAGGGTTCAGGCCTTGCATGAGGCAAACTACTGCCTATATTGTCATAACCGTGATAAAGATAGTTGCTCTCATGGTTTAAAATCACAAGGTGGAGTGAGAGAAAATCCACTTAAAATCAAGCTAAGTGGCTGTCCTCTAGAGCAAAAGATATCTGAGATGCATCTATTGTTTGCATCAGGCAAGGTTATTGGGGCATTGGCAACAATTGTAATTGATAACCCAATGGTTGCTGCAACTGGACATAGAATTTGTAATGATTGCATGAGGTCCTGTATATTTCAAAAGCAATCACCAGTTGATACACCTTCAGTTGAGTCGACTATACTTAGAGATGTATTAACTTTACCATTTGGCTTTGAGATTTACAGTCTTTTAACTCGTTGGAACCCTCTAAATTTTTCACAAACCTTTCCCAAAGAAGTTGGTAATAATAAAGTTATGGTTGTTGGTATGGGACCAGCTGGCTTTACTCTCGCCCATTATTTACTTAATGCCGGCGTTACAGTAATTGCCATTGATGGATTGAAGATTGAGCCATTACCTAGTGATATTACTGGTATAGATGACAATGGAAATCACTGTCAATTTAAGCCTATTGAAAGCCTTAAGCAGATTTTTGAGAAACTTGAATCTAGGAAGCCTAAGGGCTTTGGTGGTGTAATGGAATATGGAATTACTGTTAGGTGGGACAAGAATATGTTGGACCTAATAAGGTTATTGTTAATTAGAAGAGGACACTTTAGACTATATGACGGAGTGAGGTTTGGCAGTAATATCAATTATAAATTGTGTAATATAGCTGGTATTGATCACATAGCACTTGCTGTTGGAGCTGGTAGCCCAAATATACCTCATGTGAAGAATATTTTATCTAAGGGAGTCCGTATGTCTTCTGATTTCTTAATGTCCTTACAGCTAAGTGGTGCATATAGACTCAATGCAATTATACCACTACAGCTACGTATGCCACTAGTTGTAATTGGTGCTGGCCTAACTGCTATTGATACTGCAACAGAGGCAATTCAATATTATTTAGTGCAAATTAAAAAGTTCCTCCATGAGTATTCAATAGTTGGCGACGAGTTGTTTAATAACCTCAATGATGAGGAAAGAGCTGTAGCTAATGAGTTCCTAAGCCATGCTAGGCAGCTAAAGAGAAGGCGCGTCCCATTAAACAAATTAATAGATAAGTGGGGAGGTGTGACAATTCTATATAGGAAGAGATTGCAAGACTCACCTGCCTATAGAATCAATCATGAGGAGCTATCTAAGGCCTTTGAGGAAGGTATAAAATTTGTTGAAAATGCCATACCGCTTGAAGTTACAAAGGATAACTTGGGCGATTGTAAAGGTATTATATTTGAAAAAGACGGTAGGAAAACATTCATTGAGGCTAAGTCTATAGTTGTTGCTACTGGCACAAAGCCAAATACTGTCTTAAATAGAGAGAGCAATGTAAATGGATTGGAAAATATCAGTTACTTCGGAGATGCAGATGAAAGATACAATGGCAGCGTCGTTAAGGCAATGGCAAGTGCTAAAGATGGCTATAAGAGGATAATTGCAAGCTTACCTAGTAAAAAGGCAGTGGAAGATGATCTTGATAGAAAACTTATATCAGTGGTTGAAAGCGTTGAGAGGCTTACACCTACAGTTATTGAAGTTATAGTAAAGTCTCCTGCAGCAGCAAAAGCCTTTAATCCTGGACAATTTTATAGACTACAGAGATATGAGGAAAACTCTAATTTAGTTTCTGGATATAATTTCCCAATGGAAGGCATTGCTTTGACTGGAGCAAATGTGAAAAAAGACTCTATTTCTCTAATAATACTTGAGCTTGGCTTATCTAGTAAGCTATGTGAAACTCTAAAGGTAGGTGAGAAAGTTGTATTAATGGGTCCAAGTGGAGTTGCAACTGAAATTCCTAGTAACAAAAACATTTTGCTTATAGGTGGCGGATTAGGTAATGCTGTCTTAACTTCAATAGGTAAAAAGATGCGTAGTAAGGGCTGTAAAGTCACATACTTTGCTGGGTATAAAAAGTTCGAAGATCGTTTTAAGCCTGAGGCAATTGAGGCTGCTGCCGATACAGTTATATGGTGTTGTGATGAAGGTATGTTTGAGCCATCAAGGAAATCAGATATGGCATTCCATGGCAATATGGTTGAGGCAATTAACAATTACTACAAACTACTGACATTATCTGCCATAGACCAAATGGTTGTGATTGGATCAAATAAGCTAATGGAAGCTATATCTAAACTGAGGAAACGTAAGAGAATCAAGTGTAATGGAATTGCATCTGTAAACTCACCTATGAATTGTATGATGAAGGAAATCTGTGCACAATGTATACAGAGACATGTAGTTAATGGTAAGGAGATCTTTGTCTATAGCTGCTCAGAGCAAGACCAGAATATTGACACAGTTGACTTTAGGAGCCTTGAGGAAAGGCTATGCCAAAATGCTTTGCTTGAGAAAACAAGTGACACCTTCTACCAAAAGCTAAAGAGATAGCTTTGCTGCACTTAAAGTATTTGCAAGGAGGTATGCTACAGTCATTGGTCCTACGCCACCAGGTACAGGGGTGATATGTCCTACTATGTCTATCACATCGTTAAAGTTTACGTCACCTACGATTTTTGAGTCAACCTTATTGATACCAACATCTATAACTATTGCTCCTGGTTTAACAAATTCTCTTGTAACTAAATTTGGTTTTCCTACAGCCGCAACAATGATATCACTCCTAATGCAATCATCAATAATGTCTTTCGACCTAGAGTGGACAATATTAATTGTGCAGTCATTTTGTAGGAGGAGCTCTGCGGTGGGTCTTCCAACTATATTAGATCTACCTATGATTGTAGCTCTCAATCCAGAAATATCTTGTTTTACACTTTTGATTAAATGTAATATGCCTAGTGGTGTACAAGGAACAAATCCTTTATCTTGACTATGGAGCTTCCCAACATTAATTGGTGAGAAACCATCTACATCCTTTCTATCTGAGATTGCATTAAATATTTCAACTTTATCTATGTGATTTGGCAGAGGCATTTGGACAAGTATTCCATCTGTGCTTTTGTCATTATTTAAATGATTTATGAAAGTAAGTAATTCACCACTTGTGATAGATTGATCAAATCTGTGCAATATTGCTTCTATACCAACTTCCTTCGCTCTCCTAATTTTAATATTGACATATATTTCACTTGCTGGGTTATTGCCTATAAGTACTATTGATAATTTGGGTTTTATATTTAATTTATCAATTTCAGCCTTAATCTCATATATCAATAATTGAGAAATTCTACTACCATCAATAATTTTTGTTTGCACTACTTTTTGCTAAGTATATTTGTTTCGCTTCTAAAGTGCAAATGAAATTTTGGAATGTGACACTTTGCATTTTTGAAATTTACTGCTAGATTATAATGCAACCATTTTAGGGGTGCTGCAAAGCTGAGAAAAACCCTTTGAACTTGATTTTGTCAATACAAACGTAAGGAAAAATGATTGAAAACATTTTTGGAACAATAGCTCTAATAACAACCCTAATAGGGCTGCTCCCACAGGTCTATAAGACATATATAGTTAAATCTGCAAAAGATCTGTCAATGCTTATGCTTATAAATTATTTCATATGCTCTATAGCATGGATAGTATATGGGAACGCTACAGAGTCGACTTTTGTTACATATAGTAACTACTGCGGATTAGTTACAAGCATAATTTTGATTTGGCAAAAATTTCATTATGATAAATGTCAATCATAGAGCAGCTAGGTACATTTAAATCCATAATATGTTTAAATGGTGACTTAGTAAAAAGAGAACTACTACTTAAATTTAAACTACCTATAATTGCAGTTGATGGTGCATCTAAAACTCTAGATAAATTGTCTATTGAACCTAATTTAATTATTGGTGATCTTGATTCTGATGACAGAAAACTATTCCCTAGAATTACAAGGATTTATAGGCCAGATCAGAACTATACTGACTTTCAAAAGACCATTACCTATTTAAGTGAAGAAGGTTTGATGCCAGCTATTGTTACTGGTGTTGCAGGAGGGTATATTGATCACATTTTATTAAATATATCTATATTTTCTGAAACAAATTGTGTTTTTATAACTGATAGTGAAGTTGGTTTTGTTAAAAGCTCTAATTTTAAGTTAAACCTCCTAAAAGATACAAAAATATCAATTATTGGTTGTCCTACTGCAGTTGTGAAATCTAGAGGACTTAAGTGGGAGCTAGATGATACAACTTTAGATTTATTTGAATTCAATTCAGTATCAAATAGAGCTGTGACGAGTGAAGTCGAAATAGAGGTGATTAGCGGTAAAGTTTTAGTGATTACATATGTGACTCAAGTGTTTGATAATGGTCTATTGTAGCTCTGCTTTCTCAACTGTAACCTTTTTAATTTGTCTTCCGTTATATGTACCGTCTTTAAGAGATATATGGTGTGGAAGCTTAGGTTCTCCACTTGTCTTGTCAAATGAGATGTTGAGAGGTTTCAATCCTTTATTTGCTGATCTCATTCCCTTTCTTGAAGGAGTGACTTTTCGTTTAGGTACAGCCATTTTGTATTATTTAAAATTCTTTGGAACTACTATATCACTTGGGCTAGTCTAAATCAATACTATTTATGAGACTAATATGTCAATCACATGCTTTATTTTCCTCAACTTATTAGTGAGAGACTCAATCTGTTGAGGAATAAGTAATTTCAAATCAATTGTCAGAACAATTAACCCATCCTCTTCTTGTTTAACGTCAATTGAATAGTTACTAATTCCAAAATTCGTCATTGTCTCAAAAATTATGTCAGAAGCTTCGAAATCATTAATTATTATAGTAAGAACAATATCAGTAGAAGTTGTGTGTGGATCAGATATAACAATATTGCATATTTCTTCATCTTCTGCAGGAGATCTAATGTTAGTACATGAGGACGAATGGATAATTACAAATTTGTGGATTTTATTCCAAATACCAATTGCTGTTTTTTCAGACATGGGATTACAACAATAGCTAAAGTGTATCTCTGCAATATGTCTGAGACTAGCTAGAGTTTTAAAATTTTTACCAACACGGTGTCCTAAGACATAACGACTCACATAATACTTAAACTTCTGGTATAGTGATTTGTCTGTTAATAAATTTAATATTTGTTCAACTTTAAGTAATCCATTTCCAACTTTGAATAACAAATCATCTTTGGTTATCTTGAGACGACTTGCAACTTCAGTTAACTTATCCGTGGTAAGTTCTACTCTATATTTTTCACACTCATCATGAATAGTGAGTTCTCCTGCTAGCACTAGAGAATCAAATGCTTTTTTATTCAAATATACCTGTATCTCGCTCTTTGCTTTAGGTGTAGACGCTATATCATACCAATGGTGATTTATTGTTACATGATTAGAAGTTAAAATTTCTACCTGATCACCGCTCTCCAACTGAGTTGTCATACTTGCAGGAATACCATTTACAATTGCCTTGCTGTAATGACTCCCAAGCTCGTGACTAACTTCAAATGCAAAGTCGAGAGGTACTGAGTATTTTGGCAAGATTACTATATCTCTTTTAGGAGTAAAACAAAAAACTTGATCACTATACATCTCTAACTTGAGATTAGATATTGCATCGTTTGCAGACCCAATTTTTTCAAGTGTTGATCTGATTTTTACTAACCATTCATCTTGGTATTTACTGATTTCTTCACTATTTTTGTACATCCAATGTGCTGCCATACCTAATTCAGAATCATCATGCATTTCTTTAGTTCTGATTTGTATTTCAACTCTGATTGAGCTTTGATACAATACTACAGTATGGATTGATCTGTAACCATTAGGCTTTGGAGTACTGATATAGTCAAAGAACTCCTTTGACAGCACAGGATAATGAATATGTATTACTCCTAAGATCTTGTAACATTCAATTGCATCAATAGCTATGATCCTTATAGCGAATATATCTGAGAGTTGGTCAAAGTATACTTGTTTCTTCTCCATTTTTTGCCATATGGAAAATGGTGTTTTCTCTCGTCCTTCTACCTTAGCGTTAATCTCAAATTTCTCTATAAGCTCTTTAACATCATGGACAATGCTGTCAAGGCAATTATTTCCATTTGATTTAAACTTCTCAACCTCATTTATTATTGATTCTCTCACATGTGGATATAGTGCTTCAAAGGCCATATCATAAAGGAGATTTTTAAAGAAATGTACACCGATTCTTTCAGCTAGGGGAGCATATATGTCTATTGTCTCCTTAGCTATTTTCATTCTTTTTCTGGGATTTTTCAGAGCTGAAAGAGTCCTCATGTTATGTAGTCTGTCAGCTAGCTTTATTAGCAATACTCTCGCATCCTCAGCCACTGCCATTAGTAGCTTCCTAAGATTTTCTGCTTCATTTAAAGCAACATTTTGAGATTCTATAGTAGAGATTTTAGTTAATCCCTGAATGATTCTTGCTTCAGCTCTACCAAACCTTTCCTCTATATCTTCAAATGTAAAACTTGTATCTTCAATTACATCATGTAGAAGGGCGCAGACAATTGTGGTTGTATCAAGTTTAAGTTCAGCAAGTATTTTAGCTACTTCTAATGGGTGGGTTATATAAGGTTCACCAGACATTCTTCTCTGGCCAAAGTGAGCAATGTTTGCAAATTCAAATGCTCTCTTTACAGTTTCTAATGAAACGTGGGGTAAGAACTGTTCAATGTGACCAGTGAGATCTTTAAATGATGCCTCAATGATTAGCGAATCTTTCTGATCTTCCCACTCCATTTTTTATTCTTCTTTATTATACATATCTTCATTAAATGTACCTTCCATCTTGTCAACAATTAAAGTTACAGTACAGTCACCAGTTATATTGATCATTGTTCTAATCATATCTAAGATTCTATCTATTCCAACTATTAGGGAAATGCCTTCAACTGGCAAGCCGACAGATGATAAAACTATACCCATCATAACTATGCCTCCCCCTGGAAATCCAGCTGCACCAATTGATCCTATGGTAGATGTGAGGACTATAATGAGGTAGTCATGGGTTGATAATGTAACACCCATAACTTGTGCGAAAAATACAGCAGTTGCACCTAAATATATTGCAGTTGCATCCATATTCATTGATGCTCCTAGAGGTAATATAAAAGAAGCAGATCTCTTTGATACACCAATTTTACTATGTAAATGCTTCATAGCAGTAGGAAGGGTTGCTTTACTACTTGAAGTTGCAAAAGCTAATGCCTGAACTGGTAACATCTTTCTATAGAAATGCATTGGATTGAGCTTTGCAAATAGAATTAACATTACTCCAAATAAAACATACTGGAGAGCCAGTGCTCCAACTACAACTGCAGCAAACTTTGCAAGCGATTCAAGTATGTCCCAACCATATTTTGCTATAACACCAGACATAATAGCAAATACTCCATAAGGTGCAGTTTTAAGTACTAACTCAACCATTTTAAACATAACCTGTGTAGCTGATATTATTACCAATTTAAAATCTTTACTCTTTTCACCTGCTAGTATTATGCTAACTCCTACAAAAAATGCGAATACAACAACTTGTAATGTGTTGGTTGTTGCCATTGCATTGATTGGATTAGATGGAATCATATTTATTAACATGTCATATACAGTTGTTATTGGCTGAGAAGAAGGATCGTTGTGTAATGTAATTTTCACTCCTACACCTGGCTCAAATATTAATGTAAATACAATTCCTATTGTTACTGCAAACATAGTAGTGATGCTATATATGGCAAAGGCTTTACCACCAAGTCTTGTAAAGGTATCTGCATCATCAATACTTGTTATGCCATAGAGAATTGCACAGAAAATCAAAGGTACAACTATCATTTTTAGCATATTACTAAATATTGCACCTATTGGCTCAACAATATGAATGACCTTATAACCCATTACTTCTGGATTTGCTATGCCAAGTATAATACCAAGTATCATACCAATCATTATTCTTTGCCATAGCTTTAACTTAAATTTTTTCTCAGACATATAAAGCTTTTGAATATAATTTGAATTATAAGTTTTATCACATATTTACTCTAAGGGGAAAGCATATTTAAAAAGACAATAGATTGTTTTTTTGTCACGTGTCAATTATAATCTTTGTTCTCGATTGAAATTATAGTATCCCAGACCCTATATTAGTTGTACTTTACAACTGAACATTCGTTGCTTAACTGGAAAATTCTGGATTGTGTGATTTTAATGATTGAGAATGAGTGGCGGGGGCGACGGGGCTCGAACCCGCGACCTCCGGCGTGACAGGCCAGCACTCTAACCAGCTGAGCTACGCCCCCGTGGTGGGTGGTGACAGGGTCGAACTGCCGACCTCCTCGGTGTAAACGAGATGCTCTACCAGCTGAGCTAACCACCCAAAATATATAAGGGTAACTATATATTATAATTTCTATGGGCGCAAGAGGTAATTACTTTTTAAATATAATTTCTTTTCTTAAAAGGAAAACCCCAGATAGATTTATAGGCATTAATAGTCCACTTGCGACACTCATAATTAACATTACATCTGATTGGTCCTGGAAGGAAAAGACAATAAAAGCTATAATTGCATATAGTAAATATATTTTCTTACCAATATTTTCATTGATAAACTTTGCTGCTTTCAACCCAACTACCAAGTAACCAATAACTGTTGTAAAGGCTGCAATGAAGAAAATAAAGGCTATATAGTAGTCTGAGAATGGTAAATATTGTTTAATTGCTTCAATTATATATTGAGACGTTTTTATCCCCTCAATATTGAATGTGCCAGTGACAAATATTATAAGGACAGTTATTGTACATATAATTGTATCTGAGAATAGTGCGAAAATTGCAAGTCTAGCTTGTCTCTCTGGATAAGTTGTTTGAGTTTCACTCTGTACAATTGAATCGTATCCTATACCTATATCACCTGAATATACGGCCCTTGCCATCCCATAGTGAGCTGCTGTTAGCATTTGCCCGCCTATGATACCTGTAGCTGATGATTTTATTGAAAAGGCATCGTTAAAGATTGTAGAGAATATTCCTGGTAATGCCTCATAGTTATCAATCATTATCCATAGCCCTAAAATAACATATGAAATCATAAATGGTGGCATTAATGCTATACATATATTGGAAAGTCTCTTTACTCCCCCCATTACACTCACTATAACTAATGTCAGTAGAACCCCAACTACTACCTCTCTCTTAAAATTAAATATATCTGTAAATGTATCTGTTAAAATGAGAAATTGAGATACCTCTGCACCATATATACAGAGTAAAATACATACAGTTATGGGTAGAATTTTATCTAGCTTCAGTCTACTATTCTTAAAAGCTGCCTGAAGAAAATACATTGGCCCTCCATCATAGCCGCCACTAGAATTCCTTACTCTATATCTTATACCTAAATATATTTCACAGTACTTTACAATCATACCGAGGAATGACCCAAACCACATCCATACTATGCCACCTGGTCCGCCCAAGGTTATTACTGATACAACCATAACGAGATTTCCTAGACCAACCATTCCACCGATAGATGAAAAATATAGCTTAATTGGATGTATCCCCTCTTTACCTTTTTCTGCACATGATAGTAGCTCTCCTATATATTTCTTTGGTCTTATTAATATCGCAAGCTGATAAAATCTATTTTTAATTGTAAAATATAGACCGATTGATAGTATCATAAATAGAGCAATATATTGCCAGAGCAATAGGTCTATTATCTCGAGAAATGCAAAAAGTTCAACCATTGATTGTGTTAAGTTTCTGATATAATTTAGATGTTAAAAATAGCACAATTTGTACTAGAATGCCACAGAAGAGGTTTGCAGCTTCTGTTTTATAAATTCCACTTGCTATATAGAATGCTTTTAGTTCTACAATCACAAGTGGTAGTACTACATAAGATAACAGTGATGTGAGCTTCTTTTTTAGATCCTCTGATAGATTTTCAGGGCTATCTTGTACAAGCACTGATTGTATCATAAAACCTATGTTTGCACCTAAATTGAGCCACATCCATCCAAAATTGTAATTTTCGCAGGGTGATTCTAGTATTTCTATTACTAAAAGTTGTATTGTGATACTTATAATATTTAACACAAGCAAGTTGTTTTGCAGTAGATTTATTCTTGCTGAGGTTTTTTCATAGAGCCAAAGCATTAGAGCTGCTGGTGGGATTGCTGCTATCATTTCTATGGGAGTATGGAAGTTTTTTTGTGCCATAGCTGTTCCGCTTGCAACTAAAAGCAGTGTTAGTACAATTAGTAATTTTAAATTATATCTACTGTGTTTTAAGATTATTCCCCAGAAAACTATTGCATATTGCATATGTCCACTTGGGAAGCTGTACCAGCATGGGTTGTTTAGTGATAAATCTAGTGGCCACTTGAAAATAAATTTCAACAGAGAGTTGAGCGACCCATTTATAAATAGAAATATGAATATTAGGTTGATTAGTCTCTTTGAGTTGAATTGTATATACCAGAGGGCCAGTATGACATTGCTTACATATGGCCCGGCAAGTGATAGTAGTATAGTGTCCACAGGTCTAGCTAACTTTAAAAGCTCTTTTAAGTTGATTAATTCTCTTTTTATATGTTAAATCTAGCATCACTGAGTCTCCGTATGCTATAAATCCACCAACTAGTGATTGATCAACTGTAAAGTCCGTTATAATATTTAAATTAAAAACTTTCTTTAATGCAGTATTGATTTTGTTTTGAGTTGTATTGTTTACAGCGGCGGCAGTTTTTACCTTGACTTTTATACTATCTCTCATAGTGTAGAGCTCTCTCTCAAGTTGATCAATAACGTTAGGTAAAGTATTTAACCTATGATTTGTAATCATTAAACTTAAAACTGCAAAGCTAAAATCGCTGATGGGTAAAGTAATTCTATTCCAAATTGCAATCTTCTCTTTAGCAGATACTAAGCCACTTGAAAGGTAGTCCCACAAGTTTGTAAAAGAAGTTAAACTGTCAAGTACTAGCTGCAGTTCAGATATAATTGTTTCAAGCTCTTCTGCTGTGCCAATTGAGTTAATGATAGATCCGGCGTATTTTTGAGCTATTCCGACAAACAAATTTGACATATCTACTTCCTACATCGTATAGTGTTTAGGTACTTTTACACATTTCATGGTATCATACAAAACTAAAACACACAAGTTATGTCAGGCAGAATCGGCGAACTAATACTAATACTTTTTCTAGTTTTAATACTTTTTGGTGCAGGAAAGCTACCAAAGGTAATGAGTGAACTTGGTCGTGGTTTGAAGGCATTTCGTGACGGTATGAATGGTGAGACAAGAGGTGAAAACGAAGTGCAAAATACAAGTGATGATTCTAATAAGAAAACTGAAGACCTGTGAATGAAAAGCATCAGTTATACAAGTTTAATAGTTAGCATAACTCTTCTCTACTGGTGCACATCTATAGCCTATAATAGAGTCATTAGAATTGATCAGCCAGAGTTTATACCAGTATTTCACAGACAGAAGTGTATTATAACTCATCTTGATCTAGAGGAGCAAAGTAAGCTTGTAGATGACCTAAATATTTATTATAGTGGAGTTAAAAAGCCTCAAGACTTGCCCAAACCACCAATTGTTAATCAAGATGCAAAGATCCAAGAGGAAATACTTAAAGTTGTAAAGGAAAAGCAGACGAAAGTTGAAGAAAAGACCGAAGCAGTAGAAGTTCAAAAGACTCCAGATGTAAAGAAGGAAAAAAAAGAAGTTAAAGCAAGTGAGAAAAAGTTAGAGAATCAAAAGCAAGCTAAGGGAAATGATGATGCATTCTCATTAAAAAAGAAACCTACAAGTAAAAGTAATCAGCCTAAGAAAAATGTCTTTGATGTTATTGAATAGAGAAGTCACAGGTTCGAATATGTAAATTTTTATAAAAATGTTAAAAATACCTAAAAACCTCTCACATGATAGATAATGTAACTATAACAGGAACAATTGAAATCTTAACATATAGAAATAGCGATAATGGTTTCTTTGTATGTAAAGTTAAGGTTAAAGGTCACAAGGGTAATGTCACAGTCACTGGCTCTACCCCAATCAATCTCAGTGTTGGAGAGGTTATAACTGTAGGTGGAACTTGGCAGAAAAATGAAAAGTATGGAATGCAATTTCAAGCTAAAGATGTCCAGGTAATGTTACCTAAGAGCATTGCAGGAATTGAAAAGTACCTAGGCTCAGGTGTAATAAAGGGAATAGGAGCAACTTTTGCTCGCCATATAGTTGAAATGTTCGGTGACAAAGCGATAGAGGTCATAGAGAATAATCCAGAGCAGCTGACAAAAATCAGGGGAATTAGTCAGGAAAAGGCAAATAAGATTGCTAAGGGCTGGTCAGATAATTTAAAGATTAAGGAGATGATGCTCTTCTTACAGACACATGAAGTAACAGTTAACCTTGCAACTAAAATATATAATAACTATGGTGACGCAGCTATAAATATCTTGAGAGAGAATCCATATGCTATGGCAAGGGATATAAAGGGAGTAGGGTTCTTATCAGCCGATAAAATTGCAATGAACTTAGGTATAAAGAGGAATGATAGCAAGAGAATCAGTGCAGGAATAGAACATGTTTTAATTACAGCTACAACTTCAGGTTCATGTGCATTACCTATGACTTTGCTAATTGAAAAATGTCAAGAGCTGCTTGAAGTTGAAAAACTACTCATAGAAGAAGAAATACATAATCTTATGGGAGTAGAAAGGGTAGTAGCTACATTGAGAGACGATGGCAAATGCAGAAGAATCTCAGTGAGAGGTGAGAGCTTCTTACTAGATGATAGGCAGCTAGACCACAATGAGCTTTTACAGATTGATCCATTGATATTTTTCAAACCATTTTACTTTATTGAAAGAAACATTGCATCTAAGCTCTATAACATTTCAACTACTGGTAGTTCAATCTTTAGTGATATTAATATAGATGAGGCAATAGATCAGCTAAATCAAAAGTTTAATATTAATCTTGCAGAAACACAAAAAGAAGCAATCAATAGACTTAAAAGTAGTAAAATTCTAATTGTTACTGGTGGACCAGGTACAGGTAAAACTACTTTAATTAATTCAATTATAAAGATTGCTAAGTTGGCTCAGCCACAAGTAGGTAATGTTCAGATAAAGCTGGCAGCACCAACAGGCAGGGCAGCTAAAAGGATAGCTGAGAGCAGTGGCGCATATTCTTCAACTATACATAGAATGTTGGAGTTTGATCCAATGAGAGGTGAGTTTAAATATAATGAGAATAATTATCTTAAATGCAACCTAATGGTTTTAGATGAAGCATCTATGATTGATATACAAATTATGAATGCAATAGTGAAGGCACTACCGCCAACTGTCACACTTATAATAGTTGGTGATATTGACCAGCTACCATCTATTGGCCCAGGACAAGTCCTATCAGATATTATCAACTCAGACGCTATAGCAACTGTGAAGCTAAACCATATATTTAGACAGGCACAGCATAGCAAGATCATTACAAATGCTCACATGATTAATAGTGGTAAAATACCATTCTTAGGTAATGTAGATAGAAAGAGTGACTTTGAGTTTATATCAGTCGACAATGACCAAGAAGCAATAGAAAAGATTAAGTCTATAATGGAAAGACATGACATGGTAAGCGATGTTCAACTATTAACACCTATGCAAAGAGGCACTGTTGGTGTGAAATTATTGAATCCGCTACTGCAAACATTGCTAAACAAAAGTGGAGTGGAACAGCCTGCAATTGAGCATTACGGTACAAAGTACTATATAGGAGATAAGGTTATACAGACTGAAAACAATTACAATAAGGGAGTATTTAATGGTGACATTGGGTTTATAACAAAGGTAGATAGTGAAGAAGGTGAGATAACTGTAAATTTTGATGGATTTGATGTAGCTTATGATATAAGTGAACTTGATCAAATATCACTGGCATATGCAATTACAATTCATAAGTCTCAGGGCTCTGAATACCATACAGTCATTATGCCTATATTGACTCAGCACTTTATCATGCTTAATAAAAACCTCCTATATACAGGAATAACAAGGGCTAAAAAGAGATTGATATTAATAGGACAAAAGAAAGCTATTGCAATGGCTGTGAAGAGCAATAAGGTTGAAACTCGCTACTCTATGTTGAAATCTTGGCTGTTTAAAACATTTCATGATAGCAGTAGAAATTTTTAGAATTAAAATTACAATTAAAAATTGTTTTTTTTGAAAAAACTCTTGCACTACTTCACAGAAGTGTTTACAATCAATTTTATGCAACTAACAAAATAGCTGCCTGTAAAAAGGCAGTGACGGCACTATTTCCTAGTTACTGCTGTTAGGATTTGCTCTAGCTGTCTTTCCTTATATAAGTTTTTGGCTCTATCAATTATGAAGTTTGTTACCTCGGTGCTGGCACCTAGTTTTATCTTATTGAGTAGCAACTCACCATTGGAGATAATTCTTATGATGCCAATTGCAGCACGCCGTAGGGCATAAGAATCTTTAGTAGAGGTGGGTTCTAAACCCTTGTTATTGCCTCTGTAATTCTCTGTAATTCATTACCCTTATATAAGTTTTTGGCTCTATCAATTATGAAGTTTGTTACCTCGGTGCTGGCACCTAGCTTTATCTTATTAAGTAGTAACTCGCAGTTGGAGATAATTCTTATGATGCCAATAGCAGCACGCCGTAGGGCATAGGGATCCTTAGTAGAGGTGGGTTTTATTCCTACTGCAAATAAACTATTTAATGTATCTAATTTATCTGCAATTGCTAATATTGATCCTTCAATTGTTTCTGGTATTGAGTCACTTGGCCCATATGGTTTGTAATGGTCTCTAATGGCCTTTACAACAGCTTCATTCTCACCTTGTGCTTTACAATAGTAGTAGCCCATTATGCCTTGCAGTTCAGGAAACTCCCCAACAGCACTAGTAACTAAATCATTTTTACAGAGAGTGGCTGCTCTAGTTACATTGGTCTCATCTATACCTATCTCACTTGATATGCTCTGGGCAATGTTTTTAATCCTCATGACTTTTGAGTGTAGGGTGCCTACATCCTTATGGAATTGGATCTTGTGAAGCTTTTGTAACAGTGACTCAAATGGTACTTGTAAATCACTTTTTATAAAGTGCTGGGCATCAGATAGCCTTGCTCTAACAACTCTTTCATTACCAGCAATTATACTTTTTCCTCCATCGCTTGGTTTAACATCTGAAACTATTATAAAGTATGGTGCTAAGTTCCCCTCTGAGTCATTTAACAATAGGTATTTCTGATTGTTTTTAAGTGATGTTACCAGTAATTCTTTAGGTAAAGTCATAAATTGCTGATCAATTGTACCAAGGAATACAGTGGGGTTCTCAACTAGTCCTACAACTTCTTCTAAGAGATTATTATCAGTTATGAGTGTCAAGTTTAAAGGTTGAATGATCTTTGATATTTCCTCCAAGATTATTGATTTCCTCTCCTCCTGAGAAACTATAACTCCTCCTTCATTTAAAGCTTTTATGTAACTGTTAATATCTGATGATGTAAGGTGAATTTCTCGTGATTGCTGCGACCTATGGCCATAGGTTTTATAACTTGATTGTATATGGCCAAATGTGATTGGGAGGGATTTGTCATTTAGGAGACAGGCAATTGAATGTATTGGTCTGATCCACCTTAGGTTGTGATTATTCCAAATCATTGATTTGGGCCAAACCATTTTATTAAGTGCAGAGGAAATGGAACTAGATAGCTCAGATAGTGATTCTTCATGAGATAAATGTCTTTTAAAGTAATAAGTGTTATTTTCTACAGTTAGTTTGTCTAAACCTTTTATATTGTATTTACTCATAAAGCCATTTAACTGATCTTCATTTGCTGAGGTTTTTGGTCCTTTAATAGCTATAGTGTCCTTCATTTCAAAGCCATCTATTGAAAAACACATATGTCTGGGACTAATGAGAGAGGTAATGTTTGAGTTTGGTATTGCTTCCGAAAGTAGTGCTTGCAATTCTCTCAGTGAATTTAGCTGCATTTTAGCTGGTATTTCCTCGGAAAAGATTTCTAGCAGAAGTTTATTCATAGTAATTTTTTAATGTATAATATACTCCATATTGAAAAAGCAATAAGTGTCAATTAATTATGGCAAAATTATTTTTAACTGCATACAACTTACTGATGTGGATCTTGCATTACCTATTCTTGGTATATTGGAAAGTAATAAATCTACGTTTAAAAAATACAAAGTTCAATGAAAGGTTTGGTCTATATAATGATAGCGATAAGTTAAAGGATAGGATCAATGGTAAAGAAGTTTGGTGGTTTAACTGTGCAAGTGCTGGTGAAATGAATGCAATTAAAAAGTTATTAACTGCTATTGATAGAAATGATAGGTTTATAGTAGTTACTACATCGACTGACAGTGGATTAAAAACATTTTCTCAGTATAAACATCCAAGTGATAATATAATCGGTCTATATGTACCATATGACACACCACAAGCAATTAATAATTTTATTAATTTTTGGTCACCAACAAATATCATATTGGTAGAATCTGAGATATGGCCTAATCTTATATTAAAGGGCAGTAAAGTTGCGAGGGTCTCTATTATAAATGGAACGTTATCACTTAAATCACTTAAGAGATGGAGCAGATTTGGTTCGGTATTGAAATATATATTAATGCATGTTTCATTTATTGGAGCTAGTAGCAACTCAGATTTCGACAATTACAGAAGGTTTCATGGGAAAACATTTTTAACAGGCAATCTCAAATATGACGCTGACATGCTTCCGGTAAACACTGTGGCTTTGAGAGAAATAGCCGCTTCAATTGGTGATAGGAAAGTATTTGTATGTGCAAGTACGCATAAAGGTGAGGAAGAGATTATATTAGAAGCCTACAAAAAGATGCTTGAGATTATACCAGATCTTCTACTTATAATTGCACCAAGAAATATAGAGAGAGGAGATAAGATATGCCAGCTGTGCTTCCAATATCAGTTAACAGCAATTTGCAGAAATAAAGACGGTACAAATTTTAACCATATTCCACATGAAACTAATGTCTATATAATTAATACAATGGGGGAGTTGGGTATAGCATTTAGTTTAAGTAAAATAGTATTTCTTGGAGGATCTCTTATTGGCTTTCGTATTCACAATGTTTATGAACCTGCAATTTTTGGTTGCACTGTTATTACTGGAGCAAATGCATGTAACCTCACTGACAGCGTTAAAAGCCTATTGGCAGTTAATGGTTTAATCTTAGTATCAGATGGGAATGAGTTACTGGAAGTTGTTCTAGATCTATTTGCAGATAAGGAAAAGGCAGAAACAATTGCAAAGAATGGTATTGAGTTTCTAAAAGCTAACTCTGGTGCTCTGGCTAAAACTCTAAAGCTTATAATGTCATAGGGCAATTATTATCAAGGCAAGCGATATCGTTGCCACCACAGAGCTAAGAGCAACTACCTTCCCCACTAATTCTTCTTCCGTAGCAAATTGTTTAGAAATTAGATAGACAACAAATGCAGTAGGAGCAGAAGCAGCTATTACAAGTGAATTAAACCAATAAATTTCTAGCTTCATGAGGTATGCAATAGAGATTGCTACTAACGGATGAATTAAATTCTTTATAAAGACAATGCTCAGCAAATCAAATTTCAAACATTTGGTTGTGATTTTGGTTCCGCCTAAAGTGAGACCAAAGGCAAATAGAGCCAAGCCTGACGCGCCGCTGCCAATTTGGGAAATAGCATCTACTATGGGGGTAGGTAGTCCAACTTTCAAGTAATTAAGTAATATTCCTATTATTGGCATAATAATGAGTGGAGTAGTAACAACGCTAATGATCTTTTTGATCAATGATTTTTCTTTATGTTTAAAAGTGTTAAGCAATATGATAAATATGGGCTGTATCATGGTAACTTGAACAATATTCCCAATTATGGCAGCTCTTGGGTCTTTAAGCAAAATGGTAATTACTGGTAATGTATATATGGCAGCATTAACATAAGAAGCAGCTAAGATTCTCATGCAGACAGCTATGGTTGATAAGCTTTTAATGAAAAGCACTGTAACAATAACTGCTAAAATCCCAAACGTTGACAAGTAGGCTGCAATGTACTGTGTATTTAACAATTCAGATAAGTTATTTTCATAAGCAGCAGAAAATAAGTAGGAAGGCATGATGATCTTAAATAACAGCAGTTCAAAACCACCTATTTGAGTTTTATTAAATATCTCTTTTTTATAGGAAAATATACCAAGCAGTATGATAAAGAAGATTGTTATTAACGGGGAAAATAAAGTCATAAACTCAACTCACAGTTATATCTTAAATTTAGAGATGAACAGGTAATTGGAGCAAGAAAAAAAAGTTCCAGACATCTCTGCTATAAGTTTGCGGGCAAGCTGAATGTTAATCATTTGTAAAAATTTCTTTTCTCACCTTCTCAAAAGGCCTAGCATCATAAAATAATTCTATTTTTGAAATTAGTTCGTCTTCAAAGGACAAAATAGACGTAGAGCGGAAAGATCCAATAGGTGCTGGACAATCTGTCTCAAGAAGCAACACTACTTTATTTAGAGAGGTAAATGTTTCCTTAATTAGAATTGATTTAAAGAAGTTTGAAAAATTTTTTGCTGCTTCCACAACTACTTCCTTGGATTCTATCGTGTCAAGAGGACTAATACAAACCACCTTAGGATGAAGATGAGAGATCATGTTATGAAAGTCCCTGCTATTCATTGCTGTGTAATATGCCACTGCTTTTTTGAGAAAATCAGACATCCTTTGTAAAAATAAAAAATAAAGCTACAGAGCCTGGCAACGTCCTACTCTCCCATGTCTTAAGACAGAGTACCATCGGCGATGGAGCTTTTCACTTCTGAGTTCGGGATGGGATCAGGTGTTTCATCTCCTCGATAATTACCAGGCTTTGTAGCTTTACTACGAAGCAACAATATAAACAAAACAAACTTCTCAAGGTTAGGTGTAACTCGTTACAAGTTTTGCACTGTATGCAAAATAGTCAAACGCTTAAATTTATTAAAATCAATCGTGCTATTAGTACTGGTTAGCTACACAGGTTACCCTGCTTACACATCCAGCCTATCAACGTGGTAGTCTTCCACGGCACTAATGGGGAAAATTATTTTCGAGGTAGGTTTCCTACTTAGATGCTTTCAGCAGTTATCCTTTCCGCACTTAGCTACCCAGCGCTGCTTCTGGCGAAACAACTGGTACACCAGTGGTGCGTCCAACAAGGTCCTCTCGTACTAATGTCAGATCCTCTCAATTTTCCTTACACCCACGGCAGATAGGGACCGAACTGTCTCACGACGTTCTGAACCCAACTCACGTACCACTTTAATCGGCGAACAGCCGAACCCTTGGGACCTTCTACAGCCCCGGGATGTGATGAGTCGACATCGAGGTGCCAAACGAATCCGTCGCTATGGACGCTTGGGATTCATCAGCCTGTTATCCCCGGAGTACCTTTTATCCGTTGAGTGATGGCCCTTCCACACAGAACCACCAGATCACTATGACCGACTTTCGTCTCTGCTCGACTTGTCAGTCTCGCAGTCAGGCAAGCTTATGCCATTGCACTCTAACAGCTGATTTCCGACCAGCCTGAGCTTACCTTCGCACGCCTCCGTTACTCTTTGGGAGGCGACCGCCCCAGTCAAACTACCCACCATGCATGGTCCCAGTGATTGATTCAAATCACCTGGTTAGATATCAAAAATTGAAAGGGTGGTATTTCAAGGTTGACTCCACCAGAGCTAGCGCTCCAGCTTCTTCGTCTCCCACCTATCCTACACATCCAATCCCTAATATCAATACAATGTTGTAGTAAAGGTTCACGGGGTCTATCCGTCTAACCGCGGGAACTCCGCATCTTCACGGAGAATTCAACTTCGCTGAGTTGATGCTGGAGACAATGGA
>Ga0078894_10000847_pt1 | contig 21928 bp, 19 predicted proteins | sample LauGreSu1BDMLBSD_2_FD_67506 | JGI IMG/M metagenome (GOLD analysis project Ga0078894, IMG submission 67506) | Freshwater lake microbial communities from Lake Michigan, USA - Su13.BD.MLB.SD (version 4) (version 4) | ecosystem: Environmental > Aquatic > Freshwater > Lake | place: Lake Michigan... | reverse complement strand
CACGAGGGCGCAGCACGCGCGCGCGAACCGCCTGCCGGCACGGGCGGGAGCGCCATCCGGCGCGACGATCCGGAGCCCCGCCAGGCGCTTTCCCATCGATCGGCCGAAGGCCACATCGCCGATCGACGCGACGCACCAGCCGCCGAGGAGCGACATCGCCTCCGGAAGGTGGTCGGCGAGATCCGGCTGGAGGGTCGGAATCCGGAGGAGGTCGAGGGGCGTGCCGCCCGCGACAGCCCAGACCACCAGGACGCCGGGGAGCATGTCGAGACCCATGGCGAGGGCCCGTCGCCCGAGGCTCGCACCGCGAATCGTCCGGGCGGGCCGCTCCGCGCCCCGGCCCGGCGTGCGCGACTGGATGTAGGCGTCCGATCCGAAGATGACCGCGGACAGCACCATCGCGACGGAGAGGACGGCGAGGATCGGCAGATGGATCCAGCGGTGGAGGGCGATCGACGGCGGATCGAGCGAGACGCGCTCCCTCGGCTCCCGGTCGGACAGTCCGAGCTCGCGGATCATGGCGCGCTCGTTCCCTCCGAGTTCGAGCAGCGCCGCCCCAGACGCGAGAGGCCCGAGCGCCCATGCCCGCGGTGGTTCGTCAAACTCGGCCCACGGCTGGACCACGCCGTCCCGGACAAGACCGACCCTCACGCGATCCGTGCGCTCGACCGCAGCGACCCGGCCAGCGACCATGAATGCTCCGGCGATCGCCCTCGGCGCAACCTCGCCGCGCGACGGAGTCGCCTCCGCGCGAACGAGCTCGCGCGCCCGCCAGGAGCCGGAAGCCCGGTTCCCCTCCGACGACTCGCCGGTCTGCTCGAGGAGCACCGCGGCGCCCGCGCGCATCCCGATTGCCCGGAACGCCGGCCCGCCGCCGATGAGATGCACCCGCTCGGCGAGATCGACCGCCGGAAGCGGCATCGACGCCCAGGAGCCCGCCGTCGCACCCTCGCAGTCGATCGCACCGAGCCAGTGGCGGTCCGCCTCGTTCGCGGTCTCGCGCCTCAGCCGGAGCAGCAGCGCCAGTCGCCCGCCGGCGATCGCCGCGGCGCGGACCTCGCCCTGCTCCGGCGGGGCCCTGAACACCTCAGGCAGCCCGGCGGGAAGCGTGAACCAGCCTCCGGTCGCCTCATTGCGCGCGGCCTGCATGCTGACGATGAAGAGATTGCCGCTCTCGGCGTCCCGAGTCACGACCACGACGCGGTGCCCCTCGGAGGCGAGCGCGAGCGGTTCCGAGCCGAACCGCGTCACCAGCCGCTCGCTCGCGCCCGAATCGGCCGCCGCGTGATGCATGAGCGCGAAGCTGATGCGCTTCGCTCCCGGTCCCGCGGGACCACGCTCCGGCTCGCCCTCGACCCGCACAACCCACCAGATATGGCCGGCGTCGGCTGCGGCGAGCGGGATCGTTCCAGGGAGGTCGGCCTGCGCCGCGCCCGCGAGGACCAGCCACGCGAGCGCGCCGACGACGGCCGTGCGCACGAAGCGAGGCGCACGCATCGCGGCTACTTGCCCCCGCCCGAGGCTGGCTCGATGGCACCGTCCTCGGCAGCGACGGCGTGCTCGACGCGGTCGGGCCGGAACTGCGCGGTGAGCTCCTCGAGGTTGAAGAACCTCGGCTTCATCCGCTTCGTCATCGCGATGGGCTCGTCGAGGTGAAGCGTCGCGCGGCCGTCGGCGCGCGCCGCGACGATCTCGATCCGCCGTGGAAGCCGCGGCCACGCTCCCTGCGCGAGATTCGCAGCCTGCGCCGGCACATACTCGCCGAGCGTCGAGGAGACGAGGAGTTCGCCGCGCGCGTCGAGGACGCGGACCGACGCGGGCAACCCGTCGGTCGCCCCGAACCGCACGCAGACGGTCGCGCCGCCGGACTGGTAGACCACCTCGGAGCGGGCCTCGGCCGGGAGCGCCGGATCCGCTCCGTCGACCGGACGCACGGAGTTCTGCTCGGCGATCGGCTGCAGCCCCGCCAGAGCCCGCACGGTTCCCGGCGTGAGGAGCGCGAACTCGCCGGCGCCGTCCGCGCCCTGCCCGAGATCATGCTCGGAGACATGGTCGTAGACCTTGAGGAGCGTCGGTTCGGTGTCGAGCCGGAACACCCACCCGCGCACGCCGTCGCCGCCGATCCAGAGGAAGTTGTTGCCGAGCTTCGTCGCGCGGAGCGCGCCCCGGCCACCGGCCGCGAGGAAGACATCGAACTCGCACTGGTCGAAGTGCTCGCCGTCGGCGTCGCGATAGCGAAGCTCGAGCGATCCGCGGGACTCGACCGTCTCGAGCCGCGCCACGCGCGCGTTGTGCCCCGCGACGAACCCTGCGATCCGCGCCGCTGCGTCCTCCCGTGCGACCGCCTGCGCATTCCCGGGCGCTGGCGCGGCCGGGGGCACCGAAACCGAAGAGGGCTGCGAACACGACGCGAGAAGTCCTGCGAGGAAGACGGTCGCCACGCGAGCCGCGGCACCGGCCGTGGTCAGGCCCGCGGTCAGGCCCGCGATCAGGCCCGCGATCAGGCCCGCGATTAGGCCCGCGATTAGGCCCACGACCAGGACCACGCGCCCTCGCCCCGGACTACCACCCGCCATCGAGCACCTCGCTCAGCTGCTCGGTGACCTCGCGGGTCGCCTCGTCGTCGAGGCGCGGATTCACCACGCTCGACGGCGCCTCGCCCTCGGCGGCGCCCTTCGGAAGCACGCTCCATGTCTCGACCCCGTCGCGGAGATCCGTGCCGACCACGCGCAGCAGCCGCTTCCGGACGAGCAGCAGCATGAGCACGAAGCGGAAGCGGACGCGGTGCGGCCGGTCGTCGCTCCCGAGGCGCTCGAAGAGGTCGAGCAGCGTCTGGTCGTCGACGAAGCCCCGGCGCTTCTCGTCCGGCAGCGGAACGCTGGTCTTCCAGAACGCGATCACGCCCTTCGGCCTCGCGGGCGAGTCCCAGCCAGCCTCGGAGAAGTCGAGCCGAGCCAGCGGCGCGGACGGATCGTCCTCCCGTTCCACCAGCGCGACGATGCAGGGGGAGCCCGGCGAGAGCGGCGCACCGCTCGCCGAACACTGTCCGGTCGAGCGTCCGATGTCCCAGGTGGTCGAGATCCTGCTCATAGACGGGCGATCATACGGGCTCACGCGTATGATCGCGGCCCCGATGGAAACCATTTCCGAGGTCTCCATTTCCGAAGTCTTCCGGGCGGACGGCCCGCTCGAGATCGCGCTCGAGTTCGCGGTCATCTGGCTCTGCGTCTACGGGATGTTCCGCTTTCTCCGCGGGACGCGCGGTGCAGGAGTCATCAAGGGCTTCTTCCTCGTCGCGGTCGCGCTGGCGCTGGTCATCCGCATCTTCGGCGATGCAACCGACGGGTTCGCGCGGCTTCGCTTCCTCTTCGACCGGCTGTTCAGCCTGCTCGCGATCCTGCTCGTCGTCGTGTTCCAGCCGGAGCTCCGCGCCGCGATGGGGCGGCTCGGCCGGGCGCAGCTCTTCTCCACGCGGCGCGCCCAGGCATCGGGACTCGCCGAGGAGATCGCGGACGCCGCCGACTTCCTCTCGCGCAACCGCTTCGGCGCGCTGATCGTGGTCGAGCGACAGGTCGGCGTCGGAGACCTCGAGGCCGGCACGGAGCTCGACGCGAAGGTCTCGTCCACGCTGCTGCAGTCGATCTTCTGGCCGAACTCACCGCTCCACGACCTCGCGGTGGTCATCCGAAACGGACGGGTGTGGGCCGCGGGTGTCCAGCTGCCGCTCGCCGAGGAGGGATCGGTCGCAAGCTCGCTCGGCGCCCGTCACCGCGCTGCGGTCGGCGTGACGGCCGACAACGACTGCATCGCGGTCGTCGTGAGCGAGGAGAATGGCGGGATCCGCATCGCCGAGGCTGGACGGCTCACCGAGCCGATCCCTCCGAAGGTGCTCGGCGAGGAGCTCCTCAAGCGGCTCGCGGCGCAGGCGCCCGGCTTTGTCTATGACCGTCGCGGAGAGGCGGCTCCCACATGACTGCGCACGCCCACCGAAGCGACAGCTGGCGCGATCGGCTGCTGTCGTTCGCGACCGTCACCGCGACGACCGTGCTCATCTGGATCTGGGCGTCGAGCCAGACCCGCCAGACCGCGGAGGCCAACTGCCGGATCCACTTCATCCCTGCGACGGCTGACACGCAGCGGGTCGGTCCCGAGGAGCCGATCTCGGTGCGGATTCAGTTCTCCGGGTCGAGCACGGCGGTCGAATCCGCCGTGAACGCGGTCAACGGGCGGGTGTTCGACATCCCGGTCGGCACCCTCGGCACGCCGTCGGTGAGCGGCGGGCACGAGGTGACGCTCGACTCGGTCATCGCCGCCATGCAGCCCATCGAGGAGTCGGGGGCGACGGTCCGCTCGGTCCAGCCGGCGACCGCGAACCTCGCCATCGAGGCCATCGTTCGGAGGGAGGCGACCGTCGTCGTGCGCGCGGCGCAGAGCGGCGCGCTCACGCGTGTCCGCCACGAGCCCCAGACCGTCTCGATCTGGCTGCCCGCCGGGCTCGATGGGAAGCTGCCGGAGTCGCTCGTGGTCGAGGCCTTCGCGCCCCACACCTCGCAGCGCGAGCTCGAGATCACGCTTCGCCTGCCGCCGGACATCGAGGCGGTCGTCGGCCGCGCGCGGATCGAGCCTTCCACCGTGCGAGTCCGCGCGGCGGAGTAGGCGCGCCTCACCCGGCGATGCGCACCGCGTGGTAGGCCTTCTTGCCGCGTCGTACGAGGATGACCCCGCCGGGCAGCGCATGCTCGCTCCGCACGACGAACTCCGCCCCGACCTTCTCACCATTCACGCTCACCGCGCCGTTCTGCACGAACTCGCGGGCCTCGCGCTTGCTGGCGGCGCAGGTCGTGCCCGTGATGAAGTCGACGATGCCCACGCCGGCCGAGAGCGCCGCGGACGCGACCTCGCTCGACGGAAGGTCGGCGGCGATCTCCGCGATCTGACCGGCGTCGAGCGCCTTCACATCGCCTGAGAAGATCGCCTCGCTGGTCGCGATCGCTCGCGCGAGTTCGGCCGCGCCATGGGTCATGCGCGTCATCTCCGCGGCGAGCGCCTTCTGCGCCTCGCGCTTGCCCGGGTCGTGCGCGAGCGATTGCGCGAGCGCCTGGATCGAGTCCGAGTCGAGGAAGGTGAACCACTTGAGGAACTTCACCGCGTCGGCGTCGGTCGTGTTGAGCCAGTACTGGTAGAAGCGGTACGGGCTCGTCTTGTCGGCGGTCAGCCAGATCGCGCCCTTCTCGGTCTTGCCGATCTTCTGGCCGTCGCTCGTGGTGACGAGCGGGCAGGTCGCGCCGAAGCTCTCGCCCTGCTCGATCCGGCGGATGAGGTCGATCCCCGACACGATGTTCCCGAACTGGTCGCTGCCCCCGAGCTGGATGGTGCAGCCTTCCTTGCGGTAGAGGTGCAGGAAGTCGTACGCCTGCAGGATCATGTAGCTGAACTCGGTGTAGCTGATCCCCTGCTCGCGCCCCTCGAGCCGCGACGCGACCGAATCGCGCGCGATCATCTGGTTGACGCTGAAGTGCTTGCCGACATCGCGCAGCATCTCGAGGTACGACATCGACGCCAGCCAGTCGACGTTGTTGCGGATGATGGCGCCGTTGGTCCCGTTGAAGTCGAGGAACCGGTCGAAGATCCGCTGCTGGCACTTCACATTGTGCTCGACGAGCTCGCGCGTGAGCAGCTGCCGCTCGGCGCTCTTGCCGCTCGGGTCGCCGATCAGGCCCGTTCCGCCGCCCGAGACGACGATCGGCCGGTGCCCCGCGCGCTGCAGGTGCGCGAGGAGCTTGATGCCCATGAAGTTGCCGATCGTCAGGCTGTCGGATGTCGGGTCGAACCCCGCGTAGCCCGTGCGCACCCCCGAACCGAGGTGCGCGGCGAACTCGGGCGAGGTGGTCTGGTGCACGAGCCCACGCCAGGTGAGCTCGTCGAGGAAACCGTTCTTCTGCATGGGTCGGGCCTGTGGTTCGTGGTCGGTCGGAGGCGCTCAGCGGACCGCGGCGAGCGACTCGCGCTTCGACGCGATCTTGGCGAGGAGGTCGGCCCAGCTCTTGTTGAAGCTGTCGCGTCCCTCGACCTGCAGCGTGTCGGCGAGCTTCGCGAGGTCGACGCCGGCGGCGGTCGCGGCGGCGAGCATCCTCTCGGCGGCCACGCCGTCGCGCGCCATCGCGCCCTGCGGGTTGCCCTTCTCGGCGACGGCGAGGAGCGTCTCCTCGGGAATCGTGTTCACGGTGTTCGGCGCGCCGAGGACATCGCAGTAGAGGCTCGGCGAGAGCGCGGGATCCTTGGTGCCGGTCGACGCCCACAGCACGCGCTGTTCGGTCGCGCCCTTCGCGGCGAGCGCCTTCCATCGCGGAGACGCATGGAAGTCGAGCGCAGCCTTGAGGACGCGCCCCGCCATCGCGATGCCGACGGTGTTCTGCAGGTTCGCCGGCAGCGTCTTGGCGGTGCCGCGGTCCCAGCGCGAGATGAACACGCTGGCCACCGAGCACACGAACGGGTCGAGCCCCGCCGCCACGCGCCGCTCGATGCCGCGCGTGTACGCCTCGACGCACGCGAGGTAGTGCTCGCGCGAGAAGAGCAGGGTGACATTGATCGGCACGCCGCGGAAGATGAGCTCCTCGATCGCGGGGCAGCCCTCGGGCGTGCCGGGGACCTTGATGTACAGGTTCGGCCGGCCCGCGCGCTTGTGCAGCTCGACCGCCTGCGCGACGGTGCCCGCGGTGTCGTTCGCGAGCAGCGGCGAGACCTCGAGCGACACCCAGCCGTCGACGCGGTTCGTCTTCCGGTGGATGTCCGCGAAGAGGTCGGCCGCGCGCGTCAGGTCGCTGATCGCGCAGGCGAAGAAGATCTCCTCGGTCGAGAGGCCCTTCGCGGCCAGCTCGCCGACCTGCGCGTCGTAGGCGTTCCCGGAGCCGATGGCCTTCTCGAAGATGGTCGGGTTCGAGGTCAGGCCCGTGACCGACAGATCGCGGATGTAGCGCGCCAGCGTGCCCGAATCGAGCAGCGACCGGGTGATGTTGTCGAGCCAGAGCGACTGGCCGAGGGCGGCGAGGCGGGCGGTGGGCGTGGCTGGGGTCGTCGTCATGGGTGGTTCCTGATCGGACTTCGGCACACTAGCAGAGCAATCCGAGCGCGGGCACGGCAAGTCAGGCGTCCACCCCGCGACTTCGAGACCCCTTTCTGCCGATGATCCCGGTCCCATGGCTGCCAAGAAGAAGACCACCCCCGCGACGAAGTCCGCCTCTCCCGCTCCGGTCGTGCCCGCCTGGCATGTCGCGCCCGACAAGACGAAGGCGTGGCGGAAACTCACCACCCTCGCCAAGAAGGGACGCGCGATGGACCTCCGCCGGGCCTTCGCGAAGGACAAGTCGCGCGGTACCAAGATGGCCGTCGAGGCCCTCGGCATCCACCTCGACTACTCGAAGAACCTCGTCGACGCCGCCACGATGGACGCGCTCTTCGCCCTCGCCGCCGAGTGCGGCGTGGCCAAGCATGCGAAGGCCATGTTCGCCGGCGACGCCATCAACCTCACCGAGAACCGCGCGGTGCTGCACATCGCGCTGCGCGCACCGAAGGGCGCCGTCATCAAGGTCGACGGCCGCAATGTCGTGCCCGATGTCCACGAGGTCCTCGCGCGCATGGAGAAGTTCGCGAACGCGGTCCGCAGCGGCGCCTGGCGCGGCCACACCGGCAAGCGAATCAAGACGGTGGTCAACATCGGAATCGGCGGCTCCGACCTCGGTCCGGTCATGGCGTACGAGGCGCTGAAGGACTTCACCGAACGCGCCATCGAGTGCCGCTACATCTCGAACATCGACGGCGAGGACTTCTACGAGAAGACCCGCGACCTCGACCCCGCCGAGACGCTCTTCGTCGTGAGCTCGAAGACCTTCACCACGATCGAGACCATGACGAACGCGCAGACCGCGCGCGCGTGGGCGCTCAGGAAGCTGAAGGATCCCGCTGCCGTCGCGAAGCACTTCGTGGCCGTGTCGACGAACGCCGCCGAGGTCGCGAAGTTCGGGATCGACACCGCCAACATGTTCGGCTTCTGGGACTGGGTCGGCGGCCGCTACTCGATGGACTCGGCGATCGGCCTCTCGACGATGGTCGCGATCGGCCCCGACGGCTTCCGCGAGCTTCTCGCGGGCTTCCATGACATGGACGAGCACTTCCGCACCGCGCCCGCGAGGAAGAACCTCCCGTACATCCTGGCGCTCGTCGGAATCTGGAACCGCGACTTCCTCGGATGCGAGACGGTCGCCGTCCTTCCCTACTGCCAGTATCTGCATCGGCTCAGCGCGTACTTCCAGCAACTTGAGATGGAGTCGAACGGCAAGCGCGTCCAGCTCGATGGCACCCCCTGCCGCTGGCAGACGAGCCCCGTCATCTGGGGAGAGCCGGGCACCAACGGCCAGCACGCGTTCTATCAGATGATCCACCAGGGCACCTCTCCGGTGCCATGCGACCTCATCGCGTTCGCGAAACCGCTGCACGCCGTGGGCTCCGACGCCGGCGGCGAGCACCACGACATCCTCCTCGCGAACTTCTTCGCGCAGAGCGAGGCGCTCGCCTTCGGCAAGACGCCCGCGGAGGTCCGCGCCGAGGGCACGCCCGACTGGCTCGTGCCGCACCGCACCTTCACGGGCAACCGTCCGACGAACACCATGCTCATCGAGCGGCTCTCGCCGCGCATGCTTGGGCGGATCATCGCGCTCTACGAGCACAAGGTCTTCGTCCAGGGGTCGATCTGGCGGGTGAACAGCTTCGACCAGTGGGGCGTCGAGCTCGGCAAGGTGCTCGCGAAGCGGATCATTCCCGAGCTTTCGGGCGCGAAGCCCGCGAAGTCGGCGCACGACAGCTCGACGAACGCCCTGATCGCGAAGTACCGCGCCTGGCGCGGGCGGTAGACTCCGCCGCGTGGAGCGCATCTACCTTGACTCGAACGCGACGACGCGCCCAGCCCCGGAGGTGGTGGAGGCGGTGTCGCGCGCGATGCGGGAGTCCTGGGCGAATCCGTCGAGCGTGCACCGTGCCGGAGGCGAGGCCAAGCGCGTCGTCGAGCTGGCGCGCGAGAGCGTCGCGCGGCTGGTCGGCTGCCAGGAGCGCGAGCTGGTGTTCACCTCAGGCGGGACCGAGGGCGCGAACCTGGCGATCCGCGGGACCCTCGAGCACTTCCACGACGGCGAGCCGGCCCGCAAGATCCTCGTGACCACCCGATTCGAGCACAGCGCCGTGCGTGAACTCGCCCAGCAGTTCGAGAAGCGCGGTGGCGAGGTCGTGTGGCTCGACGGCGCACCCGGCGGCGCCGGGACGCCCGACCTCGATGCGCTCGCCGAGCTTCTCGCGCGGCACGCCGACAGGATCGCGCTCGTCAGCCTCATGTGGGCGAACAACGAGACCGGTGCGGTCACCGACATCGCGCGGGCGGGTGCGCTGTGCCGCGCGGCGGGCGTGAGGCTGCATACCGATGCAACCCAGTGGGTCGGAAAGATGCCCACCGATCTCGCGGCGCTCCAGGTCGACCTCGCGAGCTTCGCAGCCCACAAGTTCCACGGCCCCAAGGGCGTCGGCGCGCTCTATCTCCGCAGGACGGTTCGGATCACGCCGCAGGCCTTCGGTGGTCCGCAGGAGCGCGAGCGACGAGGCGGGACGGAGAGCGTCTCGTCCATCGTGGGCATGGGAGTGGCTGCAGAGCTCGCCCGATCCTGGCTCGCCGGCGAAGGCGCCGCGCGAGGCGCACGGCTCCGCGATCGGCTCGAGCAAGGCGTCGCCGAGCCCCTCGGCGCGGTCGTCCACGCACGATCTGGCACCCGTCTCTGGAACACGACGAACATCGGCTTCGCGCGCCTCGAGGCGGAGGCGATCCTCCTGCTGCTCTCCGAGCGGGGAGTGTTCGCATCGGCGGGCGCCGCCTGCTCATCCGGATCGCTCGATCCGTCGCCGGTGCTGCTCGCGATGGGGATCGCGCCCGAAGTCGCGCATGGTTCGGTCCGGTTCAGCCTCTCGCGAGACACCACGGCCTCGGAGGTCGAGGATGCGATCGACCGGGTCACCAACTCCATCGCGAGGCTGCGCGCGTCTTCGAGCGCGGCGCTCGGTTGAGCCGTGCCTGGCACATGCCCGGCACCGAATGAAAAACGGCGGACCCCAAAAAGACCGCGGACCCGTGCGTCATCGCAACGGGTCCGCGGCTTGATGCGGTCGAGAGGACTTGAACCTCCACGGGTTGCCCCACTAGTACCTGAAACTAGCGCGTCTGCCATTTCGCCACGACCGCGGCGAGGGATCGGAGTGTACGGGGATCGCCCGGCGCGTTCAAGCGGCCTGATACTCGCCGTCCCGACCACCGTCCCGGCGTCGTGCTGACGAAAAACGCAGACAGGGCGCGAGGAGCCTCTCATCGCCCTGACTGCGCTACGCGAATGGACCATCCGGTGCGGGGTGCGACTGGAGATCGCACCCCGCCCGCTTGCCTCTGCGCCTACGCGCCTGGAGCCACCGCACCGCTCCGACACGGTGTTCCCGGCGAATCACGGCGCGCAAGGCGCGTGTGTCTCAGTTCCGTGTGTCTGAGTTTCGTGCGTCTCAGTTTCTCGGATCACTCGTCGTCATCGTCGGCGCCAGCCTTCGCAGCAGGCCCCTTCTTGGGGCCCGCCTCGTTGGCGGCGAGGCGCTTCTCGATGACGCGCTGCCTGATCTCCGCGAACATCGCGGGGTTGTCCTTGATGAACGCCTTCGCGTTCTCGCGGCCCTGCCCGATGCGCGTCGTCTTGTAGCTGAACCAGGCGCCCGCCTTGTCGATGATCCCCTCCTCGACGGCCAGGTCGACGAGATCGCCGGTGGTCGAGATGCCCTCGGTGAACATGATGTCGAACTCCGCCTCGCGGAACGGCGGCGCGATCTTGTTCTTGACGACCTTGGCGCGCACGCGGTTGCCGACATTCGCCTCGCCGTCCTTGATGGCGCCGATGCGGCGGATGTCGATGCGGACCGATGCGTAGAACTTCAGCGCCTTGCCGCCGGTGGTCGTCTCGGGCGAGCCGAACATGACGCCGATCTTCTCGCGGAGCTGGTTGATGAAGATGACGATGCACTCGCTCTTGGCGATGGCGCCCGTGAGCTTGCGCATGGCCTGCGACATCAGACGCGCCTGAAGGCCGACCACGGAATCGCCCATCTCGCCCTCGATTTCGGCCTTGGGAATGAGCGCCGCGACCGAGTCGACGACGATGATGTCGACCGCGTTCGAGCGGACGAGCATCTCGCAGATCTCGAGCGCCTGCTCGCCCGTGTCGGGCTGGGAGACAAGCATCTCGTCGAGATTGACGCCGATGCGCTTGGCCCAGGACGGATCGAGCGCATGCTCGGCGTCGATGAAGGCCGCAACGCCGCCGTTCTTCTGCGCATTCGCGACGACCGTGAGCGCGAGCGTGGTCTTGCCCGAAGACTCGGGTCCAAAGATCTCGATGATGCGGCCACGCGGGAGGCCACGGCCACCGAGCGCGAGGTCGAGGCTGAGCGCGCCCGTCGGGATCGAGGGGATCGGCGCGAGCGAATCGCCGTCGAGCTTCATGATCGAGCCCTTGCCGTAGGCCTTCTCGATGGCACCCATGGCGCGCTCGATCGCGGCGAGCTTACCCTTGCGGTCCTCTGCGGCCTTCGCGGCATCCGCCTTCGACATGGCGGGCGCGGACGGCGCAGAGGCGCTGGTGCGGGGCTTGTCCTCGATGCTGGTGGCGCTGGTGGCGCTGGTGGCGGGACGCATCGTGCTGTTGGCTGGAGTCGGCATCGGATTCGTTCCTGTTGCAGGCCGGGCGGTGGAAGCGCCACTGGAGGCGCCGCTGCCGCTGGGGGGCGTGTTGTTCTTACCGTTCTGAGTCGCTGCGACCATCTGTATCCCCTTCTCTTGCCGGTTGGGGGCGCGATGGTCCTGAAATCAGGCGCTTTGTGCGCCCTCAGCAGGGAAAGCCATTCACGCCCGGTTGTCTCGCTGATGCGGAGGGCCATCGTTCGGTACCAAACAGAATCCGCTCTTCTGTTCGGTGAATGTTCGTACGGTACCACATCGGCAGCGACCGCAAGGGCTACCCTACTTTTTTCCGAACAAATTTTCTCGATCACCTCAGCGATGCGTACCCGCAGGAAGCTGGCGCAGGAACCCGGCCTCGCAACCCACTCTGGATTCAGTAGTTCGGCGTTGGTGCCCGGAACTGAGCCATGTCGATCGACTTGAAGTAGGCAATCGTGCGCGCGAGCCCCTCACGAAGCGGAACCTTCGGCTCCCAGCCCAGCCGGGCACGCGCAAGGGTGATGTCGGGCTTCCGCTGCAGCGGATCGTCCGCTGGCAGCGGCTTCGCCTTCACGATGGTCGACTTGCTGCCGGAGAGCTCCACCGTCATCTCCGCAAGCTCCCGGATCGTGAACTCGCCCGGATTCCCGATGTTGACCGGACCGGGCAGGTCGTCTGGGGCGTTCATCAGCGCGAGGAACCCATCGAGCAGGTCGTCGACGAAGCAGAACGACCGTGTCTGCGTGCCTTCGCCGTAGATGGTGATCGGCTCGCCCGCGAGGGCCTGGCGGATGAAGTTCGACACCACGCGGCCGTCGTACGGGTGCATGCGCGGACCGTAGGTGTTGAAGATCCGCACGACTCGGATGTTGACCTTGTTCTGGCGGTGGTAATCGAAGAACAGGGTCTCCGCGGCCCGCTTGCCCTCGTCGTAGCAGGCGCGCGGACCGATGGGATTCACATTGCCCCGGTAGCTCTCAGGCTGCGGATGCACATCGGGATCGCCGTAGACCTCGCTGGTGGAGGCGTGGAAGATCTTCGCGCGGACGCGCTTCGCGAGGCCGAGCATGTTGATCGCCCCGAGGACGCTCGTCTTCATGGTCTTGATCGGGTTGAACTGGTAGTGGCCGGGCGCGGCCGGGCAGGCGAGGTTGAAGATCTCGTCGACCTCGAGCATGATCGGCTCGGTCACATCGTGGCGGATGAACTCGAAGTTCTTGCAGTCGAGCAGGTGCTCGATGTTCGACTTCTGGCTCGTGAAGAGGTTGTCGAGGCAGATCACATCGTGCCCCGCCGCCACGAGGCGGTCGCAGAGGTGCGAGCCGAGGAAGCCGGCGCCGCCGGTGACGAGGATGCGCTTGACCATGGGGGTCAAATCCTACGGGAAACCGCGGTTGCGGAGGAGGCCCTGCGCCGGGAGGATGCCGCGATGGACGCGCCCCATCACCATCCGCAGGGCCGGACTCGGTTCATCGCCGGGACGATGACGGGCACAAGCATCGACGGGGACCTCGACGCGGCACTCGTCGAAATCTCGGGCCAGGGGCTCGCGATGCGCCCCAGGCTCGTGGCCGCCGGGGCGTGGCCGCTCGGCGCGCTGGCGGACGACCTCCGCCGGATCGCATCCGGAGAACCTGCCACCGCGAGAGAGCTCGCCCGCATCGCGCGCGCTTTCGGAGAGGCGCACGCACAGGCCCTCGACGAACTCTGCCAGGGTGCGGGTGTGCAGCCCGATCTCGCCGTGCTGCATGGACAGACCGTCTTCCACGCGCCCCCGCTCTCATGGCAGCTGCTCGACCCCTGGCCGGTCGCGGTGCGGATCGGATGCCGCGTGAGGTATGACCTGCGCAGCGCGAACACCGCGAGCGGCGGGCAGGGTGCGCCGATCACGCCGCTTGCAGACTTCGTGCTGTTCGCCGACGACCACGACGCACGGCTGGTCGTCAACCTCGGAGGCTTCATCAACCTGACCGCCGTGCCGCCGCGCGCCGAGGGAATCGGCGCGATCCGCGGCTTCGACCTCTGCGCCTGCAACCACCTGCTCGATCGCGTGGCCCGCCAGCGGCTCGGCGCGGCCTTCGACCGGGACGGCGAGGCCGCAAGACGAGGAACCTGCGACGAGGCCCTGGCGGAACGAATCTCGAGCGCGCTCGCGCCGGTCGCAGCACCGCCGGGCTCCGCACGCACCGCCCGTCGCTCGCTCGGCACCGGAGACGAGGCCGGGCGACTTGTCGATCTCACGGCGGGAATGCGCCCCGAGGACGCCTGCCGCACGATCGTCGAGGCGATCGCCCTCGCGGCGGCCCGCACCATCGCCGCAGAGGCACCTGGCGTGTTCCGGACGCTGCTGGTCGCAGGCGGATCCGCCAGGAACCGGGCCCTGCGGGAGGCGCTCGCACGCCGGTGCCGCCTCGATGTCCAGACGACCGAGGAGTCGCACGGGATCCCGGTCCACATGCGCGAACCCGCGGAAATCGCCATCCTCGGGGCACTCGCGGAGGACGGCGTTCGGTACTCGCTCCCGCAGGTGACGGGGGTGCGGTCGCTGGTGCCGGAATCCGCCGTCATCGGGGCGCCGCGCGATCGCCGTCTCCCGACGGTCTGAACCCAGTCTTCACGCGCCCTTGACAGCGTGCGCCCGCATGGGCCTATCTTGCCCTGCAATGACGAACGCCAAGGCCCAGCTGCTGATCGTCGAGGACGAGCCGGAGATCGCGGAACTCATCGAGTTCCATGCCGCGCGCGCCGGGATCAGCGCCCGCAAGGTGCACAGCGGCCGCATCGCGCTCGACATGATCAAGCGGGAGAAGCCCGACCTCATCGTCCTCGACCTGATGCTGCCCGACCTCGATGGCCTCGAGGTCTGCCGGAAGCTCAAGCAGTCCGAGGCCACACGGTCGATTCCGATCGTGATGGTGACGGCCAAGGGCGAGGAATCGGATGTGGTGGCGGGCATCGAGCTCGGTGCCGACGACTATGTCACCAAGCCGTTCAGCCCGCGCGTGCTGATGGCGCGTCTCCGCAATGCCCTGCGGCGCGCCGGCGTGGCCAACGAGCCACCTCCGAGCACCGATCGCATGACGATGCTCGCAGGGCGGCTTGTGATCGACCTCGACCGACACGAGGTGATCGCGGAGGGAAAGAAGATCGACCTCACGCTGACCGAGTTCGGCATCCTGCACTACCTCGCGAGTCGCCCGGGATTCGTGCGCACGCGCGACCAGATCATCGGTTCCGTGCACGGCAAGCACACCGTCCTCTCGAGCCGCACCGTCGATGTCCATATCACCGCGCTCCGGCGGAAGCTCGGCGCGCTCGCCGACTGCGTGGAGACCGTGCGGGGCGTCGGATACCGGTTCTCCGAGGGCGACACTGAGAACGAGTGAACTGCGGAACGGGACGACGGCCCTGCGGAGGGACCGTCGACCTGCGAAGATCTGCGACGCGCGATGACTGGATCGGGAGCTCAGCTTCTTCTCGGGAATGCCGGCGGACCTCTCGACGGGGCCGGTTGGATCGTCGCATGCCTGCTGGCTGCCGCCTGGGGAGGAACCGCACTGCTGCGCCGTTCGAGCGCGCGGCGGTTCGCGCGGCTGATGCGCGACGAAGCCGCTCCGATCGACACGCCGGCCTCGTTCCCGATGCTCGACGATGCCGCGAGCGCCGCGATCAACCGCCTCCGTGTCGAGCGGCAGCTGCAGATGCGGGCCTCGGACCGCCTTGGAGAGATCGAACGCATCGTGCGCGCCACGCCGATCGCGGTCCTCGCGCTCGACCACATGCAGCGCGTCATCTCACTGAATCCCGCCGCCGAGCGGCTGCTCGGCACGGATGAGGGCCTGATGCGCGGGCGGCTGCTGCAGGAATCGGTCCGTCAGCCTGACCTGAACCGCGCGATCTCCGCGGCCTTCGCCGCCGAAGGCCGCTACGACGGAGAGCTCCGGCTCGATCTTGAGACACCCCTCGAGGTGCAGGTCTGCTGCGAGCCGCTACAGTCGGATTCGCACCCGCCGGGACTCGTCGTCAGCCTCGTCGATGTGACGCGCATGCGCCGGCTCGAGTCGATGCGCAGCGAGTTCGCGGCGAATGTCTCCCACGAGCTCCGGACCCCGATCACGAACATCAAGGGCTATGTGGAGACGCTCCTTCAGGTCGGGATCGACGATCCCGCGCAGATGCGGAAGTTCCTCGAGATCGTCCATCGGAACACCGTGCGGCTCTCCGGGATCGTCGAGGACATCCTGACGCTCGCCTTCCTCGAGGAGCCGGAGGCGAAGCAGCATCTCGCGCGACTCCCGGTGCCCATCGGGGATGTCGTTCGGCAGGTCGTGGAGGACCTCGGCTCCGCGGCGAACGCAAAGTCGATCCGCGTCGAGACGGCCGGTGGACTCGATATCCTCGTCCTCGCGAACCGCTCGCTGGTCGAGCAGGCGCTTGCGAACCTCGTCTCGAACGCCATCAAGTACTCGGGCGAGGGTACGGCCGTCCGCATCGGCGTCGACGCCGACGGGGACTTCGCGCGAATCTCGGTCGTTGACGAAGGACCCGGGATCGCCGCGAAGCACCTTCCGCGGATCTTCGAACGGTTCTACCGCGTCGACAAGGCTCGGGCGAGGACGCAGGGCGGCACCGGGCTGGGGCTCGCGATCGTCAAGCACATCGCCACCATCCATGGTGGGCGGGTCGAGGTCGCAAGCCAGGTCTCCCAAGGAAGCACCTTCCGGCTCTACCTGCCGCGACCGACCACGCGCGAGCCGGTGCTCGCGGCGGGCTGATGTGCGGCGGGGATTTCCGCCGCAATGAACACGATCTTTACACGATCTTGACGCGGCAGGGCAACGCTGCTCGCCGTTCGACACACCCAGACTGTCAAGACCGCGTCAAGGAATCCCACGCCATGCAGACGACCCTCAAGACGACATCCGCCGCCCTCCTCGCCGCAGCTTCCCTCCTTCTCGCGGCCGCTCCTCAGGACGCCAAGCCGGCCGACCTGAAGAGCCTCAAGGGCGCGATCAAGGTCGATGGTTCCTCGACGGTCTACCCGATCACCGAGGCCGTCGCCGAGGAGTTCAACAAGGAGGCCAAGAAGGTCCGCGTGACCGTCGGCATCTCGGGCACCGGCGGCGGCTTCAAGCGGTTCTCCGCGGGAGAGATCGACATCTCAGACGCGTCGCGCCCGATCAAGAAGACCGAGTCCGACGGCGCGGCGAAGACCGGCGTCGAGTACATCGAGCTCCCGGTGGCCTACGACGGGCTCACGATCGTCGTCCACCCGAAGAACACCTGGTGCACGGCGCTGACGGTGGACCAGATCAAGAAGATCTACTCGGCCTCGGGCGGGGTGAAGAGCTGGAAGGACATCGATCCCTCCTATCCGGACAAGGCGATCAAGGTGTACTCGCCCGGCACCGACTCGGGCACCTTCGACTACTTCAAGGAAGTGACCATCGGCAAGGACGGCTCGATCCGCAGCGACATCAGCGTGTCTGAGGACGACAATGTGCTCGTGCGCGGCGTGGCCGGCGACGAGGGCGCGATCGGGTTCTTCGGCTGCGCGTACTACTTCGAGAACAAGGACAAGGTCAAGGCCGTCGCCGTCGACGGCGGCAAGGGACCGGTCGCGGTGAGCGTCGATGCGATCGAGAACGGAAGCTACGCGCCGTTCAGCCGACCGCTGTTCATCTATGTGAACCGCAAGAGCGCCGAGCGCGCCGAGGTCTCCGCGTTCATCGACTACTACCTCGCGAAGGCGCCTGAGCTCGTCGGCGAGGTGGGCTATGTCAAGCTGCCGTCCTCGATCTACGCGAAGGTCGCGGCCAACTGGTCGAAGCGGCGCACCGGCACGCAGTTCACCACGCCGTCGGGCGAGCCCGTCACCGGCTCGCTCGCGACCGTGTACGAGTGATCTGGACCCAGAACAGTGCGCCGGGGCGGCGGATGCCGCCCCGGCGCCTTTCCCGACTCTTCACCAAATCCCGCCCATCGGCCTCGCGCGGCCTTCACATCCGGCCCGGATCGTCGGGACCTTCGGGTAGATTGCTTCGCCCACGATCACGCCGGAGGCCGCCTGACGACGATCCCGACATCCACCTCAACGCCCGAGCCGGCCCAGCTGGGCCGACCGAAGTCGGTGCGCGCTCGCGTCCTGCGCGAGAGGATGATCGTCGGCGCGCTCTTCCTCGCGGCGTGCTTCTCGATCCTGGTCACGACGACGATCCTGCTCGTCCTCGCGAAGGAGACCTGGGGGTTCTTCCAGTTCGACGAGGTGTCGCTCGGGGAGTTCTTCGGCGGGCTCGAGTGGAACCCGCTCCTCGGCGCCGAGAAGCACTTCGGGATCTGGCCGCTGGTGTCCGGAACGCTGCTTGTCACGGCGATCGCCGCGTCCTTCGCGCTTCCGGTGGGCCTCATCTCGGCCATCTACCTGAGCGAGTACGCCTCGCCACGCGTGCGCGCCACGCTGAAGCCCGCCCTTGAGATCCTCGCCGGCGTTCCCACCGTGGTCTACGGGTTCTTTGCGCTGACGGTGATCACCCCGGTCCTCCAGAAGATCAGCCCGAGCTTCGGCAACTACAACGCGACCAGCGCCGGCCTCGCGACGGGAATCATGATCCTGCCGATCGTCTGCTCGCTCTCCGAGGACGCGCTGCGCGCGGTCCCCCGCGGCCTGCGGGACGGCGCGCTGGCGCTGGGCGGCACGAGGTTCGATGTCTCGGTGAAGGTCGTCGTTCCCGCCGCGCTCTCCGGCATCGTCGCGGCGTTCCTCCTCGCGATCTCGCGCGCGGTCGGCGAGACGATGATCGTCGCGCTCGCGGCCGGCGGCGTCGCGCAGATCACCGCGAACCCCGCCGCCGAGGTCCAGACCATGACGGCCTACATGGTCCAGATCTTCCTCGGCGACGCCCCCGCGTTCGGCGTCGAGTACAAGTCGAGCTACGCGGTCGCGGCCATGCTGTTCGCGATGACCTTCCTGCTCACGATGGTCGGCCAGTCCATCCTGCGCCGCTTCCGCGAGGAGTACGACTGATGGCGGCGATGCGGAGCACCGCGAGCCGGCTGCTGGCGAACAGGGCGTTCCTGCTCGTCTGTCTCGTTGCCACCAATGTGGCGATGATCGTGCTCGCGGTGCTGCTGATCTCGATCTTCTGGCAGGGAGCGGAGACCCTCAGCTGGAAGTTCATCACGAACTTCGCCTCGCGCAAGCCCGCCGAGGCCGGGATCCTCGCTCCGCTGATGGGGTCCGTGTGGGTGTGCTCGATCTGCGGGCTCGTCGCCCTCCCGCTCGGCGTGGGAACCGCGATCTACCTCGAGGAGTTCTCGAAGCGCACGCGTTTCACGCGGATCGTCCAGACCAACATCATGAACCTCGCGGGCGTGCCGTCGATCGTGTACGGGATCCTCGGGCTCACCGCCTTCGCGCGGATGTTCGGAGTGTTCGGCACCAATGTGGACGACGCGATCACCCTCGGCGACGAGGAGAGCCTGTTCTTCCTGCGCCTTCCCTTCGGATCGAGCGTGCTTGCGGGCGGTCTGACGCTCATGCTCGTGATCCTGCCGGTCGTGATCATCTCGACGCAGGAGGCGCTCCGTGCGGTCCCGAGTTCGCTCCGCTCGGGCGCCTTCGCGCTCGGCGCCACGCGGTGGCAGACGGTGTGGGGCATCACCCTCCCCGCGGCGATTCCCGGGATCATGACCGGCGCGATCCTCGCCATGAGCCGTGCGATCGGCGAGAGCGCGCCGCTGCTGGTCCTGGGCGGCCTGCTCCTCGTGTTCAACACGCCTGAGAACCTCATGAGCGACTTCGCGATCCTGCCGCTCCAGATCTACAACTGGGCGAGCCGGCCGCAGGACGAGTTCCATGCGATCGCCGCGAGCGCGATCATCGTGCAGCTCGGGGTCCTGTTCCTCTTCAATGGCATCGCGGTGTTCATCCGCCAGAAACTCCAGAAGCCACTCCAATGAGCACCATCGAGCCGAAGACGAGCCACGCCCCCGCCTCCGCCGCGCCGAACGAGATGGCTGTGACCGTGAGGGGATTCTCGAGCTGGTACGGCGACTTCCAGGCGCTGAAGGGCCTCGAGCTCGACATCCCCGCCCGGCAGATCACGGCCTTCATCGGGCCCTCGGGATGCGGCAAGAGCACCTTCCTCCGGTGGATCAACCGGATGAACGACACGATTCCCTCGGCGCGCGCCGAAGGCACGCTCGACCTGCACGGCGTCGATCTCCTCTCCCGGTCGCTCGATGTGGTCGACCTGCGCCGGCGCGTCGGGATGGTCTTCCAGAAGCCGAATCCGTTCCCGAAGTCGATCTACGACAATGTCGCGTTCGGACCGAGGCTGCACCGGACCTACTCCCGCGCGGAGCTCGACCAGCTCGTCGAGCAGTCGCTGCGCGCCGCGTCGATCTGGAACGAGGTCAAGGACCGGCTGCACAGCTCCGCCCTCGGGCTGTCGGGCGGCCAGCAGCAGCGGCTCTGCATCGCGCGCGCCATCGCGGTGGGGCCTGAGATTCTCCTGATGGACGAGCCGTGCTCGGCGCTCGATCCGAAGTCGACGCTGGCCATCGAGGAGCTCATCGAGGGGCTCGCGGACCGCTACACGATCGTGATCGTGACCCACAACATGCAGCAGGCGGCGCGCGTCTCGGACCAGACGGCTTTCTTCTTCGAGGGCCGCCTCATCGAGGCCGGCGCTACGGAAATGATCTGGAACAAGCCGAAGAACAAGCAGACCGAGGACTACATCACCGGCCGCTTCGGCTGATCTCGGCGCGGAAACCCACCATGGCCGTCCACCTGCAGACCCGTATCGTCGACCTTCGCCGCAATCTGCTCGCCCTCGGCGCGCTGGTCGAGCAGCGCGTCGCCAGCGTCATCACGGTGATCCGGGACGGCGACACCGACCTCGCGCGCGTGGTGCGGTCGGGCGACGCAGAAATCGACCAGATGCAGCTCGACCTCGAGAACGAGTGCATGCGGCTGCTCGCGCTCGGCAGCCCGGTCGCGAGCGACCTCCGCATGATCCTCACGGCGATGCGGGTCTCGAACGAACTGGAGCGGATCGCGGACATGTGCAAGGGCATCTCCAAGCGCGTGACCCGGCTGGTCGAGGCGGGAAGCTACCGGTATCCCCCTGCGCTCGTCCGGATGGCGGAGGCCGCGCTGGTCATGCTGCGCGATGTGCTGGTCGCCTTCTCGAACTCGGACATCAAGCTGTGCCTCGAGGTCCGGCGCTCGGACGGCTATGTCGACGACCTGAACCGCGAGGTCGTGGCGTGGGCCCGGCAGTGGATCACGGAGGATGTCGAGAAGTCGGGCGCCGCGATCGAGCTCCTCGCCATCGCGCAGCGGGTCGAGCGGCTCGCCGACATCGTGACGGCGATCGCCGAAGACACGGTGTTCCTGGTCGAGGGGCGGCTCGTCCGGCACGGCGTGGAATGAGCGAATCCCGCCGTCTGTAGCGGTTGTCTCGGGTGGAAACGCGGGGGGAAACCTGCCGACTTGACGGCATGCGCTCGCATTGCGCGGGCTCCGGCGTAGACTCGGCGCACCCGAAGATGCAGTCCCGCGCCACCAGCCGCCTCCGGCTCGAGAAGCGACCGCGCCCCGCGCTCGATGCGCGCGCGGAGCGGGTGTTCCGCCAGGCGGTCGCGCATGAGATGCTGCTTGCGCGCGAGTCCGGGCGCGAGCGGGGCTTCGACCCCGCCGACGCGCGGTGGCAGCTTGCCGAGGAGACCCAGCGGGCGCTGCAGGGCGCGATCCTCGCGTACGAGGACCGGCGGCGGCTCCTCGAGCTCGCGAACAGGCTGGGCATCCGGAGCTTTGATGCGAACCTCATCGTCGCCGTCGTGCAGGACCGGGCTCGGCGCGGCGAGCCGCTCGAGCGCGCGGCCGCGGCGCTGGAAATGGTCCCGCCGGCCGGAGGCTCCGACGCAGCGCCGGGTGCCCACGCCCAGTGGCTTGTCGCCGCCGTGCTCGTCGCGATGGCGGCCGACGCGGCGCTGATCGCGTGGCTCATGTTCGGCTGAGCCGTGGCTCATGTTCGGCTGAGCCGTGGCTCATGTTCGGCTGAGCCGTGGCTCATGTTCGGCTGAGCCGTGGCTCATGTTCGGCTGAGCCGTGGCTCATGTTCGGCTGAGCCG